>Ga0315280_10012582_pt1 | contig 10205 bp, 8 predicted proteins | sample YL17G06_40_MG_FD_203697 | JGI IMG/M metagenome (GOLD analysis project Ga0315280, IMG submission 203697) | Sediment microbial communities from Yellowstone Lake, YNP, Wyoming, USA - YL17G06_40 | ecosystem: Environmental > Aquatic > Freshwater > Lake > Sediment | place: USA: Wyoming | collected...
AACGCCGCTCGTCCACTTCGCGCTTCTACCACCCCTCGGTGCTCGGAACGATCGAGACCCTCACGGGCGCCGACGGATCGACGACCGACACCTACATCCTCGATGCCTGGGGCGTCCAACACGCCTCCACCGGCTCCACCGTGAACCCTTTCCGCTACATTGGCACGCTGGGGTACTACACCGAACCGGACCTTGGCCTCGCCTACGTGAGGGCAAGGTGGCTGCGCCCGGCGACGGGCTCGTGGCTCAGCGTGGATCGAGTGATCACCCAGCCCAGGTACCAGTACGTCAGGGGAAGGGTGGCGGGGCGGCGAGATCCGTCGGGTCGGCAAGCCGACCCTCTTCACGTCGCCTACTGCTACGACCGGCTGCTTGAGTGTCTCATCGAAGTGCGCCCTGGGGACTACGGGGCCGAGGAGCTGTGCTACGTTATCTACCGAGCCTGCCTCGGCCCACCTACAACCACCGGCCCGGTAGAAGCCAAGACTGACGATGGCGGGGGGACCGGTGGCGGAGCGGGCGGAGGCGGAGGCGGTGGCGGTGGTGGCGGGGGCGGGGGCGGAGGGACAGGCGCCGGGAAGTGGGGGAAGTACATGATCGAGGCAGTGGGGCCGTACGTCCCCAATGCTCCTGTGGGCGGAGAGCTTGCGAGCCTGGCGATGGCTGAACCGGGCGTCGGCGCTGGGCTTGTAGGCGGCTTCGGCGCCTACCGAGGCTTGCTCGCGATCATGGAGGAAGGCGGACACGAGTACCTCTCCGGTCCCGAGGAGGAGCGCAGCGAGGCCCGCTGCCAGAAGATCGGTGAAGCAGTTATCTGCATCGGCAGGAGAGAGGACTGATGACCCGCAGAGGATCACGCACGGACCGTGAGCGCACAACGGGCGGGATTCTAGGATTGGCGCTGGTCGTGGCGCTGGCCGCTACGGGCTCCGGCTGTTACAGATGGGGCGGGGGTAGACAGGCGGAAGCGAGCGGCAGGGCGGGGGGCGACGGGACAGGTGCGCCAGGGCCCGCTCCTCAGGCAGAGGTGCCGGGCGAAGCTGGCTGGCCGCTGCTCAAGCACGATCTGGCGCGAACGAGTCGGTGCGCCACTCTTGGTCCCGTCAAGCCGGTGGAGCAGTGGCATCTCGCAGTGGGACAGGCCCTCGCCCCCCTCGCGCTGGGGGTGGGTGTGCTGTATGTCGGCGATGCGGGTGCCCCGTGCCTCTATGCCGTCAGCACTGGAGGAAAGCGGTGGTGGACACTTGGGCTGGATCAGCCGGTCTGCGCCACCCCGGCTCTCGGCCCAGATGGTACGGTCTACGTCGCGACCTGGCCCGTGAAGGGCCCCTCTGCCCCAGGCGCCACCGACCGGGGGGCTGTGTACGCCGTGGGCGCGAGCGGCGACGTGCGCTGGTCCGACCCGGTGTCGGGCGGCGCGTACGCCAGCCCTGCCCTGACGCAGAACGGCACGCTGTACGTGGCCACATTCAAGGGGGAGCTGAGAGCTCTTACGCCCGCTGGCGAGATCCCATGGTCGCGGCAACTGGGCGGCTTCAGGTGCATGTCCAGCCCAGCCCTGGGGCACGATGGCACGGTGTACGTAGGTGTGATGGGTGCTGCGGAGGACGCGACTCGAGGTTCGCTAGTTGCGGTGCGTCCTTCGGGCGACCCCTCATGGCGGCTGGAAGGCATAGGCGACGTGGTCGGGACGCCCGCAGTAGGGGATGATGGCACCGTGTATGTGGTGACTTACCTGGGCACGGTCATTGCGGTATCGCCGGCTGGGGGGGAACTGTGGCGCTACGATCTCGGGGGAGCCACGACGAGCAGCCCGGCCCTCGGACACAAGGGCCAAGTTCACATAGGGCTTGAGTCCGGACGCTTGGCGTGCATCCGCTCTGACGGGTCGCTGAGGTGGACGTACGATGCAGGGGCGGCCATACGCGGCTGCCCGGTCGTTGACGGGCAAGGTACGGTCTACTGCGGAACTGCTGGCCAAGGCGTGGTGGCGCTTCGAGAAGACGGCAGTTTGCTCTGGTCCCTGCCGTTCGGGGAGGTGGTTGCCGGCGCGTACCCCGTGCTCGCGCGCGACGGGACGTTGTTCATCGGCACGTCTGAGGGCACGCTGTACGCGTTCCACGACTGAACGCGAACCGGAACGCCGCGCGGGTGGATGCGCTCGGCAACCGGACGACATTCGGCTATGACTCGGCGGGGCGGCTGCAGACCGTCGAGGACCCGCTGGGGAACGTGACGACCTCCATCCGCTACCCGTCCGCGCCGAGGCTGTGGAACGCCTCGCGGATCCACTGGTAGTTCCGCTCCGACATGCAGAGCGATGCGTAGTCCTCGATGTACGCTATGAAGCCCCCGTCGAACCGGCCGAGCTGCTCCGCGAGTCGACGCGCGTACGCGAAGATCGCGTCGCGCGTGCCTGACACGGCCAGGCGTTGGTGGTCCACCGAACAGCAGAAACAGACCTTGCCGCCGAACTCGTCGGCGAGCCGCTCCACACCCAACACGTCCGGCTGAAGCAGCTCGAGAACGTCGACACCGATGTCGATCAGGTCGCCGATGATGGGGTGGACGTCGCCGCATGAGTGGAACCATACCTTCTTGCCCGCGGCGTGGATGCGCGCGAACTGCTCTGCGTAGCGCGGCCTGAACACCTCTCGCCAGAGAGCCGGCGAGATCATCAGGCGCCGCTGCGTCCCCCAGTCGTCGTAGAACACGACCGCGTCGACGGGATGGGCGCAGTACTGGTCGATGATGCCGTTCTCGAACCCGAAGACGAAGTCGAGGACGCGCTCCGCCCTCTCCGGCTCGGCGTACAGATCCTCCAGAAAGGCGTCGAAGCCGCGCAGGAATGTTGCCTGGTTGAACCCTGTGATGCCAACCACTGCTTTGAGGAAGCGGGCCCTGTTCTCGGCCACAAAGCCCGGCAGGTGCGCCGTTCGGCCGGCCGCGAGAGGGTCGGGCGCGCGGTAGGTGGCGATCCGGCTGGCATCCGCCAGCGGTAAGTCCCGCGGCCGGCCCATCGTGTGGTCCAGCGTCCACCAAACGTACCCCCACTCGGTCAGCCCCGGTCTCGCCTCCGCGAACTCCGGGGCCGGCTGGAAGCCGACGGTGACCGTGTCAGAGTGCTCGAAGTCGCGGTTGCAGTAGTTCACGGGCACCCGGGGCGGGCTGCGGAACTCGATAGCCCGCAGAACGATCTCGTTTGGGTTCATGGCTCACGCTCCGTCACCCAGTCGCGCGCCATCGCGACAGGCCCGCGACCTACCCGTCGGCCGGGACGATGCTGATCTCGTCGAAGAACGCTTCCTCGTTCATCGCCGCGTACTTCCCGCCGTATGCCACCTCGACGATCACGCCGACCCCTTGCCCCGCGAACTCGGGCAGCTCGTACTCGAGCGTCTGCCAGTTCGCCTCGCTCGGCGAGTCGCCCGCGTCGATCACCTCTTGTCCCAGCCATCGGATGCCGCCATCCCCGGCGACTCCGACACGGAGGACGAAGTCGCTGCGGCCGGGCGCCTCGTATGGGTCGCCGGATACCACAACGCGCAGCCGCGCGCGCTCCGCCTCCAGCGCTCGCAGCTTGAGGAGTACGTAGCCCGGGACCGCCTCTCCGGCGGCGTGCATGGCCAGGATGCCCTTCCGTCCGGGGTTCGGGTTGCCCGGGTGGCCGCCCTCCGGACGGGGCTCGTCTATCCAGAACGGGTGCGTCTTCTCATAGGCATTGACCACCCGCACACGGCCAAGGTCGCCCGCCTCATCGAAGCTGTTGCCAGGTCGCTCGTCCACAGGCATCGCGGCGAGGATCGCCGCCAGGTCCGCCTCCGTTGCCGGCAGCTTGTTCGCTCGGAGCGCGACCTCAGGCAGTGGCTGGTGCTCGTATCCCCCAGGATCGTCCTGGTACCAGTAGAAGACCGTGGCGTAGTCGACCATGCAGCCGCCGCGGTCCACTGCCTCGCGCCAGGCCGGTTGTCCGGTGAAGACCCGCTCCTCCTGCCAGTTGATCCGCCAGGTCAGGGCGCGCCGGAAGCGAATGGGCATGTGATCGTGGAAGCGGTAGATGGATAGCGAGTTTGAGTCGCCGTGGACCACATGAGGCATCCCGGCCCTCAGGCCCACGAAGGGCTCCTGAAAACCCCAACTGAAGGTGAACGAATCCTCGCTGCCCAGGTAGTCGATGGCCCGCTCTCTGCCGTCGAGGTCGACCTCGTTGTTGCCCTCCATCACGTACACGAAGTCGCGGAACAGCGGCTCGTCCGTCAGCACGCTGAACTGGCGCCCGATGAGGTGCCCCGTGCCCTTGACCTCAAAGAACGTGTGTGAGGTGCTCGGGGTGAGCTGGAACCGGTGCCGCGAGTAGGTGGCATGGAAGTACCCGAGCGACGGGTCCAATTCCTTGAGCGGCTCCCACTCGACGTAGCTGTAGTTCATCGCGTCCTGGGAGGTGTCGTTGCGCAGGTAGACGCGGGCGCGCTCTTTGAAGGGCATGGCGAAGTAGCAGTTGTAGCTCCAGGGCGCGCACTCTATGAGCGGCGTGCTGAAGTACATGCTCGCCCCGTTGCAGCCATCACCGAAGAAGTCGGCGAGCGGGCTCATGACGGCGGGCTCGTCGGCATCGTCGAACCAGATCTCCAGCACGATGCCGCGCGCGAATAGCTCGGGGGGCAAGTGCCGGGTCGTATGGATGTGCCGGATGATGCCTGGGCCTCGCAGATCGGCCACCAACATCCGCGTACCGGCATCGAGCGACGGCAGGTCCGTGTAGCGATCGTACTTCCACCCCGCGTTGGAGAACCCCGTCTCGACGTCGGGCCTGATGACGGGCAGGGAATCGGACTGCGCGCCCAGGGGGCCCGCAACGCAGGCCAGCAGCGCTGCCGAGGCGATCACCACCACGCAGACTACCATAGTTGCCTCTTCTCCCGGGTATCGCGCGGCATCGCGCGCGGACTTGAGGAAGCCGCCCACAGGGGCGACCGGCATCCGATTCCGGTCGCTCGGCCTCAGCACCTCGCGGCCCGGCGACCGTCAGAGAACCCAGGTCGGGTTCTCGGCAACGACGGGCGTGAGGTAGTCGAAGATCCAGTCTCGAATGGCCGGAGCCAGGTAGAACCGAGGGGTCAGCAGATCGGCGCGAGCTGGCAGGAGGCCTTGGGCCTCGGCGATGCCGGTCAGTTCGCAGCCCGGGTAGAGGCGGATCCCGACCGTGACCGACACTTGGCTCGGTGCCCAGTTCCGCATCAGCTCGACGCTCTCGTCGATGCTCTCGCGATCCTCACCCGGCCCGCCCAATAGCAGGAAGGCGTTGTAGGGCACCCCCTCGCCCTCGAGCACCTCGAAGCAGCGCTCCACATCGCGCTTGCTGAAGCCCTTGCGTAGTGCGTCGAGCTGGCGGTCGCACCCGCTCTCGTTTCCCACCATGACGAGTCCGCAGCCGGCCCGCTTCATGAGGCGGACGAGGTCCGCGGAACAGAAGGCCGGGTTAAGCGTGCAGCTCCACCGGACCCCCAAACGACGGCGCACGAGCTCCTGGCAGATCGCCTGCGCGTGTTCCTTCGGGTTCGTGAAGACGCTGTCGATGAAGTGAACGCGAGTCTGCCCCTCCTCGGCCAGTGCCTCCACTTCGTCCGACACGCGGTCGGGTGACCGCAAGCGAAGTGTCCGGCCCTCGATGGCGGGGGTGGAGCAGTACACGCACGAGAGGGAGCAGCCGCGTTTGGTCTGCACCGTGGCCGCGTTGGGGATGGAGGCCGTCCCTCGGGAGGCATAGTAGCGAGCGGAATCCAGTCGCTGGCGGTCGGCGTGAGGCAGGTCGTCCAACTGAGGGATCAGCTCGGGGGGCGACTGGCGCACCCGGCCGTCCTGTCGCCACACGAGGCCGGGGACGCGGTCGAGAGCCCCACGATCAGCAAGCGCCTCCAGGAGCCGCGGGAACGCCGACTCCCCCTCACCCACGATGCCGTACTCCACACCGAGGTAGGACAGTGCCTCCGATGCGAACATGCTGAAGCCGGGTCCTCCCGCGACGAGGGTTGCGTCGGACTCCTCCCGGCACACGGAGACCATGTCGCGCGTCTCCTCCAAAAGGAACCGCGGTGACCTGATGTCCTGGTCATCCACATTGCGCACCGAGAGGCCGACCACATGCGGGCGGAAGTCGCGCAGCCGCTGCCGGAGCGAGGATGCCCAGTCTTCCTCGAACATCGCGTCCCACACATCGACCTCGTGACCGCGCCCATCGAGTCCGGCAGCGACGAAGGCCAGGCCCAGAGGGAAGGGCGGCACCATGAAGTCGCAGCGGTTAGTGGACACGAGCAGCACGCGCATGAGGGCACCTAGCCTGCAATTGGCGGTCGGCCGACCACCACCCCTTCTTCCCCGCGCAGCACGCTCCTCCGCATTGCCGGCGGCCGAAGCAGGCGGCGCCCGCGGGCTCCTGGAATGCTCCCCGCAGTGCGGAGCAGAGCTACCGTAGGGAGGATGACACCATGCCGATCACAGAGTCCACCACCTACTTCAATGACCCCGGCGCGTGGCAGGAGAACACCCAGGCCTGCATTGAGATTGTCAAAGGGGCCGTCGGGCGAGGCGCCGCGCGGCACGTCGTAGTAGCCTCAAGCACCGGGCGAACGGCGGCCGCGTTCGCGCGGGAGCTCGATCTGTCACGGGTCAGCCTTGTCGGCGTCAAGATGGCCCAGGCCGTGGACCGGCGCTACGACGTGTCGCCCGATGAAGAGGCGTGCGCGTATCTTGCGGAGCGCGGGGTGCCGCTCGTCGGGGGCGTCCACGCGCTGACTGGCGGAGTCGACGTCGCCCTGTCCGAGAGGTTCGGAGGCGTCTCGCCGAACCAGCTCATCGCGAACACCCTCTACCTGTTCTCACAGGGCATGAAGGTGGCCGTGGAGGTCGTGCTGATGGCCCATGACCACGGCCTGCTCCCCGATGCCGCTCCCGTTCTGGCACTCGGAGGCACGGGCCAGGGATGCGATACCGTGATCCTGGCGAAGGCGGCTGGAAGCAGCCACCTGTTTGACCTCCGCGTGCTGAAGACCCTCGCCATGCCGATCGAGTGCTCTATGGAGTGAGCCGCGGTTCGCGCCGTACGGAGGTGTGTGACATGTCACCGAAGCTGCTTAGCCTGGCGACTTGGGCCGGTATCACCGCGCTGCATTGCGGGCTGGCGGGGGTAGCGGCCGCCCAGGGCTGGACCATCGGCAAGCCGATCGTCACCTACTGGGCCGGTCCCGAGATGACCGACGAGGTCGCGACGCAGATGGCCGAGGGCGGCTGGAACCTTGTCTGGTGCCGGGAGCAGGACCTCGACGTCGCCCAGCGGCACGGCCTACACGCGCAGCTCTTCGACGGCCTACTCAGCCCGGCGACCCTTGATGACCCGGCCAAGCGCGCCGAACTCGACGCGCTGGTGGACCGCGTGAAGGGACACCCGGCGCTGTACTGCTACTTCATCACCGATGAGCCGAACGCCGCGGCGTTCCCCGCACTGGGGCGGCTGGTGGCCTACCTCCGCGAGCGCGACCCCGCTCACCTGGCCTACATCAACCTGTTTCCGACGTACGCGAGCAACGAGCAGCTCGGCACCCAGGGCGACACCGAGACGGCCTACCGAGAGCATATCCGGCAGTTCCTCGAGGTGGTCAAGCCCGACCTCATCAGCTATGACCACTACCACTTCTGCGCCAACGGCCGGGACAGCGATCAGTACTTCCTCAATCTCGGGATAGTCCGTCAGTTCGCTCTGGACTCCGGTCTGCCGTTCCTGAACATCGTGCAGGTGTGCACATGGACGCCCGCCATGAGGGTCCCGACGGGTCCGGAGGTGCGCTGGCTGGTCTACACGTCCCTGGCGTACGGCGCCCAGGGGATCTCCTACTACGTCTACTGCCACCCCGGGCACGAAGGGGCCATTGCAAGAGCGGACGGCACCACGACTGAGCTGTATCCCGTGCTCAGCGTAGCGAACCGCGACTTCGCAGCGATCGCCGCGGAGCTGCAGCCTCTGCGTTCGCTGGGCGCGTACCACGGCGGGATGGTGCCGCCCGGAGCCGAGGGACTGCCGGAGGGATTCCGGTTTCAACTCGACCCTATGGTCCCAGCGATGGAGTATCAGTCGACTCAACCTGTCAAGGGATGGCTCCTGGGTGCCTTCGGCCCGGCGGACGGGCAGCCTACGCACGTCGTAGTCGTGAACCTGGATTACACGAGCGCGGCCGAGACGACCCTCGTGGGCCCCAGTCCGATGCAGGCTTTCGACAGCCGGACGGGCACCTGGGAACCGGCGGGCGGAAACCGAGCGAGCGTGCAGTTGCCGGCTGGAGGGGGGCTGCTGGTGCGAGTGGCCCGGTGACAGTGATCGGCCGAGACCTGCCGTCGCCGCTGAGATCCGACGCGGCCGGTGCCCGTCCTTCTACCCAGCACCCGCGCCCATGACCGGCACCCGGAGGATCGCGTGCTCGCCGTGGCAGTCTGTGCACATGGCCTGTTGCACGATCAGCCGGCCGTTCGGGCGGGTCCTGCCCTTCCACTCGGCGAGGAACGCATCGACCTTGTCAGGGCCCTTGTGTTCCTCATGACACCTTGAGCAGAACTCGGTCACCTCGGCGCGGCCGAAGAGCACGTCCGGCTTGGTGTGGCTGGTCTCGTCGTTCATGTGCTCGTACGAGATTCCGTGGCACATCGCGCAGGCTACGCCGGCGGACAAGTGGGTCTTGGCCAGTGTCTCTTCGCGGAAGTTCGCGTGGCATGTGAAGCAGAGCTCGTTGTCCTCGGGCATCTCGCCCTTCGACCCGCGTAACGCCGCGTTGGCGGCGGCCCTGTCGCCGATCTCGCGCTTCACCGAGGCCCCAACCTTGCCGAGGAAGGTGCCCCAGATGGAGTCAGTCTCGGCCACGTTGCCGATCGGCGTCGTGCCCATGCGGACGATCACCATGTCCCACTCCGGCACGACTGTGCAGAAGTTCGCGCATGCTCCGTGGGACGAGTAGCCGCCGCTCGGAGCGGACGGCCACGGGCGTGCGCCGTCGGCCATGACCCCGTTCGTGAACCAGAAGAAGCCGTACCTTCCCCGCGCATCCCAGTTGGCGTACTCGATGTCCCTGGAGACCTGGTTCGTGGTCGCCTCGTCCACCCATGAGCCGCTCAGAAGCTGCTGGTCGCCCCATCGGCCTCGACGGAGGTACAGCAGGCCGAATCGCGCCATGTCGAGCGCCGTGGTGCTGATGCCCGTTCCGTGGACCCCGGAAGCGTTGCTCAGCGTCACACCGGCGTGCTCTCCACACACGCCCCAGTCCCAGTCGTTCATCCCGATCGGGTCCGCGACGTGCTGCCTGAAGACGTCGGCCAGCGACTCGCCGGCCACCCCCGTGAGAATCGCGCCTAGGATGTGCACGCCGTGGTCATCGTACTGCCAGCGCGCCCCGGGTTCCGCAAGGGGAGGTCTGGGCAACAGGTAGCCCATCGGGTCGCCCCATTCCCGCTCGGATGTGATATCCCGGACCGTGCCCTCGTACCCCGACGTCATGGTCGCCAGGTGGCGCAAGGTGATAGCACCGTAGGCGGGGTACTCGTCGTCCAGCTCAGGTATGTACCTAACCGCTAGGTCCTCGAGAGAGCACTTCCCCTCATCCACGAGCAGGCCCAACACTGTGCTGGTGAACGTCTTCGTGCACGACCAGACCGGGTGGCGGGCATCAGCGCGCGGGCCCGTCCACACGACGCGCCCGTGCCGGATGATGACAAGTTCGCTGGCGCCGTCATCGGGAGCCGCGAATTCAAGGTACGCGGCGGCCTCGGCGAGCCCAGCGGGGTCGAGGCCCTCATCCTGGGGAGCGGCTCTGGCCCAATGCGGCCCGGGCCAAGTGGCGGCCTGGCCGCCCCCTTGACCGAGGACCAGAGCCGACACCGCTACTACCTCGACTAGGGCGCGCACTACAACTGGCCCCCGCTCACGCCCCCGCTTGCACCACAGGCACGCGGAGGATCGCGTGCTCACCGTGGCAATCGGTACACATGGCCTGCTGAAGGATCAGCCTGCCGTTGGGGCGCGTCCGGCCCTTCCACTGGGCGAGGAACGCGTCGACCTTGTCCGGGCTCTTGTGACTCTCATGGCAGCGGGAGCAGAACTCGGCGACCTCCGCGCGGCCGAAGACGATGTCCGGCTTGGTGTGGCTCGTCTCATCGTTCATGTGCTC
>Ga0315280_10012583_pt1 | contig 10205 bp, 10 predicted proteins | sample YL17G06_40_MG_FD_203697 | JGI IMG/M metagenome (GOLD analysis project Ga0315280, IMG submission 203697) | Sediment microbial communities from Yellowstone Lake, YNP, Wyoming, USA - YL17G06_40 | ecosystem: Environmental > Aquatic > Freshwater > Lake > Sediment | place: USA: Wyoming | collected...
AGGCGTTTCACGATGCCGTAAAAGCGGCCGAAGGCTTCTTTTACCGCCTCCAGGGTTTCCTGCTCTTCGCTCATGGTGTTTTTTCCTTTCCGCTCCGGACCGCCGCCCGGGGAGCATGGCAGAACATACCACCTCAGGGCGGATCGAGGCAAGGGGAAAAGGCCGAGCGGGTGGGGGCGCGCCAGGTTGAAATGCCCGCAAAAGTGTGTTATGTTGTTCAATTAGTGAACAATACGCTTTCCGCGGAACGAGAGCTTGAAGTGCTGGAAAACATCTACCACAAGCCGAGCGTCGTACACCAAAGAGACCTGGCCAGGATCGTGGGGCTGTCCCTGGGCATGATCAATGCCATCATCAAGCGCCTGATCTACAAGGGCTGGCTGAAAGCCAGTAAGATCAACGAGCGGAAAATACAGTATATCGTCAGCCCGCAGGGGATCGAGGCCATCGCCAGGCGGTCCTACCGCTATTTCAAGAGGACCATCAAGAATGTGGTCGACTACAAGGAGGCGATCGCCGGGCTCGTGTCCAGGATCGCCCACCAGGGCTATTCCGCAATCGTGCTGGCGGGAAAGAGCGATCTGGATTTCATCGTAGAGCATCAGTGCTTCAAGCATCGCCTGGGTTTTTACCGACAAGTTCCGGCTGAGGGGCGGGACGGTTGCTTTGTTCTGTTAGGGGAGAAAACCGACCGCAATCGCACTGGCGGAGAGCTGCAAGGGGAGGCTGGGCCAAGCGCCTCCCTGCGCGACATTCTGATGAGCCGCTAGGGCAGCCTGTTTCGGCGGCGCCCGCGGGGGCTCATCGATCAGTCTTACTCGAGCTCACGGGCAGGTTTTGCCTGAAAAGGAAAGAACTGCCCACAAGTTACTTGGATTCACTATGAAAACAGTATTAGTTACCGGCGCAGCCGGATTCATCGGCGCCAGGACGGCGGAGCTCCTGCTCGAGCAGGGCTTTCAGGTCGTTGGCATCGACAACCTGAACGACTACTACGACGTGCGTCTGAAGGAGCACCGCCTGGAGCTCCTCAAGCGGTCCAAGGCTTTCACTTTCGTGCATGGAGACATTGAAGAGGCGGGTCTCCTGGAGCGGATCTTCGGCGGCCACCGCTTCGACGCCGTGCTCAACCTGGCGGCTCGGGCCGGGGTGCGCTACAGCATGGAAAACCCCCACGTCTACATGACCACCAACGCCCTGGGCACCCTGAACCTCCTGGAGGCCATGCGGCGCAGGGAGGTTAAAAAGATGGTGCTGGCCTCTACCTCCTCGCTGTACGCGGGGCAGAAGATGCCCTTCCGGGAGGACCTGCCGGTCAACACGCCGATTTCTCCCTATGCGGCCTCCAAGAAGGCGGCCGAAGTGATGGCCTATACCTACCATTACCTGTACGGCCTGGACATCAGCGTGGTGCGCTACTTCACCGTCTACGGCCCGGCGGGAAGGCCGGACATGAGCGTCTTTCGCTTCATCAAGTGGATCGAGCAGGGCAAGCCGCTCGAGCTGTTCGGCGACGGCAGCCAGAGCCGGGACTTCACCTATATAGATGATATAGCCAGCGGTACGGTCCTGGCCATGAAAGAGCTGGGCTACGAGATCATCAACCTGGGCGGCAACAGCCCCAAAACCGTGAGCCAGATGATCGGGGTGATCGAAACGCTCCTGGGCAAGAAGGCCCTCATCAAGCAAGCGGCATTCCACAAGGCGGACATGAAGGAGACCTGGGCGGACATAGGCAAGGCGGGCAAGCTGTTGGGCTGGTCGCCAGGAGTGGGTTTCGAGGAAGGCTTGAAACGGACCGTAGATTGGTACCGGCAGAACCGGGACTGGGCCGGGCAGATCAAAGACTGAAAGGACCCCATGCGCGCTCTGAACAGCATCCTGGTCACGGGAGGCGCCGGCTTCATCGGCAGCAACTTCATCCGCCATCTATTCGCGAGTTCCACTTTCAGCGGCCGCGTGATCAACCTGGACAAGCTGACCTACGCGGGCAACCCGGAGAACCTGGAAGACGTCCTGGAAGCTTTCGGCGGCAAGCGGTACTTCTTCGAAAAGGCGGACATCTGCGACCCTGAGGCGGTCAGGGCTATACTCCGCCGCTACGACATCGATACGGTGGTCCATTTCGCCGCCGAATCCCACGTGGACAGGTCCATTTTCGGCCCCGGGGATTTCATCCAGACCAACATCGTGGGGACGTTCCTGCTCCTGGAGGCCGTGCGCGAGCTCTGGGGGTCGAGGCAGGACGTGCTCTTTCACCACGTCTCCACCGACGAGGTTTTCGGATCGCTGGAGGAAGGGCGCTTCAGCGAGGACAGCCCCTACCGGCCGCGCAGCCCGTATTCGGCCTCCAAGGCATCTTCCGACCACCTGGCGCGGGCTTATTTCCATACCTACGGCCTGCCGGTAACCGTTTCCAACTGCTCCAACAATTACGGGCCTTACCAGTTCCCCGAGAAGCTCATTCCCCTGATTATCCTGAACATGACGGAGGGAAAGCCCTTACCCATTTATGGAGAAGGGAAGAACGTCCGGGACTGGCTGTACGTGGAGGACCACGCCGAGGCCGTCTGGCAGATCCTGAAGGAGGGGCAGGCGGGAGAGACCTACGCCATAGGCGGGGACAACGAGTGGGAGAACCTGCGCCTGGTGGAGACGCTCTGCGATACGATGGCCAGGCTCACGGGTAGGGATGCGAAGGAGCTCCGCGGGCTGATCCACTTCGTGCAGGACAGGCCCGGCCATGACCTGAGGTACGCCATAGACTGCGCCAAAATAAAGAGAACGCTAGGCTGGAGCCAGGGGATGGCCTTCGAGCGGGGGCTCGAAGCCACGATCCTCTGGTACCTGGAGCACAAGGAGTGGGTGGCCAGGGTGAGGAGCGGGGACTACCGCTCCTGGGTCGAGAGGAACTACGGCCGCCGGGAGGCCTCTCAATAGTGATGGCCCACCCCGATGAAGATCTCCCGCTTGTAGTCGCCGCCCAGCTCCCCTGTTTCGAGCACGGCTTTATAGCCGGATATATTGACATCATTTCGGGGGGATATGCCCCCTCGCGGGGACCTTTGGCTGCGTGAGTTCCGGGAAGAAACGCATCACCGGAAAGGTCTCGGTCTTTCCCTTAAAGAACTCGTTCTCGGAGGCGAAGGAGATCACGGTGCCTTCTGCATTCTCTTCGATGCTCATCTTTTTCAGGGATAGAGGGGGTCGGGCGATGTATTGGGAGAGGGCTTCGCGGGCTTTGATCGAGAAGGCTGGAATGCGGATTGAATGGTCGAGACGGAAAAACCGGAGTGCTTCCAGTTGATGAGGCTGGTGGCTAACTTGGCACTGATAAAAAAATAATAAAAAAGGATTATAATATTCATGGATTGAACAATCCCGACCCTGCACGGGGTCGTCCTGGAGGCCGTTTGTTTTGGCGCAGCATAAACTCCAGGGACGCCTTCGACAATCCGCGCAAGTGGTGCTGCTTCCACCCTAAGTTTCTTCTGGTCGTCCCCGTGCACAGATTCGCCGGCAATACTTCAGAAAAGCTTGAGGCTGTGGCAGTGGATAAGGATTCTTTCCTCTGCTACTATATGCAGCTAGATGGGACAGTCAGAGCTATATTCCAGCATGGCCAAGTATCTGAAGAGGAGTAAGAATGCCCCTGCTCTTCCAGTGGGATCCGCGAAAAGCTCGCGCTAACTTCAGCAAGCACGGCATAACCTTCGAGGAGGCATCTTCAGCATTTGGCGACCCGCCGTCACTCACAATAGCAGATCCCGATCATTCTGAGAGGGAAGATAGGCATATTTTAGTTGGAGAGACTTTTAGCCAACGGCTTGTGGTAGTCTCTCATGCTGAGTTGGGGAATAACATACGGATCATCAGCGCCCGCTTTGCAGCAAGACGTGAACGCAAAGCCTATGAGGAAGACCAATACAATTCGGGGAGTTACCAAGATGCGTGCAGAATATGACTTTTCGAAGGGTGTCAGGGGCAAGTATGCGAAGCGCTTCTCCAAGGGGACAAACATCATTGTTTTGGACCAGGATGTAGCGAAGGTTTTCAAAGACTCAAAGGCTGTAAACAATGTACTCCGTGCGCTGGCCAAGATCGCTATCCGGAAAGCGCATTAGATCGACCTAACAAGATATAACGCCTTGGCTTACGCTTGAAATCTGAGGTACGACCTTGACGCCTTTCCCGAGGAGGCAAAGTAAGGAGGAAACCCGCGACCGGCGAATTACCAAGGTGCTGGAGATGCTGCGAGAGGGAAAGAAGCTGAAGTAGCACTGGCGCCGCTGAACTGATATTATCTTTTGTCTTTTACCTAGTCGTTGATGTCGATGGCCTGGGGGGTGGCTTTGAAGATGTCGTCCTCCCAGCCCAGGATGTGCCGGTAGGCCCACACGCCCAGGCCCCGTTCTTGGGCAGGCAGTAGCCGCCGATGCCCGGGCCGGGGAACAGGATGTTGGAGTGGGTGGGGCGGACCTTGATGGCCTCGATCACCTTCTTCAAGTCCACGCCGTTGCGCTCGGCGAACAGCGACCACTCGTCCATGAAGGCCAGAGTGAAGCGAACTCACGCCCCACTTGAATCTCGGAGTTACGCCGCAGAGCGTTCTCGCGGGTGATCCCCTTGATGTGGAACACGATATCGGCTATACGATACTTCTCCTGGGCGCTCAAGCCGAAGCTGCCGAGGATAAAAAAAAAGCGCCACAGCGAGCAGGACGATTTTAGCCTTCATGCATCCCTCCAGATCAGCGCCGGGTCACGGGCTTGATGTTCCACCTCTTCGGTTTTCCCCAGCGCTCGACGTAGATCGCGATCTTATTTTTCTTGTAGATTTCGATTCTTGAGGCGAACAAAAATAATATATTCGGTGGGCTTCTAAAGTCGTTGCAGTTTCTAGTCGCTCAGGGACGCTGTGCTTTCATTTCGGCCTTTATTTTATTATAATAATACAGCCAAAATGGACCCTCACCTAACACCAAATATCTGGAAAATTGCTCAACTCGCAATTTTCGCAAATTCCTTTCCTCCCAAGGTGGATCGGAACTTCAGATATTTGCATACGATAGGTAAAATGTCGCTTCGCTCCATTTTGCCTATCGGGATGGCGGGTATGTTTGGGCTCGTTCGGCGAGGGGAAAAGGGAGCGAGGTACCATTTCGCCTATCCGGCAGGTAGACGGCGAAGCATCAGCGAAAGCGTAAATTTACCCCGTTAGATACAGAATTATCTAACGGGGCAAGCAACTCGCTTCACTTCGCCCAAACATTCGGCACACCCCGTTAGATAGTAAACATCTAACGGAGCACGCAAGAGCAAGTACGAGGAAACTCGGCCCGCTCTTGCTTTCGCCTCAGGCGAAGCCTGCGGCTTTGCATACGTTAGCGGACATATGACCAATTTTTAAGGATGAAGTATTATTGGAGAGCTAATTGAAATTTAGTGAATTGGTGAGATTATTAGAAGAGGATGGATTTAGGATTGTAAAAGAAAAAGGTTCTATAAGATACTATGGGAAACCCGGATGGAATAAATTGATTCGAGTGGATTATCACGGATTAAAGGAAGTTCCTACAGGTACCTGTCATGCCATACTAAAGGCAGCAGGTATAAAGAAATAAAAACATCGGAGGAGGAATAAAAATGATTGAATTAGAATATTCCCTAATAATTGAAGCAACTGAAGAACCAGATTTTTTTGGATTTTACTCCCCAGATTTAGAAGGCTTCACAGGTATAGGGCATTCTGTTGAGGATTGTCTATATAAGGCAAAGTGGGGGATGGTGGAACATATTAATCTATTGAAAGAAAAAGGGCTACCCATTCCTCCTAAAAATCCGGATCCTAAAATTATTATTCGAAATGAACAAAAATTGGCAGTTATTTAAAAATTGGTCATACATCTGCTAACACAGCACAAACGGCTAATGCTAAAATTGCTTCGCAATTGAGGCTGTCCCGCAACTAGGTGATTTTGCTCATCGAACAATCTGAAGACAAACAAGTCCTCACACCAGTGCCCATTTCACGAAAAAAATACGCCCAAAACCCTCCCGACCATTGTTTTTCACTACAATCCGATGTATAAGGAACCAACAGAATTCCTTGGGAGGGGAAGAACGTGAATCAACAGTCTGAGGTGCAACCAAACGATACAAATCCAGAACTCTTTTCTACTACTCCTGAGCAGCTTCTCGCCCAAGCAGAGGCCATAAAGAAAGAAATGGGAAGGGTGCAGGTAGGATTGATCGGATTACCAAACGGCTTGATTTGAGCCGTCTGTATGAAGACTACAGCGAAGAGGGCAATCCCGCGTTTCACCCGAAGCTGATGCTGAAGGTGTTGTTTTACGGGTACTACAAGGATGTGATGAGCTGTCGGAAGCTGTGGGATGCGGTGGAGCAGAGAGCGGATTTCATCTTTTTGGCCGCAGGGCAAGTGCCGAACTTCCGAACGATCAACTCCTTTCGTCTTCGGCACCTGCAGATTCTGCCTGGGTTGTTTAGCCAGATCGTAATGCTGTGCACTGAATTGGGGATGGTAGGATTCGAGCATTTGGCGATCGACGGGCAGAAGATCCAGGCGAATGCCAGCTATCGGAAGAGCAAGAACCTGGAGCAGCTGGAGAAGGAATACGCGAAGGTACGCGCGGGTAGGGAGAAGCTTTTGGAGAAGGAAGTGAGGGAAGATTTCCCCCAAGAGCTTAAAGAGAAGCGGTTGGGGAGGCTGGAGGAGAAAGCGGAGGATCTGGAGGAACTGAAGAAAGCCCTGGAAGGGTTGGAGGACAAAAAGGCGCGGCTGAACATGACGGATCCTGATGCCCCGGTGATGAGGCATAAGGACGGAACGAGCGTGCCCAGCTACAATCATCAATCTGCTACCGATGGGCTGTTGGGGGTGGTGTGCGCGGTACAGACCACACAGGAAAATGATCGGCCAAAGGATTTGCTCCCCCTGGTGGATCAGGCGAAAGAAAACACCGGCGGCGAGCATGCGACAGTCATCGCCGATTGCGGCTTTAGTTCGTATGAGGTGATGCAGAGGATTGAGGAACAGAGAACGGAAGAGTTCTACGTTCCGGATCGTCTGTTTGAAACCTCGAAGAGCGAAGAGGAAGATAAGGGAGGGTATTCCCTCGATCGGTTCGAGAGGGATGAGGATGGCGGCATTCGATGCCCGCAAGGCCATGAGATGAAGCATACCCGGACGGAAAACTTCGAGGATGGTCACCAGGTGGATATCTGGGAAGGGACGGCATGTGCACAGTGCGCGCAGCGGGACAAGTGCACCAAACAAGCGAAACGGCGAATCAGCGTGGACAGTCGCGAGGGGTTTCGGACTCAGATGAGAGAGAAGCTTCTCAGCGACAAGGGATCTCGGAACCGGTTCACGGAGATGATCAAAAGAACAGGGGGTGGAGGCAACACCATTTGCGGCGTCTGAGTTTATGTTGATCCGGATCGCAGCGAATCTGCGCAAGATCGTGAAATATCGGAGCCAAGAGTTCTTCGAGCTTGCTTGGGCAGAGGGGTAGAATGAGGGAAAGGGAGGCTGAATAAGGCCAGGACTATCTTCACATTGGGCACATATCTGGTAGCATACCCTTTCACTATGATGCTAGCGGTTGAAGGCTATCCTCGAAGGCGTCTAATAGGTCAGAAGGTGCCTTGCTCCGTTGGGTTTCGGGACAGCCTCAATTGGGTGAGTTGATCGCAAGCGGACAGTTTGAGGAGGTTGCAAAAGATGGCTAAGAAATATCGTAGTGATGCCTTCGCCGCCATCCATGAAACAATGGAGGCGCTGCATGATGTGGGCGCTATCGACAAGCAGACGATGCGCGAGTTTGATGATGCATGCCTGACGCCCGTGCAGGTGCTTAGCCCCGAAGAGATCAAGTTCCTTCGAATGCGTGAGCACATTTCTCAGCCGGTTTTTGCCCGTTACCTGAACGTCTCCAAGAACTTGGTTTCCGATTGGGAGCGCGGTGTCAAGAAACCGGGTGGCCCGGCCTTGCGCCTGCTGACCGTGATCCAGAAAAAAGGGCTCATGGCGATTGCCTGTGGATTGAGTCCATAAACTGCTGTGGGAATTAAAAGTGCCAGGCACGGGCGAGGTTGTCGAAGGCGTTTTATGTGCTGCTTGCGCTGTGGATTCTCGCTGGGCATGTGATACCCTCGCCCTCGGCCATTTCGCGCCTGTTCTGGTCGGACAAGGTGTGGTCGTACAGTTGGCGGGCTTATGTGCCAACGGAGCGGGAGGCGATGATGAAGGTGGCGATGTTGAAGTACATTCCCGCCGATCCGGATGTGTCTGTTACGACCCAGAACACTGTCAACTGGTACTATCTTGCCGATCGCAAGGTGTACGCGCCATTCCCCTAAGGGATCGAAGAGCCGATCAAGGTGATGGATTGGTCAAGCCGGACCTGGGAAGGACCCTGGGAATTCGTGCGTAGCGGGATGGGTTCATGATATTGAAAGTAGTTGTCAGCTATAGGCTCGCTTTCAGGTCGGCCAAGGTAATCATCAGTGTCATGGGATCGAGAGCGGATGCGTCGAACCCAATATGTTCGTAGAATGCCTTGGCTTTGGCGGAGATGGCATGAACGATCAGGCCACGGATACCAATAGCATCGGCCGCATGGATAACCCGATAACCTGCATCACGTACCAAGGCCCGGTCTATCCCCTTGCCCTGAAAAGACTTGTCCACCGCCAATCGTCCGAGCACCACAACAGGGATGGGATCGGGCATGTTGCGTCTAAATCGGCCAGATGCTTCAGCTACAGTAACGGCGCTCGATGCCAGAGAGTAATAGGCCACGACACGCTGTCCTTCGCAGGCAATAAAGGTTCGAGATACCCCTGTGGCCTGGTTTTCCAATGCCCTGCGTCTGAACCAGGTGTCCATACTTTCCACACCAGACATGAACGTCTCTATATCGTGATGTTCAGCCAACGGCTCCGGCGGTGCGATCGTCATGCCTTTTCCCAAGGCGAAGGGGTTTACATCGTTTTACGCAAACGCTCATTGGGGCTGGGCGGCATATTCAACTGTGCGAGGAATTTTGTGTAGGCTTCTGGATTGGCCATAATGATCGCCTGATCAAACAGCGCCTCTTCCGCAGCCATCCGTACTGCATCCAGAATGAAATTGGTACGATTCTTTCCCCGCATTTTTGCGGCGCGATCTATAAGGCTCCGCTCTTCGGACTTGATGCGGATATTCAGCGTTTCACGCTTGGTTGTTGCTTCACTCACTGTGGGCATGGAATTGATAGGAAAAGTTAAAACTGGCGTTGGCCAGGGAATGGCTCAGAATCCGTAGCTGTAGAGGCGATCGAAACCATTGCGCCCCACACCCTCTGCTGTACGGACGAGATCCCGACGGCTGGCGCTCTACCTACGCTCCGGACCGTTGTGCGTGCTAAGAAATGCGCCCCTCGGAGGAGGGCCGCACAGACGGGGCGGACAGAGTGAGCCCCCCGGAGCCAACACGAAGGAGTCGGAATGCTAATTCAATGAAGAAGGGTCGAGCCCTGGAGGTGAGCGGCCGGTCTGCGACAAGTAGAGCGGCTTTCTTTGTCGGAAACAGAATAGGCTGATTCTTCATGGCAGGGTTGCATGGCTTGAGAAGCCTGCTGTCGTTCCTTCTTTCACCCCGCAGGAGCGAGCCGGACCACATGCGGCTTGTCCGGCCCGCCCTGCGGGCACCTTCGGTTTGCCCTTGGTGCGGGAAGCATACAGGCCGTAGCGCCGGATATATTGGCAGCCTTTCGGCGGGATATGCCCCCCGCGGGGACCTTTGGCTGCGTGAGACGGTTTCGACAGGAGTTGTACCAGATGCGTTGGTGGCCGCAGCGGTAACACTTCTCCACATGACCGCCGAGAGCGGCCGTTCGGCAGACCTGGATCGCATTCATGACGCGGCGCTGGGCACCGGACAACGAGGCGTGGTGGTCATTTCTGTAGGCGTCCCCGTAGCAGCGGAAGATGTCCGCCACTTCTGGCCTCCGGCCTGCCATCGGCCCGCCGCTTAGAAGTGCTGTGGTGAGTTTAAAGGAGGAGAAATGAGATGAGACAGATAAAGATAATAGTTGAAAAACATCCTGAGGGATACGTAGCATATCCTCTTGGGCTAAAAGGTGTAGTAGTTGGGGAAGGTGACACCTATGAGGAAGCACTTGCCGATATAAAATCTGC
>Ga0315280_10012584_pt1 | contig 10205 bp, 9 predicted proteins | sample YL17G06_40_MG_FD_203697 | JGI IMG/M metagenome (GOLD analysis project Ga0315280, IMG submission 203697) | Sediment microbial communities from Yellowstone Lake, YNP, Wyoming, USA - YL17G06_40 | ecosystem: Environmental > Aquatic > Freshwater > Lake > Sediment | place: USA: Wyoming | collected...
ATTTTTGATGCTTTATTTTGCTTCAGGTATTGTAGCAGGCTTTGGTAGTATTCTATTTTATAAAGCCTCTATAGGAGCCTCAGGAGCTATATTCGGAGTAATGGGAGCTCTTGCTATTCTAAGACCTAGGATGACTGTTTGGCTTTATGCTCCAGTGCCTATGGCATTTGCAGTTGTGTTATGGACAATAGGTAATTTTATGGGTTTGTTTGCTCCTGGACAAATCGCTTATGCAGCTCATTTATTTGGTTTAGGATTTGGTTTAGCATATGGTTTCGTACATAAAAAAGAATATGGAGAAATACCTCAGAAAAAAAGAAGATATTCTCTTGCTGAAAAAGAACTTGAAAAATGGGAAGATGAATGGTTGAGATAACCTAAATATTTACGTTAGTCTTTTATAATCTAAAAACCTTATTAATACAAATATGTTAATGAAACACTATACAATCAAGTTAGTAGCAATCAATATAGTAGTTTTTATCCTACAATTTATATTCCCTTTGATAACAGAAAATTTCGCTTTGGTTTCTTCTGAAGTTCTGATCAAACCATGGACACTCATAACTTATATGTTCTTTCATAGCACAAAATATTTTCCTCATTTATTATATAACATGTTAGCTCTAATTCTATTCGGTTCTATTTTAGAGGAGATGATAGGAGGAGAAAGATTTTTAAAGTTATATTTTTCTTCAGGTATTGTAGCAGGCTTTGGTAGTATTCTGTTTTATACAGCCTCAATAGGAGCCTCAGGAGCAATATTTGGTGTTATCGGTACTTTAGTTGTTCTAAGGCCTAGAATGAAAGTTTTTATTAGGTACACAGCTATACCACTTTCACTTGCAGTTTTCCTTTGGGGTTTGAGTAGTTTTGTTGGATTGTTTGCTTCACAACCAGTCGCTTATGCAGCTCATTTACTTGGTCTAGGATTTGGTTTATTTTATGGTTTTACATTGAAGAAAAAGTTTGGTGAAACAAGTAAGCGTTCTTTTATTGATAAAGAATTTAGAAAGTGGAAAAAGAGCGTTAGTATTTAATCATCTGAAAGAAATTTTTAGTTTTTTTCTACAACTTTTGCATAATTTTTGATTAATACCTTTCCACTTTATATTTGTTAATCTCCCAACCTGTTTAACATGACCTTTACATTTATCACAGCGAGTTTGAATAAAATCACCGTTAATAAGATTAGTTAACTAAACATCTTCTTAAATCTTAATGTCTCTCTTATTTTGTCTCTAACATCCCTTTTCTTAAACATAATTTTTTCTAATTTAGTAAGCGCATCATTAACAGCATCTCTCAAATCCCAAGCATGAGATTTGCTGATAAAGATTCCTCTATCAGTTCTGAATCTAGTTCTGATTGAATATTTTATCTTACCTTTTTTATCATATCTCTTCACATGTAAGAAGAAGAATTGAGGTTTAAATATTTTAGACATTTTCTGTATAGTATCTCTTACCATTCTGTCAACAGTTTCTACTACAAAATCATCTTCATTCGCTAATCCGATTATTTGATAATAAACCCCTCTTTTCCTTAAACTAGAAACATAAACTTCTAACAAATCCTTTTCAGTAATTACTCCAACAGGAAAATCATTTTCTACAACAATTACTCCATCTGTCTCATCTTTTCTCATTAGACTGACAATCTCATTTAATGAAGTCTTCCTATCAACTGTTGTAGGCATATTGTTCATTACAGTAGATATTGGTATTCCCATTACGGTCTCCTTTTCTGCTGCCATAGAATAGAAGTTCATTCTCTCTCTTGGTTTTACTGCTCTTAATAAATCAAATATGCTCACCACACCACAGAGTTTCTGATTTTTATCTACAACAGGTATTCGAGATATGTTTTTTTCTCTCATGAGCATTCTTGCAGTTCCTATGTCAGTATCTTCTCTTGCTATCTCCGGTATAGACATTATAGATTCTGCTAGCGTTTGTCTAAACTCCTTTGTTTTTGATGCCGTATTCACTATATCATGCAAAGAAACAATTCCAACAACTTTATTATTTTCAGTTACAGGCAAAGCTCTAAGCCCTGTCTTGAAAATTAAATTAGCAGCATCATCAACATCTTGGTTTGGAGATAGGGTTGGAGGTGGAAACCTCATCAATGTGTTTACTTTGGTTTTGGTAGGATCAACAATACCTTTTTTTGCAATCTCTTTAGAATAGACAATTCCTTTCAATTTTTTGTTTTCTACTACTAATATTTCACGGAAATAATATTTTTCTATTAAAGAAATAAGTTTTGATACATTATCTTCAGGAGCTAAAGATACTATATTTTTTGACATCACGTCTTCTACAAACATTGAATACCTCTATGGGCTTAGATAGGTAATCGAGTAGTATGTTACATCTCCCTCGTTATCAACAATTGCCCAGAGCATATTAGCTCTTATATTGTGAGCAAGTCTAACAGCTCTTGACAATTCTTGAAATGAGCAAGTATAATCTTCTGGTACTGCAAAAACAATCCAGTGTGTATGCTCATGCTGGGCCTTTGGACCTTTCTTAATAGGGGTTACACCTCTTTCATAAACTCTAAAATCACATCCAAATTTGAATCCAGTTCTTACAGGCAAACCTCTTTCTCTTAAATCTCTATAGACTGTATATCTTATTTTGAATCTAGAATCGATTTTTAGACAATAATCATGGAAATCCTTGAAAGAGATTTTCTTCTTTTTCCCTTTAACAATCTCAATTTTCCCTCTTTCTAATAACAAAGCAGCTTCAATCAAGGCTAATTCTAATCTATCTTCAAATAGTTCTCCATACCATCCATTCTCAAAAATATCCTTGGCACCTTCTTTACCCCAAATTATTACTTTTTCTGCTGCGACTTCTGCTTTCCAAACTTTTTCGTTCATACAATCACTCTAAACTTATTCCTCTCGTCATCATTTTAATTTTGCATTCATCACAAAAATACTTTTGCTTTTTATCAACATCAAATACTGAGGGTGAAAAGCACATAACGCATAAACTATTATTACAATGATCCAAGCCTAAATAATGACCTAGCTCATGTATAACTTCTTTTACAGTTCTTTCTTTTAAAAGGTTTTGGTCTGGCCTTTGATCATAGAATTCAGGTCTTAATCTTGCTATAGATACTATGGCAGAACTTATTACTGGCTCTTCTAATCCAAATATGAAATTTAAACCAGCATAATACAAATCAGAATCGGTTATCATTAGGGTTGGAATGTTTTTGTCAATGAATTTAACTTCTGATTTTTTAGACAATAAATTCATAACAACTTCAGCATTATACTGCTTTCTCCAATGATTGAAAGCTTCTTGAGGAATATCTAATTTTGGCATGATTCTGCATTTTATATTCAGATATTCTAATTCTTCACGAATTGTTTCAAGTATTTGTTGAGAAAGGTTTCCAACAGGGACTAAACGTAGAAACATAATTAAAATTGGGTTTCAAAGGTTAAAAAAGTATGGTGGGACAGGCGCGATTTGAACGCGCGACACCACGGTCTTCAGCTTCGCAGATTTAATCTCGTGCGCTTTCGATTTTTAACTCCCGGACTGAGCAAACAGTTTGCAAAAATGCAAATTACTGTCCCTTGACTGTCCCATTAACAATTTGCTGTAATTTCTGATGTTTTCTATAGTCTTCTATATTTATAAATTTAGCAAACTTTATTAAAGAATCTGTCCCTTTTACTTTTAATCTTATTGCTTTTGTTAGGATACCATCTTTCCTTAAATTAATTCTGCTTTCTGAAAATATGTTTGTAGTTTTAATTTTAAAATAATCAAAAAGGTATTTCTTAATATCTTCAAAAAACTTAAGCCCATTATCATAATGTTCTGTTGATCTGTACATCGCAAGTCCAACAAAAGGATGTTTTTCTAAAGATACGGTTCCTTCACAACTGAAAACACGTTGTAAAAATCTCTTAAAATACTCTTTATTCGTTAATATCCATTTTGGAATATTAAATTCAACAATTTGTTTATTACCAGCGGGAGTTCCGCATAAAATCAATAATCTACACAATGGCTTACAGTTTACACCATAATTATAAGTTTTACCCAATTCATTGGTTCTACAAGGTCGAATCTTCCCTTTAATGTTGAAAATATCATAAAGTTCTTTGCCAAATCTCTTTAATTCCTTTTTGCTTTTAGAAGTGTAATCTAATCTAAGTTTTTTAGGAGGTTGAATGTGGCCATCACACATCAGGTCTGCAATTATGCCTGCTAATTTTGCAGAAGAAAACAATGGAAACCATTTTTTATATTTTTCTAAAGCTTTTCTGCCATGATACTCAGAATTATAAGTTTTTAATACATCATTAAAGGTAACTAATGGTCTATTTTTCATTTCATCGTTTTAATATGCATATAAAGAATATTTATACTTTTTTCAATTAAGTGTAAATTACTGCTCCATACAAATTGATAAAGAATTATTCTATTTAAAGTTTTTAAATAGAATTGAATAAAAATCCCTAATTAAAAATTTATTTGTCTTTTCTACTCAAAATTCTTCTATTTTCCCTATCATTTTTTCTATACTGTTAAAACCTTGTTCTCTCATGTAAATCGATATACCGTGCTTAATTTCATCTGTAACTGTTTTAGGTGGTCTTTCTAAAGCCGCTGAACCAATTCCTATAATACTCGCACCTGCTAAGTAATATTCAACAGCGTCTCTCCAATTGTAAATTCCTCCTTCCCCTATTATTTTTAGGTTACTATTCTCAAAAATCGTTCTTACTTGTCTAAGTGACATTGGCTTTAGATATTTCCCTGATATACCTCCATACTTTGGTGCAATTAAAGATTTTCTACTTTCAATATTTATTGCAAATCCGGGTATAGAGTTTGTGGTTGTAATGAATCTATAATCTAATTCCTCTACTTCTTTGGCCAAATCTAATAAATCTTTTTCATACATAAGACCTATTTTAACTGATAAATTAGTTCCTGGCGGTGTGACATCTCTATTTTTTCTTAGTAGTTTTGAAAGTAATTTTTTGTCTTGACAAATAAGTTGTCCTTCTACAGTTGGGCATGCTGCGTTGAATTCTTTTATGGATTTATGCTTGTCTAAAAAATAATCTATACCACTAGATATTTTTTCAACTCCTTCTTTTGTTTTGTCTGTATAACTGGCTATTACACATTTCCCTAGCTTCCTAATTTTCTCCCATTCTAAATTTTCAAAACCTGGATTTGGCAGTCCCATCGATTGTATCCATCCGAATTCAAGTTGTTTAACTCTGGGTTTTTTATTTCCTTCTCTAGCTGGAATGGTTAATGTTTTAGTTGTAGGAATTCCAATCCCAGCTTCTATCCACTGTTTTATTTCTTCATATTCTGTTGAAAGAATACCAGAACAGTTTGTAATCGCTGGATCAATTTTCATATCTCCGATATTAAATGAAAGATCTATTTTCATTTTTTCACCTTACATTATTGTTTCAGAGTTTAATGGAAAAACTGTTGATTTTCTTATATCGTCTGCTCCTAAGACAAACTGAGTAACTCTATTTAATCCTATACCGCATCCGGAGTGTAATTTTATCCCATTATTTTTCACACAGTCTAAGTACCAACCAAAATCTTCTATGCTTCCTCCGCGTATTTTTAGTTGCTCAAGCATTCTTGAATTTTCTAATCTTTCTCTAAGCTTATCATGTCTATATTCTCTTTCTGCTGCTCCAACTGCTTCTCCGCTTCCAGGTAATATAAGATCTGTGCTGTTTACTATTTCTGGCCTATAGTCATTTTCTCTCATATTGAAAAATTTTATTGGTTTTGGGAAATGCGTTATGAATAATGGTTGGTTTTCATGCATTTCTACAAGCATTTTTTCATGTTTACTTTTCAAATCATCCCCCCATTTTATACCTTCACTAGAAAGTTTCTTTATTGCTTCATCGTACGTTATTCTTTTGAAAGGAGCCTTCACTGCTTTAAGTCTTTCAACGTTTACTCCTATTTCTTTCAACATTTCTTCTTCTCTCAGAACTTCCTTTATCATACTACATATCGTATTCTCTATGTGCATAAGAAGTTCTTCAAAATTTCCTTCAAATTCAATTTCTAGCAAAGGAAATTCTGTTAAGTGTCTGTTATCTGACTCTGGTTCTGCTCTAAAGCTAGGACCTACACACCAAACTTTTTTTAATCTTGGTATCATTGCTTCAAGATATAATTGCTGAGTTTGGCTAAGATATCCTTGTACACCGAAATAATCTAAAGCAAACAAAGTGTTTATGTTTTCACACGCGCCAGTTGCTTTGGTTATATGTGGTGCATTAACTTCTATAAATCCTTCTTTAATGAAATAATCTCTTGCACCTTTTAGTAAAGCTGCTTCAACTCTTGCTACTGTTTCCAATTCTTTTGTTGTAACTAATTTATGTCTCTCCCTAGTTTCTACCAATTTTTCTAACATTTTTATCCTCCTAGGGAGGAGAAAAAACCTTCCATAAGTACGTTTTCAAGATTTAAAAATTTTTCTATATTCAAGTTTCATTATTATAAATGAAATTATCATAGGGAACCAACTAGTTTAGATTTCTTGGAAAACGTGTTAGAAAAATGACTAATTTTGGCTTGTTTTTCGATTGTAAAATTAAGGTTTTTTAACAGTTTTCAAAAACCTTGCAAACTCTTCTAATCCTGATATACTAAATACTAAAGATGCTCTTTCTTTTGTTTCACTCCATAGTTTACCATTAAGTTTTGCTAATTTTAGATAATTATCTTTTTCTAACGTATCTAAATTTCTAATATGTTCAGTTTCAGAAGGGGTAAGTTTAACCTCAATAATATAAAACCATTCCCAACCTCTTGGGACATAAGTAATAGTACCCCATCTATGTAAAGTTCTTTTTTTATCTATTTCATCCGTTAAATAACCTTGAGCATGACAATATCTGTAACCTGTAAGTGGAATAACTATAGTACTATCTTCTGGTTTAATTGGCATAGAACCAGTTGTGGCAGCTTTCATTACATAAGTAAAGTCTTTTACATGCTGTAAATTATCTTCAAGTATGCAGCCTTCAGTTTTACATTGTTCTAGAGAATTGCATAATATTTCAGTTGCAGTTTGTTTAACTTTATCAAATAAACTTTTCTGCTCTTCATAAGACTGCCAACTTTTTAAAACTCTTTTAATATTCATTATGTATCTAATTTATTAAACAATTCTAAAAGATTTAAGGTTATTTTTCAACTTTACCCACCGCATAACTCAATCTATCCTACTGAAACTTACATCAGTTTCTTGCTAGTAAATGAAATTATCCATGTGAAACATTACACAAATTTTATAACTTCTTCCATAAAATCTTCAATGTTCACTATTGGTCCTTGTTTGCAACTCTCCTCATCAAACCTTTCAATATTATTTGATTGTATACCTTTAGTGAAAATCAGAAATGGCATAAACCCTGGCATATGCATTCCTGTTTTCACAGATGTCACATGATCTGAAGCAACTACAAGCATGGTTTTATCAAAATCAGTATACTCTAGAATTCTTCTGAAAACCTCTCTATCGATTTTTTCAATAAATAACCTTTTAAGATCAAACTTCTTATCATGAGAAACTGCATCACAACCTAGGATGTGTAATATAACAAAGTCATACTTATTCAAAAGATCTAATGCTTTCAATACTTTGTCTGTTAAATTAGTTTTGAAATCAGCAGTTGTTCCAGAGATTTCAACTACTTCCATCTCCAAAGCCCTTGCAATTCCCTTTACTGCGGGAGACGCAGCAACACAGGCTCCATTCAAACCAAAACCATCCTTAAAACTCTTAATATATCTGTAAGAACTAGCCCCTCTTAGAAGAATAAAATTAGCTGGAATGCTTCTATATCTATTTTCAGGATGTTCCTTCAAAATCTTGTAAGTTTCTAATTCGAATTTATTTAATGCAGCAGCAGTTTTCCCAGCTAAGTCGTCGTTCGTCAAAGGTTTTATTTCTTCAACTTCTTTTCCCTCAATCCTTGGGTCTGAATCACTAACATTTGGAGAGATGTTCATACTGTTAAGAACAACAACACCTCTATGTCCCAAGGATTTATAAAAATCTATTCTTACTCCATCCAAGAAAAATTCTTTGATATCTTTAGACATCTCAAATAAACCAGTCTTATCCCTCCCAGCTCTTCTATCAACAACTATTAGATGTGGATTGAACGTTCCTGTCTTAAGCTCATTATGCATAACTTCTTTAACAGTTGCAAAGTTTGCTCTAAGATAAACGCTACCAGGAGTAGGTCTTAAACCAATTCCTAAAGCTTCTATGTATCCTCTTCCAGGATAATCTTCTTTTGAATAACCTAACAGAACAAAAGTTGATAAGCTAGAATCAGGATGATGTCCTTCCTTATTTTCTATCAAGCCTGCAAAACCATTTTTTGTTAACACATCTAGATTTGGTTTTGAGGCTAATTGCAAAGGAGTCTTCTCTGTTAAATCTGCGATACCATCGAGAATAACAAAAAGGACTTTTTTATGCATAATAAATTATTTGTTTTAGCTTATTAAATCTCATGGTGTTCTACAGCTATTCTGAATGCAAGAGCATTTTAAAGATATAGATTGACAATCAAAGCAATTAGAACTATAACTATTCCGATTGCTATAAGCAAATATTTGGAATAATTTATTTTCTTCTCAATATAATATCTCTTAACTTTTTCTTTAGTTTTTATAGCCAAAAAATTACCTCTCTAACATAAACAATCTTCTTCTTGGAATTTCAGCAAAAACTCTATCTAATAACATTTTTTCTTCAAAGTGTTTACCAACAACTATTGGTTTCAACTCTTCTGCAAGACTTAATGTTTCATTCAACCTTGTATAATTGTCAGAATATATTCTAAATAATACATTACCTTTTTTCACAGAATCTCCCATCTTAACATTAAGATGTATTCCTGCTCCTTTATCCTTTGGTGCTCCTGCCTTTCTAGCAATAATAACAATACCTGAATTTTTTATCCAAAGAACCTTACCATCAGTGTCAGATTTCACATCAACAAATTTATCTCCAATTTTAATGTCATCAGGTTTTATTTCTGGATTACCGCCTTGTGCCTCTATTATTTCTCTAAACTTTTTCTCAGCTCTTCCAGATTTCAGAATATCTAGGGCTGCCCTTCCATCTATTGCACCAACCATCTCAAAAAGTATATCACATAGCATTGTGCTCTTCTCAACAAGGTCTTTTGGACCCTTTCCTTGTAGAGTTAATAAGGCTTCTTTAGCCTCTAGTGCAGGTCCAATACAATATCCTAGAGGCTGGTCTCCAAATGTTATACCGCATGCAACATGTATTCCCAAATGTTTACCCAACTCAATAAAATCATCTGCAAGTTCACGGGCCTCTTCAGTTGTCTTAATCTTTGTTTCCTTTCCTGTTGGAATGTCTATAACAACATATTGAGCTCCAATTGCCTTTTTCTTAGACATTATTGATGGTAAAAGTAAGGGGTCTATTCCTAAAGGATATTCTATTTGAATAAAAGCATCATCAGCAGGGGCTATGTCTAGAGCTCCTCCCCATACCAGACATCCATTGGTTTTTCTAACAACTTCCTCTATTTCTTCCAAAGTTAAATTAACAGGAGCCAACACCTCCATTCTTTCAGCTGTTCCACATGGAGATGTTATTGCCCTTGAAGATGTCTTTGGGATTGTTAAGCCTGCAGCAGCAACTATAGGAACAACAACCAAGGAGGTTTTATCTCCAGGAAATCCTCCTATTCCGTGTTTATCACAAACCAATTTTCCAGGAAACTTAAATTTCTTTCCTGTCTCAACCATTGCCCTAGATAAGCTGACAGCCTCGTCTATTGATATTCCTCTTGTATATAGAGATGTTATAAATGATGAAAGTTCTATTCCAGAGATCTTTCTATCAACAACGTCTCTAACTATTTTCTTTATCTTTTCATAATCAAGCCTTACACCGGAAACCCTTTGTTTTATGTAAATGACAGATTCCAATTCTTTTTCTGGGGAAACTTCTATATGTTCCTCACCTTTCAGATCAAAAAATGTAGTAACGTCATCATTGGTTACAATCTCTCCTTTCATTGTAAATTTTGCTGTTTCATCAACTATCGCTGTCAACTCCTTTTCTTTGTATCTCAACCTTACTCTATCCAATGAATGCAAACCTAA
>Ga0315280_10012585_pt1 | contig 10204 bp, 11 predicted proteins | sample YL17G06_40_MG_FD_203697 | JGI IMG/M metagenome (GOLD analysis project Ga0315280, IMG submission 203697) | Sediment microbial communities from Yellowstone Lake, YNP, Wyoming, USA - YL17G06_40 | ecosystem: Environmental > Aquatic > Freshwater > Lake > Sediment | place: USA: Wyoming | collected...
CGGCGCGGGCTGCCGGTGCTGCAACGCGCCGAGATGCTGGCGCGCGTCATGGCCATGCGCCGCGGCATCGCCGTGGCCGGCACGCACGGCAAGACCACCACCTCTTCGCTCATCGCGCACGTGCTCTACCAGTGCGGCAAGGACCCCACGTTCCTCGTGGGCGGCGAGCTCAACGACATCGGCTCGAACGCGGGCGTCGGGCAGGGGGAGTGGCTGGTCGCCGAGGCCGACGAGAGCGACGGGTCGCTGCTCTTCCTGCGGCCCGAGGTGGCCGTCATCACCAACGTCGAGCTCGATCATCACGCCAACTATCGCTCGCTCGAAGACGTCCGCGAGGTCTTTCGCCGCTTTGTGGCGCTGCTGCCCGAGCGCGGGCTCCTCGTCCTGGCCGACGGTCGGGGGACCGAGTTCCTGCGCGACCTCGTCACCGTCCCGGTGGTGACCTATGGGCTCGCGCACGGCGACTACGTCGCCGACGTCGAGCGTGCCGACGACCGCGGCAGCGCGTTCGACGTGCGCGAGCGCGGCGAGCGCCTCGGGCGCGTCGAGCTGCGCGTGCCCGGCGAGCACAACGTGCTCAACGCGCTGGCGGCGCTCGCCGCGCTCGCGCACGTCGGCGTCGCGTTCGAAGAAGCCGTGCCCCATCTGGGCACGTTCAGCGGCGCGGCGCGGCGCTTCCAAGAGATCGGCCGGTGCGACGGGATCGTCGTCGTCGACGACTACGCCCATCACCCGACCGAGATCGCCGCCACACTGAAGGCAGCCAAGGCCGGGACGTACCGCCGTGTCATCGCGGTCTTCCAGCCGCACCTCTACTCGCGCACGCGCTACCTGCAACGCGAGTTCGGCCACGCGCTGGCGCTGGCCGACGAGGCGATCGTCACCGACATCTTCGCCGCCCGCGAAGAGCCCGAGCCCGGCGTCAGCGGCAAGCTGATCGTCGACGCCTACCTGCGCGAGCGGCCCGGTGGGCCGGTGTGGTACCTGCCGCACCTGGCCGACGTCGTGGCGCACCTCGAGAAGCACGTGCGCAGCGGCGACCTGGTGCTCACGATCGGTGCCGGCGACGTCTTCAAGGTGGGCGAACGGTTGCTCGGGCAGCTCGCCGCCGCCGCCGCCGACGGTTCGGAAGAACCAGTCACGCAAGCCGGTCTGCAGCGCTAGCGTAACGCCGCGGCTCGCCGCGTCGACGCCTGGCCCCGCTCGCCCGCCGCCGCCCGCGCCCGCGCACCCGAGGAGATGTGCCGAGGTGATGGCTCAAGGAGACGGCGGGCCTGTGGCGAAAGACGTTCAATGAGCCGGAGCAGCGGTTGCGTGCGCATCCCGTGATCGGCTGTACCGGCGAAGGTCGGCTGAACGCGAGGAGAGGCACGATGAGCACACCGAGCAAGGCCAGGCGTCGCTTGCGCCTCCTGCCGCTCGCCGTGCTCATCGTGCTCATCCCGGCAGCGATGTACTTCTGGGGCAGCCACGCGTCGGCGTTCGCCATCGAGCGCATCGAGGTGACGGGCGCGCAGCGCGTCTCGGCGGCCAAGGCCGCCGACACACTGCGCGCTCACTTCCTGCGCCACAACCTCTTCACGGTCAAGGCCGGCGACGTGGTCCGCGCGCTCTCTGCGTTCCCCTATCTGGCCGACGTGCGCATCGACCGCGACTTCCCCGGCACCCTGCGGGTGCGTCTCGTGGAGTATCGCCCGGCAGCCTGCCTGCTGGCCCACAAGCGCTGGTACATCGTCTCGCAGGAAGGGAGGGTGCTGCTCGACGTGACGCCCAAGCGGCAGGGCCCGGCGGCTTCGGCCGGCGGCGTCGCTTCGGCGGCGCCGGCCCCCGGCGCCGCCGGCTTGGCGCAGGCGTCGCCGGGGGCCGCGACGACTGCGACGCCATCGCCCCGACCCACGCCGGCCCGGGCCACGGGCTCTTCGCAGCCGAACGCCGCGACGACCTCGAGCACCACCGGCACGGTCACCACCGGTGCTCTCGTGGCGACCGTGCCGCCGCAGACCAGGCGGCTGCCGATCCTGCGCTCCGGCGTGCCGGTGAGGATCGGTCAGCTCATGACCGACCAGCGCGTGCGCGACTCGCTTGCTGTGCTGCGGGCGCTGCCCGCAGCCGTGCGCGCGCGCGTCGCCGAGGTGCGCGCCGCGACGTCGTCGCTGACCGCCACCACCCGCGATGGGCTACGGCTCGAGTTCGGCACGACCGCGGCGCTGCAGGCGAAGGTGCTCGCCCTGCAAGCGGTGCTCGGTGCCTACCGTCGCCATCACGTGCCGCCCACCTACATCGACGTCTCGGTACCGAACCGGCCGCTGGGCACACCGGTGCTGATCGTCAGGGCGACGACGACGCTGCCGGCCTGGCCGGCAGCGTCGTCGTCGCCCACCGCCTCACGGAGCCCGTCGCCCAGCCCCCGTGCGACATCGACCCCGTCGTCCAAGCCTTCGCCGACCGGCACGCGGACGCCGGCGACGCCGAAACCGACCGCGACGGCAAAGGACTGACGCGACGGCCTGCGTAGAGCCTCGTTTGACACTCCCCAGGGGCGCCAGTATGCTAGCGCCAGGCTTGACTCAAGCGCGTGCTGAGGGTTGGGCGAGCCAAGAAACGGCTGCAAATGCAGGTTGGGGGCGGGGACAACGAAGCACCGTTCCGCAAGGTCTCAAGTGTCACTTGAGGGTTGACACCGGCGCGAGTCGCGAGTCTCGACGCAAACAGGAGGGTTAGCGGGCGATGATGGATCCTTCCAGCAACTATCTCGCCGTGATCAAGGTCGTCGGGGTCGGCGGCGGCGGCACCAATGCGGTCAACCGGATGGTCGACGCGGGATTGCGCGGCGTCGAGTTCATCGCCGTCAACACCGACGCGCAGGCTCTGCTGATGACCGACGCCGACGTGAAGATCCACATCGGCAGCAAGATCACCCGCGGTCTCGGGGCGGGCGCCAATCCCACCATCGGCTATCAGGCGGCCATCGAGAGCAAGGACGAGCTGCGCGACGCCCTGAAAGGCGCCGACATGGTGTTTGTGACCGCCGGCAAGGGCGGCGGCACCGGCACCGGCGCCGCACCCGTGATCGCCGAACTCGCCAAGGAGCTCGGCGCCCTGACGGTCGGCGTGGTTACGCGACCCTTCAGCTTCGAGGGCAAGCGACGCGCGCGTCAGGCCGAAGACGGCATCCGCGCGCTGCGCGAGAAGGTCGACACGCTGATCATCATCCCCAACGACCGCCTGTTGCAGGTGGTCGAGCGCCGCACCTCGATCATCGAAGCGTTCAAGGTCGCCGACGACGTGCTACGCCAGGGCGTGCAGGGCATCACCGACCTGATCACCGTCCCGGGGCTGATCAACCTCGACTTCGCCGACGTGCGCACGATCATGAAAGACGCCGGCTCGGCTCTCATGGGGATCGGCGTGGCCGGTGGCGAGAACCGCGCCGTCGAGGCGGCCAAGGCGGCCATCAGCTCGCCGCTGCTCGAGGCGAGCGTCGAGGGCGCGATGGGCATCCTGCTGAACATCAGCGGAGGCGGCGACCTCGGTCTGTTCGAGGTCAACGAGGCGGCCGAGGTCATCTCGAGCGCCGCCGACAACGACTGCAACATCATCTTCGGCGCCGTGATCGACGAGGCGTTGGGCGACGAGGTGCATGTCACGGTGATCGCTACGGGCTTCGACAACCCGCGCGCTCAAGAACGGCCGGCCGACGAGGAGTTCTCCGAGGCGCCGGCGCGTGCCGGCACGCCGATCGGCGACGCGCCGCGACCGTCGTTCGACCTCGACGAAGACGTCCTCGATATCCCGAGCTTCCTGAAGGATCGCTGACCGGCTGCGCGCCCTTCGAGCGCGCAGCCGGTCAGACAGACGCGGGGCGGCGGGCCGCAGGCGAGCACGCGCAGGATCGTCGGTCACCCGATCCTCGGCCCCGCTCCCCAGCGCCGGCGGGTGACCGTCCGCTACCAGGGTCGCGAGATCGAGGCCTTCGACGGCGAGCCCATCGCCGCCGCCCTACTTGCCGCCGGCGTCAGCGTCTTTCGCACGACCCCCAAGCGCGGCGAGCCGCGTCGGCTCTTTTGTGGCATCGGCCGCTGCACCGACTGCGTCATGGTCGTCGACGGCATGCCCAACGTGCGCACGTGCGTGACGCCTGTTCGCGACGGCATGGAGGTCGAGGTGCTCGAGGGCCGGGGGGCCTGGACGCGTCGGCGGGCGGCTGGTGCGCCCCGTGCCGTGCCCGCCGCCGCGAAGGCTGCCGTGCCCGCCGCCGCGAGCGAGCGCGACGCACACGCACGGGTGGAGGCGTGAAGCTGGTCGAGGTCGCCGTCGTGGGCGCCGGCCCTGCCGGCCTCTCGGCTGCCGCCGAGGCGGCTCGCGCCGGCTGCGAGGGCCGGAACGGCTTGTCCGGCAGCGAACTCACCTTCAACGTCGACACGATCCGCCTGGCCGTCGGGCTCACCCCGATGGCCGAGCTGGCCTGGATCGCCGGCTGCACGTTCCTCTACGTGCCCGAGCTCGCCGGCCCCTACGGCGAGGCGTCGGCACGCGGCAAGCGCATCATGGCCGAGCAGGCCGCGGCGGCTCAAGGGCAGGTTGTGACTCGCGAAGGCGCGATATGAGCGGTATCGAGACGCGCGGCTACTACACGCTCGACGAGGTGCTGGGCCTGCCCGGCTGCCCGTCTCTGGAGCAGCTCGAGGGGCGTCGGCTGGCGGTGATCGAGCGCGGGCAGGCGCTGCCGTGCAACCCCTGCGAGACCGGCTGCCTCACCGGCGCGCTCAGCATCGGCGATCCGATCACCAACGTTCCCGTGCTCAACGTCGATGCCTGCGACGGTTGTGGCAACTGCATGATCGACTGCCCGGGCCTGGCCATCTTCGTCGTCGACATGAGCCGTGACGACGGGCGCGCCGAGGTGTGGATGCCGCATGAGTTCCTGCCGCTGCCGAAGGTTGGGAACACCGTCGGCCTGCGCGGCCGGTCGGGGGCCCTTGTCGGCGAGGGCACGATCCTGAAAGTGAGGCGCACGAAGCGTCTCAACCGTACCGCTATCGTCCACGTCGAGATGGACAGGGAGCTGGCCATGCAGGCGCGAGCCATCCAGGTGCGCCGAGAAAGAGAGCCATGAGCGACGCCCAACCTCCAGACGAGGTCGAGGCTTTGCCCGAGTCGCACGACGGACTGCTCGACCGCGACATGCTCGTCTGTCGCTGCGAAGAGGTGACGCTGGGCGAGATCCTCGACGCCATCAACGAGGGTGTGACGACGCCCGACGGACGCAAGCGGCGGTTGCGTATCGGCATGGGGCTCTGCCAGGGACGTACCGGTCGGCGGCTGCTGGTGCAGGTGCTCGTGCGTTACGCGGGCGTCTCGCCGGCCGAGGTGAGACCGGTCACGTTCCGGCCGCCTGTGCGCCCCATCAGGCTGTCGGTCCTGGCCGACGAACGCGAAGCGCCCATGCTGCGGCGCGGCTGATCGGTGTCCCCGCCAAAGTGCCTCGGAGCAGGGGTTTCGCGCGCGCGTCCGCACGCGACTCGATTGCAATTCGAGCCTGAGTCCTCTATCCTCTACGGCTTGATGGTCTGACCCGAATGCCTACGCCAGGATCCCTGTGTGAAGCAGAAACAGCAGCATGTGCTCATCCTTGCCGCGGTGGCGGCACTTGTGGCCGTCTCCATCTACTTGATCTACCCTCCAGCGCAGAAGACCCGCCTCGGTCTCGACCTGCGCGGCGGACTCGAGGTCGTCTTCCAGGCCAAGACGAGCGACGGTCAGCCGGTCACATCGGCGCAGATGGTGCAAACGGTCAGCATCATGGACCGGCGCGTCAACGGACTCGGTGTCACCGAGTCCGTCGTGCAGAAGCAGGGCACCGACCAGATCTCGGTGGCGTTGCCCGGCGTCACCGACCCCGAGAAGGCGCTCGGCATCATCGGCAAGACGGCGCAGCTGCTCTTCTTCAACGACGGGCAGACACGAGTAGCGGGCCCGTCGCCCACCGTCGGCGATGCCGTGCAACAGGCGCTGACCACGGTGCCGTCGTCCGACAAGAAGCAGCTCAGTCGGCTCGCCGCGTTGGGCGACAAGGCCGTCGGAGAGGTCTCCGGCAAGTACGTCGTCATCGGGTCGGCTCCTGGTGCTCTCGGCAACGGTTCGCCGCAGGAGTACTTCGTCTACCTGAACAAGCCCTCGATGACCGGCAGCGCGATCAAGACGGCTCGTCAGGCTTTCGACCAGCAGAACCGGCCCAACGTGCTCATCGACTTCACATCGCAGGGTGGTAAGCAGTTCGGCGACATCACGAAACAGCTCGCCGGACAGGGTGCTCTCGGGCGACCGAACACGTTCGCCATCGTCCTCGACGGCATCATGGAGTCCGACCCGCAGGTCGACCCCAAGCAGAACCCCTTCGGCATCCAGGGCGGCAAGGCCGAGATCACCGGCAGCTTCACGCTCGGTGAGGCACAAGACCTCGCCCTCGTGCTCAACACCGGCGCCCTGCCCGTCAACCTGGTGCAGATCGAGAAGACGCAGGTGTCGGCCACTCTGGGCAAAGACTCGCTGATGGCGGGCCTGCTGGCCGGGCTGGTGGGGTTCGCCATCGTTCTTACCTACCTCATCGTCTACTACCGCTTCTTGGGCCTTATCGCCGACATCGCCCTGCTGATCTACGCCGTGCTGCTGTGGGGTGTCTTCAACCTTCACTTCGGCGGCTACCAGGGCGTCACGCTCACGCTGCCCGGCATCGCCGGCATGATCCTCACCATCGGCACGGCGGCCGACGCCAACGTGGTCATCTTCGAGCGCATCAAGGAAGAGGTGCGTCGCGGCAAGACGGTACGCACCGCCGTCAACTCCGGCTATGCACGCGGTTTTCGCACCATCCTCGACGCCAACGTGCTCACGCTGCTCACGGCCATCGTGCTGTTCGAGTTCGCGACCGCCCAGCCCAAAGGCTTTGCCTTCACGCTGATCCTTGGTGTGCTGGTCTCGATGTTCACCGCCATCTTGGCTACGCGGGCCATGCTCGGCGTGCTCGCGGATTACGACTTCTTCAACCGTGCCGAGTTCATGGGCGTGCGCGCGCGAGACATCCACCCCGACGAGCCCGAGACGCCGGTGCGTCGGCGTCGCCGTGCCGCCGTCGTGGCGGCGCCGGCGCCCACGAACGGCTCGCCCGACGATGCGCGCGACGACGGGGACGACGAGCTCACGGGGTCGTCCCGAGTCGAGGCCGTTGCGTCTCCGACCAAGCCCAAACCGGCGGCGCTGACGGCCGCGGCGCGCCGGCGGCAGAAGCGATCCAAGAGGAAGAGGAGATAACCCTCATGTTCGGCTGGGCCAGGGGTATCTACTCCTTCGACTACATGGGCCACAAGAAGTGGTGGTTCGCGCTGTCGGCTTGCATCATCGGCGCCGGGCTCGTCAGCATGTTCATACGTGGCGGCGGAGACCCGCTGCACGGTCTCAAGTACGGTCTCGAGTTCAAGACCGGCACGCGTATCAGCGTCACCTTCACCAAAGCCGGCGTCACAGTCGCCGACGTGCGCGACGCCGTTGCCTCAGTGGGCTACACCAACGCAGTCATCCAGCAGGTCACGCTCGAGGGCGGCAAACAGGGGTTCCAGATCCAGCTGCACACCCTTTCCGCCCAGCAAGAGCAGTCGCTCAAAGACAAGCTCAACATGGCCTTCGGCATCGCCGCATCGGGCTATCAGTCACAGACCGTGGGACCGACCTTCGGCGGCCAGGTGGTGACGGCGACCTGGAAGGCCTTCATCATCATCCTGCTCCTCATCATGCTGTACGTGTCGCTCCGCTTCCAGTGGAAGTTCGCGCTGGGGGCCATCCTCGCCTTGCTCCACGACCTCTTGGTGGTGGTCGGCATCTACTCGATCGTCGACCGCGAGGTGACGACGGCGACCATCGCCGCCGTGCTGACCATCCTCGGCTACTCGCTCTACGACACCGTCATCGTGTTCGACCGCATCCGCGAGAACGCACCCAAGATGCGCCGCGCGCGCTACGGCGACATGGTCAACCGGTCGATCTGGGAGACGCTGACGCGGTCGATCAACACCACGTTGACGACCCTGGTCCCGGTCGTCTGCCTGCTGCTCTTCGGCGGCGCGACCCTCAAGGACTTCGCCTTCGCGTTGCTCGTCGGCGTAGCCTCGGGGGCCTACTCCTCGGTCTTCGTGGCGAGCCCGTTCGTCACCTGGCTCAAGGAGAAGGAGCCGCAGAATCGCAAGCTCGCCGAGCGCGTTCAAGCCGAGGGCTGAGTGCCGGCCGACCCTCGACTCCGGGTCGAGCTTCGAGCTTCGCCGTGCCACGCTCGTTCAACCTTCTCTAGAGGGTGACGGGAAACGAGCTCCGCGGCCCTTTACAGTCGGTTGACGGTCCCCTAGTGTGCCTTCCCGTGGGAAAGGCTTATGCCAGGGGCGATGGTGGCACGCGGCTTTCCGGGAGACTCTGCCGACCTCTGCCCTGCGGTCCGGTCAACGACGATTTTGGGGGGGTCGCTTTGGCAGTCTATCGACAGCAGTCCGCAGGGCCGGCGGCGCGACTCGATCTGCGTGCGATGGGACCCAAGCCCGGGTTCCCGGTCGTCTTCCTCGCCGGTGAGTTCGATATCGAGACCGTGCCCGAGATCGACCGGTTCCTGAGGCGGTCTTTCGGGCCGTTCTTCTACAAGCGCCACATCGTGATGGACCTCCACGATGTGACGACCATCGACTCGATCTTCATCGGCTTCATCGTCAGCCTGGTGCGTCACCTACACGCTGAGCGCAAGGAGCTCGTCCTGACGAGGCCGGTCGGGCACGTGAGACGCGTGCTGTCGCTGATCGGCTTGCCCAACCTCGTGCCCGTGTACGACTCGTTGGATGAAGCGGTAGATCTTGTGTCGAGAGGATCGCTGCCGTCGATCCCACCGGCGTTCAACGCCGCGTCGGCCCCTGCGGCGTCGTAAGGGTCGGGAGCCGGCGAACGGCGGCGAGAGGGGAGAGCGGGAGCGCGTCGCCGCCGGGCTCGGGAGCGCGTCGCCGGGCTTGTGCGCTCTGGTCTAGCCGGCCTGGGCCATGCCCAGGCCGTCCTGTGTAGGCTCCACCTGCCGGGCGGCCATGGCGCGGGCCTGGAAGGCCCGCATGCGGCAAGCGTCGCTGCAGTACTTCTTGGCGGGGTTGTAGGTCACGAACTCGCGACTGCAGGGCTCGAACGCGCAATTGCGAGTGATCTCTTCACGCGCGCGCTTCTTGCGCGTGGCCCGCCTGAGGTCGTCTTTCCAACCTCCGCTGTGCAGGGCGCAGATACGCGAGGGGTTGTAGGCGGACAGCCTGGTACCGCAGCCGTCAACCGCGCAGATGCGCCCGGCCCCGAAAGTCTTGGCGCGCAACATCTCATCGGCCGGTGTGTACATCCTGTGCCCCCGAAGGCCTCTTGTGCTGCGAAAGTCCATCTCCTACCTCTTTGTCCCGGCGCCGGGCAGTCCCGGCCTGCGTGCTCCGCTGCCTGGTGTCGAGGGATGATGCCCCGTCAGCCTGCTACGACGTTCAGGGCCTCCTCCCGCGTGGGGTAGATGCCGAAGATCCGGTCGAGGCCGGTGATCTCGAAGATGCGGGTGATGTTCTCGTCGATGCAGACGATGTCGAGCGTGCCGTTCTGGGGGCGCACCCGCTTCGCGCCGCTGACCAGCACGCCGAGGGCAGTGGAGTCGATGAAGGTGACCTTGGCCAGGTCGACGATGATGCGCTGGGCACCCTCGTCGATGCCCTGGAGCAGAATTTCCTTGAACCGGGGGGCGGAGTAGATGTCGACTTCACCCTCGAGGTCGACCACGGCGACAGCCTCGCTCGGTTTCAGCAACTCTACGCGAAACTGAGGCCTGTCTTCCATGCCGTTCCTCCCCCTCTGTGGGATTCCGCTTGTGCTCCACTGTGTACCCGCATGTACCTCCCCTTATGCCCCGCGGGTTTTGCGTCCCAAACAACTAGGGCGATGGTAGTGCGGGTGATCGTAGCGAGCCCCGCGATCGGGTCGCGTGCGGAGACGTCGGCCGACGAACACCTGCGGGAGGAAGGATAAAGGTGGCTTGACCATCTCCTTCGCTCAGGTGCCCGTGAGCAGGGAGTATGGTGCCGGGCCGGTGTAGAGCAGGCAGCGGTTGAGCACGCGCCGGAAGATGTCCTCGCGCTGCCCGCGACGGTTCAGTCGGTAG
>Ga0315280_10012586_pt1 | contig 10203 bp, 7 predicted proteins | sample YL17G06_40_MG_FD_203697 | JGI IMG/M metagenome (GOLD analysis project Ga0315280, IMG submission 203697) | Sediment microbial communities from Yellowstone Lake, YNP, Wyoming, USA - YL17G06_40 | ecosystem: Environmental > Aquatic > Freshwater > Lake > Sediment | place: USA: Wyoming | collected...
AGCAGTTATGGCAACAGACGCTGGCGAAGTAAACGAAGGCGAGGAGGTTGTGTCCTGTGCAGGCACCTACAAGGGTTTAGATACGGCGCTGGTGGTGAGGACTGCGTATAGTATGAATTTTTTTAAGGATTTCGAAGTCAGGGAGATTATAGTCAAGCCCAGGTATCGAGTGAGGGAACTTCCAGAATACAAATACGAAAACTGGAAAGGAGATCTGGATAAATATTATTAGCCTCCTTCCGGTTCTCTTTTTCGCCCGCTGCCTTTAAAATTGAATTGCGATGAAAGAGATCCTGGAAGCCTGTTTCAGGGAAGCGATCAAGGTCCTGGATCCTTACCGGCTGGTTGTGGAGAACCTGCGCCTGGAGGGAGAGAAGCTCTACTGGGGAGGCGAATTCCTAACTGATTTGAAAAGTTTCCACAGGGTGCTTCTGGCTGGGCTGGGAAAAGCCGCCCCTTTAATGACCCGGGGGGTCCTGGAGGTTCTGGGAGAAAAAATCCAATCCGGGCTAATCGTCTCCCACTTCTTCCCCGTTCAGCTCCCTCCCTTTATCCGGGCGGTGCAGGGGTCTCATCCCATTCCGGACGAGAAGAGCCTGGAGGCGGGAAAGGCCCTCCATTCCTTTCTTTCAAATTTGGGCCAGGACGACCTGGTGATCTTTCTCACAACCGGAGGGGGTTCGGCCATCGCCGTTTATCCCCAAGAAGGGTTAAGCCTGGAGGACAAAGCTTTGACCTTTCAGGCCCTGCTTAGCGCGCCCCTGACCATTAAGGAAATAAATACAGTGCGCAGGAAACTCTCCCGGATCAAGGGAGGGGGCCTGGCCAGGATCAGCTATCCAGCGACCGTGATCAATTTGGTGATCTCGGATGTGGTAGGGGACGATCTGGCTACCATCGCCTCAGGACCGTTCGTCCCGGATCCGGACCCTCCCCGAAAAGCCCTGGAGGTCATCGCCTCTTACAATCTGGAGGAGAAAATCCCCGCCCGGGTGATGGAATACCTGAGACAATTAGCAAACCGCAAGCCGGAGGAAGCGAGGCCGGAGATCTTCCAGGGCCGCATCAAAAATCTGATTGTAGCCTCGAACCTCCTCTTTTTAAAGAAGTGTCAGGATCTCCTCGCTCAGCGCGGGATCAAGGCCCATATTCTCTCTTCCCGCCTGGAGGGAGGGGTGGAATCCCTTGCCTGCTTTCACGCTCAGGTCGCTCAGGAGGTTATCTCAAGTGGATACCAATTTCCACCTCCCTGCGCCCTTCTCTCAGGCGGCGAATCCACCGTGAACCTAAAAGGTGAGGGCGTAGGAGGAAGGAACCAGGAGTTCGCCCTGTACTTTCTTCTGGCCATGGAAGGGTGCCCGGGCCGCTTCCACCTCCTTTCCTGCGGCACCGACGGCAAGGACGGGAACTCCGACGCTGCGGGAGCCTTTGCCAGCTTTGAGGATTATAAAAAGATAAAAGCGCTGGGCCTGATTCCCCAGGACTATCTGGAGCGCAACGATTCCTATCACTTTTTCCAAGAAACAGGGGGTCTGATATTTACAGGGCCCACGGGGAACAACCTGGCGGATGTAAGGATCATTTTTCTGGAGGGTGAATGAAATGAAAAGCAGTGTGGATTTTCTCAGGGAACTGTGCTCCTTCCCGCACAGAGGCTCGGCAACGAAAGAGGAAAGGAAGGCCGCCGCCCTGATCCGGGAAAAACTTGAGGGGTTCGGCTACAAAGTGGTGGAGCAGGAATTCCGTGCCACCAAGGACAACTTTTACCTCCTGCCAGTCCAGGTGCTAATTCTGGCGATAATCGGTGGCCTGCTTTCCATCTTTACCGGGCTCTCCTGGCTCTCCCTGCTCCTTTTGGTGTATGGCCTTGTGCTCCTCTTTCTTGAGGTTTCCGGATTCGACCTGGACTTAACGCTCATGCCCAGATGCGGATCTCAAAATGTTTACACTTTGCCAGATAAGCTACCTTCAAAGCTGGTGATCGTCTCCGCCCACTACGATACCCAAAGGGGAAGCTTCATCTTCCACCCCTCTTTCGTGGACAGAATCCCCCTGCTTTTCGGGGTGAGCTATTCAGGGATGGGGTTGGTCTTTTTGGGTATTATCCTCAGGCTCTTTTCCCTTTCCGTCGTTCCCTTCTGGTTTCTCTGGATCGGGATCGCCCTTTCTTCAATTATTTTTCTGGTCTTTTTCCTCGCTTACCTTGGAGGGCGGTACACCCAGGGGGCAAACGACAACGGTTCCGGAACTGCCCTGGCCCTTTTTCTGGCTCAGGATTTTAAGATCAACCGCGCAGATTATCCCTCAGATACTGAGGTGCTTTTCCTTTTTACAGGAAGCGAGGAGGCCGGGACCAAGGGGATGAAGGCCTTCCTCAGGAAAAAAGAAAAGGAGCTTCCCCGGGATTCCACGAAGTTCATCGTCCTGGACAACCTGGGGACCGGAAATGTGACTTTCCTCACTGGAGAGGGGATGATCCTCTACCGAAAGGCGGGAAAGGATCTCCTTAAAGTAGCGTGGGAGATGCAGAAGTCTTCTCCGAGGGAGATCCTGGAACAGAAGAACCTGCTTCTTCCCACGGATTCCCTTCCGGCCGCTGCATCAGGTTATCAGATCATCTCCTTTTTAGGAAAAGACAGAAAGGGCAGGCTGGGGAACTACCATTACTACACGGATGTCTTTGAGAACGTGGATCAAGATTTCCTCAGGTTCCAGGAGGGCTTCTTCAAGGAGTATCTGAAAAGGGTGGCTTCTCTGGAATAGCGGCCGCGGAAGTTCTTCGGGTTGGAACTGCCGAAGCTGGTGAAAGAAGCCAGAGAAGAAAGAAACCAGAGAAATCTGAGGAAAACGAAAGGGGCGCCCTGAGGCGCCCCTTCTACTCTTTTTTGGTTAAACCAGATCAGCTCTGCGGAGTCTCAGGAGGTGGGGGAGGCGGTTGCTGCTGGGGAGGTGTGGGCGGAGCTCCAATCTGGAAACCACAGTATGTGCAGAACTTGGTTCCTACCGGGACCTGCTTTCCGCAGTTCGGGCAGAACATATATCCCGGTGCGGGGCCAGCCTGTGGGGGAGGATAAGGATATCCGGGCTGAGCCGGTCTCTTCTTTCGAGCACTCAGGCTAACGATGAGCACGATGATGGCCAGGACGAAGAGCGCCCCGAAGGCGATGATGATAATCCACGTGGTGCTCAATCCGCCGGAAGGAGTGGTCCCCGGTCCCTCTGTGGGGGTGGGCCTGGGGGTTAAAGTGGAAAATGGCGGCGGCGTGGTAGAGGGAGGAGGGGTCTGGGTGGGAGGTATTGTGCTTGAGGGAGGAGGGGTCTGGGTGCGCGGAGTCCCGCTGGGTTTTTGAGCACCGCTGGGTTTAAAGGTTATGGTTCCGGTGGGTGTTCCTTTGAAAACGGCCGTGTCTTTGGCGGTTTTTTGCCCTACAGTCTCGGTGATATCGCCCTGCACGTGAACGGTCAGGGTCTCAAAAGAGCTGAGGTCTCCCAGGTCAACGGTAACCGTCCCATCAGGGTTACTGGTTACGCTCTCCTCACCGAAGAATGCGGAGGGATCCGTCCATTTTAAGGCGATGCGGAAATTTCCGCCGCCCAAATCGTCAGCCGCTGTAACCTGGGCTGATTCATCCTTTTGCATTTCCTCCACCAGAGCATCCAGAGTAAAGCCCATCTCGATAAACGCCTGGGGAACGGTTAAGTTTAACACTGCATTTCCAGCGCCAGTGCTTTCAAGCCACATTTCTCCGTTGGCCGTCATAACTGGCTCCTCGGTCTGAGCGCTGGCTGGCAATGGTGAAAAACTGAGCAGGAAAAGCGCTATCAAAACAAGCAGCGAAAACCTGCCGATGTGAGAATTCAAAAATCTACCCAAATTAACCTCCTTTTCCCCTTGGGGTTGGATTTCAGGAATTATAACACAATTTCGCTTTTTGTTCACCTCACGGGAAGCTGACAGATTGGAGCTTTAAAGGAGCCAAGTTCTAAAAGTGGTAAAATTCCTTCAACTGGTGGGCGTAGTCCTGGAGTCGCTGGTGCACCATAGAGTGAATGCTTCCCGGAGTGAACGTGCCATCTTCCTTTTTCCCCGGATCCCTGCCCGTGAGAATTTCCAGTCCCTCCTCGAGGGTTCTGATTGCCCAGATGTGAAAGAGCTTTTTTCTTACCGCTTCCACCACCTCCTCCTTTAACATCAGATGCTGGACATTTCCCCGGGGAATAATCACCCCCTGGTTCCCGGACAACCCCTTCGCCTTGCACACGGCAAAGAAGCCTTCTATTTTCTCGTTCACCCCTCCAATGGGCTGGACCTCCCCGAACTGGTTGACCGAGCCGGTAACCGCTATTTCCTGGCTCAAGGGCACGCCGGAAAGCGCGGAAAGCAAGGCGAAAAGCTCCGCGGCGGAGGCGCTGTCCCCCTCGATATCCTCGTACATCTGCTCGAAGGTCAGGGATGCGGATAAACTCAGGGGGAAATCCTGGGCGTACTGTCCTCCCAGGTAACCGGAGAGGATCAGCACCCCCTTGCTGTGTATGGGGCCGGAGAGCGCAATTTCCCGCTCAATGTTCACCACGCCCGCCCTTCCCAGAAATGCACGGGCCGTAATCCTGTTGGGCCTGCCGAAAGAGTAATTTCCGAAAGCAAAAACGGAGAGGCCGTTGATCTGCCCCACCTTCTTCCCCTCGGTATCCAGAAGGATGATACCCTTCTCTATCATCTCCTGGATTTTGTCCTCGATAAGGCGGGAACGGTAGAACTTCTCCTCCAGGGCTTTTTTGACGTGGGAAGCCTTCACCAGCTCGCTGGAATCATTTTTTGCCCAATAACAGGCCTCGTAAGCGATGTCCGCTATTTCCATGAAGCTCGCGGATAGCTTGTCTTTGGATCCGGCCAGCCTTGATCCGTATTCCACGAGGACAGCCACCGCGCTGCGGTCGAAGTGAGAAACGTGCGGGTCCTCCGTGGCCAGAAGATTTACAAAGGAAGCGTAATCAACGATGGACTGCTCGTTGCGCGGCAGTTCGGTGTCGAAGTCCGCCCTGATCTTGAAGAGCTTTGCGAAATCCTCGTCCAGAGCGAAGAGCGTGAAGTAGTGCCTGGGCTGCCCGATAATGATTACTTTGAGATCAATGGGGATGGGCTCAGGGCGGAGGGTAGTCGTGGGCACGCCGCCCATGAACTCGGAGAGGTTTTCCACACGCGCCAGGCCGGAGCGAAGGGCGCGCTTGAGCGCTTCCCAGGAGAAGGGGGAGGTCAGAAGTTCCTGGGCAGGCATGATCAGGTATCCGCCGTTTGCCTGTTGCAGTGCCCCCGCCTTAATCATGGTTTGATCAGTTACCCAGGTTCCGAAAGCCGGCCTGTACTCTATTTTCCCCATCAAGTTGAAGTAAGAGGGGTTGGGCTCGAAAACCACGGGCGCTCCCTGGAGCTCTGCCCTGTTCACGAAAACGTTCACCTTGTATCGGGAAAGGTCAGGAGCACTCCTCTCCTCTTCCCCGCCCTCCTTTTCCTTGAATTCCCTCAGCCGGGAAATCAGGTCATTTTTCACCTCACCGAGCCAGGAAATCAATTCCGGATGTTCTCGGAAGGAGTCCTCCTGTTTCCTGAAGATGGGCTCAAGGAAGGAGAACGCCAGCTCCTTTTCCATCTCCTTGAGTTCCTCGGAGAATTGGCGGTCGATTTGCCGCGATTCCAGAATCATCTCCTCCAGGAGTTGATGCAGCCTCTGGCTGTTCTCCTGATAGGTTTTTTTCTCATCTTCTCCCAGAGCCTCGAATTCCTCAGGAGTCAGTTTTTTACCATTTTTTGTGGGGATGGTGAGGATCCCCTGGGGCGTGGGCTCAATGGAAAATCCTAACTCCAGAGCTTTCTTCTGGACTGTGGCGATTAGCCCCTGCTTGAGCTCCGCCACCTTTTGTTCCAGGAGGTTTTTTCTTTCTTGATAGACGGGGGAAGTGAAGAGCTTTCTCAGCTCGACCTCTGCTGACATGGTGAGTGAATCTATGGCCTGTGCGAAGCGCGCCCCCACCCCGGCAGGGACGAAAATTGCGCGGGGGCGATCGAGCTGGGAGAAATTGTGCACATAGATCCAGTCATGGGGAACGGGCTCCTTCTCCGCCCTTCTCTGAACGATGTTCGTCACAATGGAGGTGCGCCCTGTCCCGGCGCGCCCGGAAACGAAGATATTGAATCCCCGGGCCTTGATACCCAGGCCTACTTCCAGGGACCTCATCGCCCTTTCCTGACCAACGATTTTGTCCAGAGGCCTGAGCTCAAGGGTGGTGGAGAAATTCAGCTCATCCGGGTTGCAGTGGGCGCATAGTTCCTCCGGCTTTAACCTGCAGGAGTCCTTGAAATTCATAATATCCCTTCGCCCTTCATGGGAACTTTTTTTAAGTTTATAATAAAACGATGCTGGAGAATCAGGATTCCTGGAAAGAAAAAATTCTGACCTTAAAGGAAAAAAAGAAAGCGCTGATTCTGGCGCACAACTATCAGCTTCCCGAAGTTCAAGATATTGCGGATTTTGTGGGAGATTCCCTGGAGCTTTCTTTAAAAGCTCAGAGCGCGGACCGAGAGCTCATAGTTTTCTGCGGCGTTTACTTCATGGCGGAGGTGGCCCGCATACTTTCTGGAAAAAGGGTCCTGATGCCTGTTTTATCTGCGGGCTGCCCTCTTGCCGATATGGCTACAAAGGATGCTGTCCTGCGCATGAGAGAGCAGTACCCGAAGGCAGCAGTGGTCACCTACATTAATTCCTCAGCCCAGGTGAAAGCCGTTTCCGACGTGATTTGCACTTCGGCAAACGCCTTGAAGATCGTGGAAGCGGTGGAACAGGATGAAATCATCTTTGTTCCCGACCAGGGTCTGGGAGGCTGGGTTCAGGAGCACACTGCCAAAAAAGTCCATCTCTGGCCTGGCTTCTGCCCCACGCATTTCCGGGTTCTGCCGGAGGATCTGGTGCGCGCCCGTGCAGCTCATCCCGATGCCAAAATTCTCGTTCACCCGGAGTGCCGTCCGGAGGTCAGGCGCCTGGCCGACCAGGTTCTGGGAACGGGAGGGATGTTGCGCTTCGTGAAAGCTGACAGCGCCTCAAGCTACATCATCGGCACCGAAGAGGGCTTTCTTCACCGCCTGCGAAAGGAAAATCCGCAAAAAGAGTTTTTCCTTGCTTCCCCACTCCTTCTCTGCCCGAACATGAAGAAGACAGACGCCAGCGCCGTCTATGAGTGCCTTAAAAACGAGATGGGAGAAATAAATATTCCTGAGGAAATTGCTGCCGAGGCCCGAAAAAGTCTCCTCAGGATGCTGGAGCTTACATGAAAAGGTACCTTGTTTCTCAGTCCCTGTGGGACTCTCTCCCTCGGATCAAATCAGAGGCTCTCGTGGCCGGTACAGGCGTTGCCGGCCTATTTTTTGCCCTGAACTTTCCCGGCCAGACCCTGCTTGTGTCCAAAGGGAAGGCCTTTGTGAGCAACTCCTCCCTCGCTCAGGGCGGGGTGGCTTGCGCCATCGGGCCAGGAGATTCCCCCTCGCTTCATTTTCAGGATACAGTTCGTGCGGGAGCGGGCCTTTCCAACGAAGAGGCTATCTGGATCATGGTGCGAGAAGCCGGGGCCGCGATCAAGGACTTGATTCGCCTGGGCGTCAATTTCGACCGCGAGAACGGACACCTCTCCCTGAACAGGGAAGGGAGCCACTCCGCGCGCCGCGTGCTCCACGTAAGGGATAAGACCGGAGACGAGCTGATCAGGACACTCTACGAGGAAGCCGCGTCCCTGGAGAGGGTTCGTTTTATGGAAAACCATTACCTGATTGACGTCCTCACCGAGGAAGGCGCGGTGGCGGGAGCGGTCCTTTATGGGGTTTCCGGCCCATTGATCGTGGAGACAAGCACTGTGGTTCTGGCTACAGGTGGCTACGCCTCGCTTCTTGAGCCCACCACTAATCCTGAGGGTACCACCGGAGACGGGTTGAGCATCGCCTACCGGGCAGGGGCGGAACTCTGTGATCTGGAGTTTATCCAGTTTCACCCCACGGTCCTCTTCCACAACGAGTCCCCCCGCTTCCTGATTTCTGAGGCGGTGAGAGGGGAAGGGGCGATCCTTTTAAATCACAGGGGCGAGCGTTTTATGCCTTCCTATCATCCTCTGGCGGAACTGGCACCCCGGGACGTAGTCTCTGCCTCTATCTATCAGGAAATGCAAAAGGAAGGGACTAACCACGTCTTCCTGGATATGAGGCCCATTGACCCCGGGACCCTGATGAAGAGATTTCCGGCGATTGTGGAAAAATGCCGGTCCCTGGGAATGGATCCCGCAAAGGAGCCCATTCCCGTTTCCCCGGCTGCTCACTACGCCATGGGCGGCATAAGGACTGATGTCTGGGGCTTCACTTCAGTCCAGGGGCTGTACGCTGTGGGAGAAGCTGCCTGCACTGGCGTTCACGGCGCGAACAGGCTGGCCTCCAACTCCCTCCTCGAAGGGCTGGTCTTCTCAAGAAGGCTGGCAATGAAGCTCAAAGGGCAAAAGGCGCGGCAACCCACCTTCCTTTTAGAGAGAGGCGATTCGGAGCCGAAAGGTTCTTCCTTGCCGTTCAATTTGGGGGACCTGCGCAGGCTGATGGGGGCAAAAGCGGGAATTCTGCGGAACCATCCTGATCTTGAGAGCGCAATGCGCCAGGTTTCCGAGTGGCAGGACTTGCTCGAGCGCTGTGTCCTTTCAAGGCCCGAGGACTTTCAGCTTTATAACGCCTGCAACCTGGCCTCTCTCGTGCTCAGGGCTGCCTTGCTGCGCGAGGAAAGCAGGGGAGCCCACCAGAGATCGGATTTCCCCTCGAGGGATGACGCCCGCTGGCGCAAGCACACTTGCTTCAAGTGGGAGGGCGAAGAGAGGGTGTCCATAAAATGAAAAAAATGGGGACTGTCCCTATTTTTCATCTGCGCAAAAGGCTGTTCGAGGCCTTAAAGGAGGACATCGGCTCAGGCGACATCACAAGCGAGGCCCTGATCTCCGAAAGGTCAGTGTCCAGCGCCATCTTTCTGGCGAAAGAAAACGGAATCCTTTGCGGGCTGCCCTTTGCCCTGGAGGCCCTGCGCCTTCTGGACCCCAACCTGCAATGGGAAATTCAGCGCTTTGATGGCGCAAGCCTCGAGCCGGGGGTCACCATCGCCCGAATCACTGGTTCCACGCGCGCTATCCTTTCCGGAGAAAGAGTAGCGCTGAACATTCTCTGCCGTCTCTCGGGCATCGCCACGCTGACTGCAAAATTTGTGAAACTTGTGCAAGGGACGGGGGCGAAAATTCTCGACACCCGCAAGACCACACCACTGTGGCGGGACCTGGAAAAGTACGCCGTGCGCACCGGAGGAGGTACAAACCATCGCATGGGCCTCTATGACATGGTCCTTGTGAAGGATAACCACATCAGGGCATGCGGAGGAATAAGGGAGGCCTTAAGAAAGGCGCGAGAGAGGGTTCGCCCCGGAGTGAAGGTGGAAATAGAGGTTACCACCTCCCTGCAATTCCAGGAGGCCTTAAAGGAGCAGGCGGACTGGATCATGCTGGACAATATGCCCGTGGAAGAAATGTCCCGGTGCGCGAAGGCGGGCAAGGGAAAGGCGATTCTTGAGGCATCTGGAGGGATAAACGAAAAAAATATCAGGGCTGTGGCCGAGACCGGGGTGGACTTTGTCTCCCTGGGCGCCTTAACTCATTCCGTAAAAGCACTTGATATTAGCCTGGAATTGGAGGAAAATTAAACAATCCGCAAATTTTGGCGGACGAAACCTCCAGAGTTTAAAGCTCTGGAAAGTTTTTTTAAACCGCCCCTTAGAGGGCACGGATTAGGAGAGTGATTCAAGTGGAAGAGTTAGAAAAGGTTACTTCGGGCAACGAGGTTGCCCAACCGGAGGCTCAAGACCAGACAAAGGCAGAGAATTCCCCGGATAAGCTCTTGGAACAGTACATTTCCCGAACCTTTAAGGAAGGGGACCTGATTAAAGGGGTCGTGGTGGCCGTAGAAGTTGACAGCGCTCTTGTGGACATCGGCTACAAATCTGAGGGCGTTGTCCCCCTGAGGGAACTTTCCCGCGAGCCCGTCTCCTCAGCCAAAGATGTGGTAAAAGCTGGGGACGAGCTTACACTTTACGTCCTCAAGGTGGAGGACGATCAGGGAAACATTATCCTCTCAAAGAAACGGGC
>Ga0315280_10012587_pt1 | contig 10203 bp, 9 predicted proteins | sample YL17G06_40_MG_FD_203697 | JGI IMG/M metagenome (GOLD analysis project Ga0315280, IMG submission 203697) | Sediment microbial communities from Yellowstone Lake, YNP, Wyoming, USA - YL17G06_40 | ecosystem: Environmental > Aquatic > Freshwater > Lake > Sediment | place: USA: Wyoming | collected...
GATCGGGTGAGGGTTGAAACCGTTAGGGCCGAAGGCGCGAAGAAGCTGCTGCCGTAGCACCCGATCTTCGGATCGGGTGAGGGTTGAAACAGCCGACCCCGACTGGGGCGGCATCTTGCTGCCGTAGCACCCGATCTTCGGATCGGGTGAGGGTTGAAACCGTTAGGGCCGAAGGCGCGAAGAAGCTGCTGCCGTAGCACCCGATCTTCGGATCGGGTGAGGGTTGAAACATCGCTTTCTTCCAGTAAACTTGATAGCATTAATTGTAGCACCCGATCTTCGGATCGGGTGAGGGTTGAAACTCTATTCGTCGCGGGGGAATCCGGCCATAATACGTAGCACCCGATCTTCGGATCGGGTGAGGGTTGAAACGATTCCGCTCTGCCCGAAATGCGGATGCAGCATGGTAGCACCCGATCTTCGGATCGGGTGAGGGTTGAAACCATACCGAAAACCTTGCAGCCGCATACACACAGGTAGCACCCGATCTTCGGATCGGGTGAGGGTTGAAACGCCAGACGCCCCTCACCATCGCCAAGCCCCTACGTAGCACCCGATCTTCGGATCGGGTGAGGGTTGAAACTCGATCACGAGGGGCGGATCAGCGCGGTTGAAAGTAGCACCCGATCTTCGGATCGGGTGAGGGTTGAAACCCCCGCTGACCGTTCTTGCCGCCGATGCCAGCAAGTAGCACCCGATCTTCGGATCGGGTGATTCGCGCTCCGTATTGCCTCACCTGCAGGGATGGTGAGGATTATGACGATTTTGTGGATCGTTTGAAAGCCAATCCGCTGGCCGTTAGGGTCAAGATTGCTGATCTGGAAGACAACATGGACTTAAGGCGGCTCCCCGCCCTGGGAGACGAAGATATTGAACGGCTGAAGAAGTATCAAAAAGCTTGGTTAAAATTGAAGCGAAAAGGGCCTTAGACTCATCCCAGCCCATTCACGCATAAAGTCCCCCCGCCAAGAATCTCCCCGATATTCCTTGTCCCCCATCACCCCAAAATTCCGCATTTTGCGAAAAAAAGCTCGACAAAGCCGCAAAAAAGCTTATAAATTCCTTAACAAGCTGACTGCGTGCCCTGACCTGAAATGCCAAAAGACCAGGTCTAACCCGCGCTGCTTCCCGCTCGGGAATATCCTCTTGGCTGCCCACCGCCCTGCTTGCCAGCCTGATCCATGATGACCAGCACGCAAATAATTACCGTCTTCCCTGGAATGCCCAACAACTGCCATCAGGACTTTGCTTCTACCGCATTGAGGCGGGGGATTGGCAGGCGAGCGGCAAAATGGTGCTGGTTAAATAGTCCTGGTAATAATAGGCCAAACAAAAGGCGACCTCTGCGGGTCGCCTTCTTGCATTATGCTTCGACGAACATGAGACCATCCCAAGTTCCCCCGATCCGTTTCCCCATTATTTTGCTTTATTGAAGCGCCTTCGTATATTGTGTCCGTCAAATTTGAGAACCCTTCAATTACGCCAAGTTCTTTGACATAAACTCTCACTCTAATATGTCAAGCCCATCCTCCCTCTCGGCCAGTCTTCCTGCTTGCCTGCCATAGCTCCCTCTGCCAGGATTTTGCTTTAGTAAATTTCCACCTTACATTTGCATAAATTGCAGCAGAACATAACATGAAAGGAGGCAACCTCTATGAATGTTGTGAAACCCTCTGCGCAACACCTTCTGGCCATTGGCCGGCACATTTGCGGCCCCGCCGATCCTCCAGACGCAGAATTTAACCTGCGCCAATCTCTGCGCGCCGTGCAGGCTGATTTGGCGGATCTGAATCTGACCCAAACAGACGTGAAATTGATCTCTGTGGTCTTTCACGTCAACTTGGAAGGCGACAAGGTTCTCTCCGCTCCGGATTTGCTGACCAAAGTATTCTCTAGGCCGGTTGACCGCTTGGCTCATCTGGATCGCCTGCGCCGCCTGGTGCTGCTGAAGGTGTTCGAGCCTTGTGAGAAGGCCTACCGCCGTCGAAATGCCGAGGACAAGCGCCTGGAACTGGCCCTGGATCGTATTCACCTGCTGGATATGGGCATCCGCCTGCACACTCGTTTTCTGGCGCGGCTTCTGGGAGAAGAGATCGAGGCTGATCCGGAATCCGTAGATACTCCCTATGCCGACAACCGCGAATTCCTGCAGGATTGGTTTTCGTATCTGGACGCCTTCCGGGAATACAAGGGATCCAAACAATGGTCCGACCCGGAGGCGATGATGAGAGGTCAGGCCCTGGTTGAGCAGTGGGAGCGCCGCAGGGAGAAGCGCCTGGCGCGCACGGAAGATCGCTTTCCTTTTCAGGAGCTGGTGGAGGAGTATGGCCTGGATCGCAATGAGCAAACCATCCTGATGTACATGTTGAAAGAGGAGCTGAACGGCCAGAGCTGCTCGCGGGAAGAGCTGCTGGATTTCATCAGCGAGGACAAGTTCGACCAGTATCGCAACGGCCGCTATCTGGAGCGCGACGGCCTGCTGATTGGCAATGGCCTGGTGGAGATCTGCGAAAACATGTTTTTCATCAACATGGGGCAGGAGTTGCGGCTGGCGGCGGACGTCGCCTCCATCATCATGCGGGCCATCCCCAAGACCGACCAGGAGCGCGTCATCGAAATCATCCGCTGCAGCGACATCCTGAAACTGACCAAGCCGCATGTGGCCTTGGATCAGCTCATCCTGCCGCAGACGTTGAAGAACACGCTGGAAACCGCCATCACTCAGTGCCGCTGCGACGTGGGCCGCACCCTGCATGATTGGGGATTGAATCAGGGGATTTTCATGAAAGGCGCTCAGGAAGAGCGGGAATACAAGCCGGCCATGCTGCTGCTCTTTTCCGGAGCTCCCGGCACGGGCAAGACCTTCGCGGCGGGAGCCATCGCGCGGTCATTGGGCAAGGATCTGCTGGTGACGGACGTCTCGCGGCTGCTCTCCTGCTGGGTAGGCGAAAGCGAGGCCAACGTGCACCGGCTGTTTGCGCAATACGATCAGATCGTGCGCCGCACCGAGAATCCGCCGGTGCTGCTGCTGAACGAATGCGACCAGTTCTTGACGTCGCGCGGCCAGACGGAACGCTCGACCGACCGCATGTACAACCAGATGGAGAACCTATTTCTCGAGGCTTTTGAACGGTTCCAGGGGGTGCTAATCGCCACGACCAACCTCCGCGGCAATCTCGACCCGGCGTTTTCGCGGCGCTTCCACTTGAAGCTCGATTTCCCCAAGCCGGACGCCGAAGCGCGGCGGCAGTTGTGGGCGATTCATCTGCCCGAAAGCCTGCCTCGCAGCGCCGACGTGGACATCGCCGAATTGGCGGCCAATTACGCCCTGACCGGCGGGCAGATCGCCGTCGTCGTCAAGAATGCCGCCGTGGAAGCCGCACAGGGCGAACCGGCGCAGCGCCGCCTCACGCGGGAGCTGCTGATAAAATACGCTCGGCTGGAGTTGGAGACCGCTTTCGGCGACCGGCCCATGGGGCGCATCGGCTTTGAAGCCGCGTAGGATTCAATTCGCGCACGCATCCAAAGCGGCAGGGCGGGCGGGACATTCCTGCCCGCCCGGGGAATGGCAAAGATACCGAAATAATTGAAACGGTGGGCAATGCCTCCCTGTGTCATCCCTGCGAAAGCAGGAATCCAGACAATATCAATAAAGGAGCTTCACCATGCCGACCAAACGCAAAAATGACAAGAATAAACCGTCTGATCTCGAATTGAGAATTGCCAAGTTGGAGAAGGATCTAAACTGGACCCGCAAGCGCCTGGTGATCTGGGAACTGCTCTTGTGGCAGTTCTATGAAAATGGCGAGCCTGTCAGGATCATCGTGGACGGCTTTTTTAAGACGCACTGCCTCACCGAACTGGAGCTGAAAGCCACTCTCGCACAGGCCGCCGCGACCGAAATCGGCATCTTAGACCGGGACACCGGCGCCGAGAAGACCGTCTTGGTGGGGGACAAATCCGACGCCTATTGGGAGCGCCTAGAAACCCTGCGGGATCAGGAACCTGAGGCCTTCACGCAAGCATTTCGGGATGAAGGCGGAGAGGTGTATGGGGAGGTGGTGAACGGGGAAATTGAAAGCAATGCATAAAAGATGAGATTTTACTTGGAAATGGCGGGAGGAAGGGGTAAATTTGGGGGTGAATTGCTTGAACCCGCAATCCCGGGCATTTACAAGTGATATAAAACTGTATGGCACCAAAAGGAGGATACATGCAAACTCAAAGAGCGCTTTGTGAACAAGAATACGTCCGCACCATTAGGTTAATGAGTGAAAAGGTAACTACAAGAATGTGGATTGCCTCACCATTTATCGGAGATCTATATTCTGTCAGAAGGATTTTGGGAACTCACTGGGAAGGCGCTCCTGGCGTAAACGTGAAGCTGCTGACCGAAAAGACCTTTATAAACAGGCTAAATTACGAGACCATTCTGGAATTCAGGAAATGCGGAGCGGTTAAACATCTCTCTGGTTTGCATGCGAAGATTTTCATTTTCGATGATGTGGTAATTCTGGGGTCAGCCAATCTAACGAAAACTGCTTTTGCCAAAAGACATGAAGCAGGAATGCTCCTGGTTGGCACTTACGCCACAGAGGTGCTGAAAATCTACGAAGATTGGTGGTCAACTATTGCAGAGGATGTCGAAATAGATGAAACCATTGCCGCTAGGAAACCCGATAGGCGGGAGGCGGAAGAGATCCAAGGCGAACTGCTGTCTAATCTTTGGGATCTTCCTCCCGCGCCTGCCCCACATAGTAAAGCCAATCAAGCTTTTTCTGATTATCAAAAATTTATCCATTATTACCAAGAGCTTGCAGCAATTTACGAAACTTTGATGAAATCTCGAATTTGGCCACAATCGCCACTTTTCTTTGAAATAGATGGACTTCTAAACTATCTGTTTCATGACAACAAAAATAAGCCATCGCGTAAATATGTCCACGAGAGCCCAAGAAAATTAAATGACTCACAGCGCAGGATTGAAATTCTTAAATATGTGGGTAAGTTCAAGAAATATATTAAAGAAACAAATGAGATAGCCAATCCACGCGATAGGAGTTCCGCTCTGATAAGAGAATTGCTCGATCCGAACAAGATTGATAAACTAGCTTATGAGGATGTTCTTCGTGTCGTTGATCAGTTGAATAGTTTAAGTTCTGTCAAAATAGCGAGGGCGAGATTTCTCAATCGCAATAATAACAGCGTGGAAATCATAAAGAAATCCTGGAAAAATCTCCTTCATGGATCAGGCAAAATCCAGGAAAGAATGCTCGAATGCAAAAACTCACTCTATTCATTTGGCAATTCAAGCATTCAGGAATTAATTGGCTGGTATGAACCCAATTTATATCCACTAAGAAATAGGAATGCAAACGCAGGGTTGCGTTTCTTTGGTTATGATGTCAATGTTTACTAAGCGGGCTTTGATATAGATTTCCCTAGCATCAGGAGTCCCCTCCTGCCGCGCCTTTCTTGAACCATGCTCACCCTCCTCTCCAAATCCAAATACCTATCCGGGCTGCAGTGCGTGAAAAAGCTTTGGCTGGAAATCCATAAGCCAGAGCTGATTCCAGAAGTTTCACCTGCTCAGCAGAAGATTTTCGATCAAGGGACGGAAATTGGCCGGCTGGCGCGGGAACGCTTCCTGGGTGGCGTCCTGATCGAAGCTGACCACTAGCACATCCCCGATGCCTTGCGCCAGACCGAAGCCATCCTGTCCGGCGGCGGCGGACCAGACACCGGACACCGTGCCGCTGACGTGAGTCTGGCTGTGGAGGGGAATCGCGAAGGATAACGATGCCGCGCTTGCAGCCAGAATGAATCTGGGAATGCGCATTGAGATCCCCGATTTAGGTCAAGAATGAATTATGAATGCATCGAGTCTTGCGGCACAGTGGCGTGACCTGACACGAAAAAATCTTGCGGGAGCGTCTGGGAATCGAACCCAGCCTGGGCGTTGCCACCCAACAGACGGCTTTGAAGGCCGCGGCGCCCACCAGGGTCGCGTCCACTCCCATAATCTTATGCTTCTGGCTCCTTGGCGGCCAGCGGATAATCTGACACCGTTGCCGGATTCGGCTCGGATATAGGCGGCTTGAGGGGCTCTGGATTAAGGTTGTCTTCGGACTCGCGGGGCCCGGGATTGGCGGTTTTCCGGTCTTCTGGTGAAGATTCAGGTTGCGGAACGGCTTCCTGGGCCTCGCTGCCGCTGCCGGAAGATGCTGGTTTCACTCCGCCAGCGGGTTGCTGCCCGGTCCCGTAGCGTTGTGCGATGAAACAGTCTTTGCAGAGCACCGGTTTTCCGGTTGTCGGCTTGAAGGGCACGTAAGTTTCACGCTGGCAGTTGCCGCAGATGACCTTGAACATCTCTTTACCGCGATGCTGCTGAGCTTGTCCACCCGCTGCCTGATTCATCGCCTGCATCTGGCTCTGCTTGCGCTGCTGGCGGCATTCCCGGCAGTGTTTCGGTTCCTTGAATCCCTTTGATGCGAAGAAAGCCTGCTCCTTGACCGTATAGAGAAATTCCCGTCCGCAAGTGGCACACTTAATAGTCCTATCCTGGAGTTCCATGGCAAATTCCCCGATTATGTCCCTGGGCTTATCTCTTCCGCAGTTGTCAGCCGAAGTCTCTCCAAAATCCTGGCGCACAGACCGGAAAAGGCGCCGTTGCTCATGAGCACAATCACCGCCTGGGGCGGCAAATCGCGCAATAACAGACCCACCGCTTTATCGGCATCGTTGCAGCAGTGCGCCTCTTTGCGTTCAGCGCGCAAGTCCGCCACGATTCGGGATACATCAAGGCGCTGATCTGCCGGAATTCTGTCCCGGCGATGGATGCCGCCAAGGACGACCCTGTCAGCCAGGCTCAAGGCCGCGGGCATTTCACTCTGGAAAAAATTGCGGACCATGGTATTCGAGCGAGGTTCGAACGCGGCGGCCAAAAAGATTCCGGGATGGCGCGCACGCAGGCTGCTCAAAGCCGCCTTGACCGCCGTAGGATGATGGGCAAAATCGTCGTACAGCCAGCGCCCCGAGGCGCTGAATTTCAGCTCCAGGCGGCGGTGCACACCGCGAAATTGCGCGATACCGGCTGCAATCTGCGGCGGCGTAGCTCCGGCAAACTCGGCAGCCGCAGCGGCTCCGATCAGATTAGAGAGCTGGTGATTACCCCACAGGGGCGTCCCACAAAGCAATTCATGACCGGATGCCAGGTGTAGCTTGAATTTCATGCCCTCAGGGGAAAGTTCGACCAGTTCTCCGCGAACGTCAGCATTAGCTTTCAAACTGAAAGTTCTGACGGGGCAAAGAGCTTTACTTATCAGAACATCAAGGTTAGATTCATCTCTGTTGATCACCAGGCAGCCGTTGCGGGGAATAAGCTGGATCAGGCGGCTGAATTGCAGGTAGATGTCTTCGATGGAAGCATAAATATCCGCATGGTCGAATTCAATGTTGTTGAGCACGACGACATGCGGCTGGTAGTGCAGGAACTTGGGGCGCTTGTCGAAGAATGCGGAATCATATTCGTCGCCTTCGATGGCGAACCAGCGCCCCTGGCCGCCGTGGAAGCCGGCGTCCCAGCCCACCGGCAGTCCGCCGATCAGGTAGCCGGGAGAAAACCCAGCGGCTTTGAGGATCTGAGTCAGGGCGGCCGTGGTCGTGGTTTTTCCGTGCGTACCGGCGACAACGATGGGCAACCTATCAGTTAAAATGTGGGCGCGAATAAGCTCAGGCAGAGATACGTACGGCAGGCGTTTCTCCAGGACGGCTTCAACTTCGGGATTGCCGCGGGAAAGGGCATTGCCGATGACGGCAATCTGGGCGGAGTTGAGGTTTTCGGCTCGGTAGGGTGAAAATACTTCAATGCCCTGGGCGCGCAAAAAATCGCTCATGGGCGGATACACATCTTCATCTGACCCGCTGACCCGCGCCCCGTTCGCTTTCATCCAGGCGGCGACCTGCGCCATGGCGACGCCGCAGACCCCTATAAAGTGGTAGGATCGAATGGATTCACCAAGAAGGACATACCTAACTAAAGATAATGCCTAAAGTAGCGCCTGTCAAGCTTTTTTAGCGCCACATTGAATTTTCCTAAAATTATGATATAATTTTCACATGGCGGTTTTCAGCAATCATTTGCCAAGCAAGGAGATTACATCTTGATAGTTTGCAAGCGCAGCGCGTCCGCCCAGAGCGCGGCAGGCCAGAGCAGCAGCAGCAGAAGCGAAATCGCAGCGCCGCTGTATGCTATCGCCCGATTTCAGGGCGAAAAGGTAGCCCCCGTGAAAGGCGTCCCCCGCGCCGGTGGTATCCAGAACGGGAACTAAAAAGGCCCCGTATCGCCCGCTTGCGCTATTTTCCCACCAGTAGCCGCCTTCGGCTCCGCAGGTGATGACTACAGATTTAGGACCTAAAGCCCCAATTTTGCTCAGAGCTCCGTCAAAGTCCGTACCGGGAAATGTGCCTGCGACAAAATCCTGAGAGACCACCGCATGATCTGTAAATGCGAGCAAATCATGGATTCGCTGTCGCGGGCTGCCCGCGTCCAGAATGACGGTCCCGCCGCCTTCCCGGCAGAGGCGCGCTGCGGCAAGGCAGGGCTCCCCATGACGGCCGTCAATCAGCAAAAAGGGAATCTGCCTGATAAGCGATTCTGGCAATTGGCCGGGCTTCAGAAAATCCACGGTGCCGGGATCTAAAGCAACAGTGCGGTCACCGGATTCCCTATCCACCCAGATGTAGGCGCAAGGTGTTTTGCACTTGGGTCTGCTAATGAGATGAGTCGTATCCACCCCAAAACGCCGCAGATCCTGCCGAACCAAATCACCTTCGAGATCATCTCCCACGACGCCCAGGAAAGCGGCCTTGCCACCGAGCTTCGAAAAAGCCGCCAGCGCCGTCGGTACAGGCCCGCCACCTGAAGCGGTGCTTGAGATGACTTCCACCTTCTGATTGGCGCCGGGATAGCGCTCAAAAAGCAGAATGCGATCCCAGGCGCAGAGCCCCAGGCCGATGGCGTCAAATTTCACAGTTTGGATGCCTTCATATGAAACATGCTCCGGATAGTCTCCTCCCATTCTTTGCACACCAGCTCGCCCGGGCTCTGTTTATACCAATGCTGCGGCAGCAGACGCTGATATTCGCGCTGGGCATAGCGGCGATCCAGCAACAGGATGATACCGCGGTCCGTTTCATTGCGAATGACTCGCCCCGCCGCCTGAATGGCTCGGCGCATACCGGGATAAAGATAGGCGAATTCAAAGCCGCGGTTTTCGCTGCTTTCGTAATATGCACGCAACAGCTCATTCTCGACGCAGACCATCGGCAGCGGGACTCCGACAATAATCGCCGCTTCGGCCATCCTACCCGGTAGATCTATCCCCTCGGCGAAGACTCCACCCATGACGGAACAGAGCATGGCATGGCGGCTCTCTTTGAAGGCGGAAAGCTGATCATTTCGTTGCAAGTCAGAAAAGCCTTCTTCCTGAACAAGAATGTTCTTAATGCTGATCTTCTGCAGCAGTCGCTGCATGAGCTCGAAGCTGGGAAAGAAAGTCAGGATGTTGCCCGGCACGAGAACATAGAAATGCTCGATTCTTTCCGCGATGGCGTCAAGGTTAGCCTCGCGCTCGCGGTAAAGCGTGGTCACCGATGGATCAATGAATACCTGACAATGTTCCTGCGGGAAAGGGCTGGGCAAGGCCAGGCTGGAGGTTGTTCTATCCAGACCCAGCAAGCGAGCGTAGGCATCGAAGGGCTGAAGCGTAGCAGAAATGCAAATGCTGGAATAAACCGAAGAAAAAGTGGCCTGCAGATAAGGCGACGCATCGAGGCAAATGACTTCCAGAGCGATTTCGGGATGGCGGTGCAGCAGGTGCGCGAAGTTTTCGCTCTCCAGGTTCAGAACGCGGAGGAAATCCTCCAACTGCCGCTGTAAGCTCAGCACGGGATTGTCTTTCCAGGACTGCTCTTCCTCAGCAAGGCCGAACCAATAGGGGATGATAGCCGACTCAAAATCTGAGGCGATCTGGCTCCAGGCGGAAAGCGAAAGCCGAACAGGGCAGGGTTCGGGATGGGCTGGCGCTTGAGACAGATAATGCTCGAATTGCGCCTGAATCGCCTGGAGTGGCTCAGAAAAGCTGTCATTCCCGGATTCATTCAATTTTTTGGCAGCAACCATCACGCTGTTCCAGCTCAAAT
>Ga0315280_10012588_pt1 | contig 10203 bp, 8 predicted proteins | sample YL17G06_40_MG_FD_203697 | JGI IMG/M metagenome (GOLD analysis project Ga0315280, IMG submission 203697) | Sediment microbial communities from Yellowstone Lake, YNP, Wyoming, USA - YL17G06_40 | ecosystem: Environmental > Aquatic > Freshwater > Lake > Sediment | place: USA: Wyoming | collected...
TGGAGTGGTTGACTCTCGCGGCGCCGCGGGGGGGGCTTCGTTATCCGAGGGACGCCACCGATGGGCGTCGGCCAAGACCGCTTCACAGGCGTCTGAGACGGAATTACCCAGGCTCCGGGTCGAGTGGCTCACTACAACGTCGCCGTCCTTGCGGAACACGGCAACCTTATTGTCCCGGCGGTAGAAGTGCTTGCCTCCTTCATGGTCGAGCAGCACCACGTAGTCGGCGCGCGACGGCATGTTGGTGACGACCAGCTGTGGGCAGCGTTGGTTGAAGGTCTTGATGATCTCCGCCGTCTGGGGGCGAGCGCCGCCGCCAAAGCTTCCACTGGAATATGATCGAGAACCGCTCGACGATCCCATGATCTCCCACGACTGGCTATCGGTGATGAAGACGCGGACCGGTTCAGCAGCTGTTATCGGCAATAGGAACCAGACAAAGAAGAGGATGGCGGCAAGAACGGCGGACGAACAGCCAGCGCCCCTGAGTAAAGGCTGCTCCTTGTCAAGGCCTGCCAGTCGGAATTCAGCCTCATGCGATGGCGATGATAGGTACGCCTGGACCGCGTCGAAGGTCGCAGTTCCCCCGGACCTCTTGAGGAAGGCGGCGATGTCTGCAGCTCCACCCAACTGATGGCGCACGGTCACCTTCGCGGTCCTTGCATCTTCGGTCTGAATTGCTCCTTCTGTCATGAACACCCCTACCCACTGGCACCGGCAGCCATGCGGGCTCTTACAGGTTGACAACGGAGATTCAAGCGGGCGACGGAAGAGCGAAAGGGCGTGCCGTCCTTCCATCCCCCCGCACTCCGCGCAGACCATCCGGTCGCCGCAGGTCATCCATACGTAAAAAGCGACGTCCTCTGAAAGGCTCCTCATTGGGGCTCACGTTTCGCCCTGCGTGCCTCGCGCGTACGCTGCACATCGCCGGCGGCCCGGATGAGCCTGACCGGTTCATGCTTCAGAATTTTTTCGGAGGCCCTTGAGCCGGAAGCCGCAGCGATGCAGAGATCTTTTGCGGCCATCACGATGTCGTTAACGTACCGCATAAAGATCGTCTCCCGCGGGCTCACCGTTTTGTCTGTAGGATGTCCTAGCTTAATACCCTCTTCGTAGATGTCAAGCCAAAACCTCATCCTTAAGGCAGGATTTCCGGCCAGCGCCGCGATGGCCTCTTGCTGTGTCCGGCGCGGCTAGTTACCATCGGGACGGTCCGGAGGAGCCTCCGGGCAACGGCCGGCGCCGGAGGACACCCTGCAGGGGATTGGTTGACGACGGGCTTCGCCGAATCGTATTGCAATGACCCGGTGAGTGAAATAGTATAGGGCTCCGATCTCCGAAGCGCAAATTCACCGCGCGGGACACGGGCGATGCGGGCGTCCGGCACTGGGTCGGCCGCTCCGGCGCGCGAGGCGGACCACAACCCATGCGACCGCGTAATGGCAAGACGGTGGCTGAATCCACCGTGGAAATGGTGGAAGTCGTCTTGCCCAACGACGCGAATCCGCTCGGCAACATGCTGGGCGGCAAGGTGATGCACCTGATCGATATTGCGGGTGCCATCGCCGCACATCGCCACTCGCGGCGGGAAGTGGTGACGGTTTCGGTCGATTACCTGGATTTCGTGCACCCCATCCGGATCGGCCAGTTGATCCGCTTGCGGGCTTACGTGACGCGGGTCTTCAATACCTCGATGGAAGTAGAAGTGAACGTCTACATGGAAGACTACATCACGGGCGAGCAACGGCAGACCAGTTCCGCGTTTGTGACCTACGTCGCTCTGGACGCGGAGGGACGGCCCACGCCGGCTCCGTCGCTCATCGTGCGCACGGCGGAAGAGCGCCGACGCTACCGTGAGGCCCTGGCGCGCCGCCGTCGCCGCCTGGCGATGGCGTCCCGCACGCATCGCCGCTACTTCGAGAGACACCCTTAAAGGGAGAGCCCTTAAACGCGGCCGCCAAAGGAGCCGCCGCGACAATCCCCGCCCCGCATCCCTGCGGTCGGCCAAAGCGCTTGCGCCGCGCGCAGGCAACAAGGAGACGAGCATGAAGCAGAAACGTTCCAAGATCTTCTCCGGAACTCCCTGGGAGCCCAAAGTCGGTTACGCCCGCGCCGTCCTGGTAGGCGAGATCGTCCATGTTTCGGGAACCACCGGCACGGACCCGTCGGGCAAAGTGCTTGCCCCCGGCGATGCCTACGCACAGACCGTGCAGGCCATCCGAAACATCGAGAACGCCCTGAAGCGACTGGGTCTGGGCCTTGAACACGTCGTCCGCACGCGCATCTACCTGACCGAGATCGACCGCTGGGAAGACGTGGCCAAAGCCCACGCCGAGTTTTTCGGTAACATTCATCCCGCCACAAGCCTCATCGGCGTCAATCGCTTGGTGGATCCCGAGATGCTCGTCGAAATTGAAGCGGAGGCCGTCGCGTGAGCGAAATGAGGCGCCTTCCGCCGCAAGATCGTTTTCTCGCCACATGGGGGCAGTCGCGTCAGATCTGCAACAGCGAGAAGGAAATCGCCGCCACGATCGAAGTCGTCCGTGCGCTCGCGCGAAAATCCTAGGGGCGATTCATGAATCGCCCCGTTAGGCCTGTCGCTCGCCCACGGGGCAATTTGCGCATTGCCCCTCCATGCCCATCACCCCGCGCAAAAGCCCTTGATCACACGCAGCGCGTGCAGCGTGATCCACTTGCTCGGGTGGCCGGCACGCTCGATGTTTACGACAAACCGCCCGTTGAAGGTGCTCTGTAATCTCCACCGTCCCTGGGGATTCTGCCTGGCAATCACCACGTCCACCGCCTCGCGCATGCGCGGGTCGTGGCAACCGAGGCGCGTGAGAATGCCAAGGATTTCGAGCGTATCCGTATTCCACATCAGGGGGAAACCGAACAGCAGCCATTCCTGCATCGCCACGGGCCGGGGGTTGTGGCTACGCCGGAAAATGTAGTGCTTGAGCAGGTGTTCGGCCGCCTGGGTGATCGTGTTCTTAACGGTCTCCGGGCGCCGCTCGGGCGGAATCTCGGCAAGCGCCTTCAGGGCTTTCACCACGCCCATGTGGCAGGTGTGTGTTCCCCAACATTTTTCGTGCTCGTCGTAAGGCCAGCCTTCAGGCGGCTGTTCGATGCCGTCGTCGAAGCGCTGGTAACGCGTGATCCATTCCACGCCGCGCACAACGCGCTCGTCGCCACTGTAGCCCAGGCGGAGCAAGGCCCACACCATATTGCCGGTCAGGCAGGGAAGGATCTTGTCCGGGTCGCCGCCGCCGTGTACGGCGCTCTCGTAGGCGAACCCGCCGCTCGCGGCGTGCTGGGAGCGGGCAAGAATGAACTCGCAGGTGCGCCGCACGCGCTCGTCCTCTGCCGTGGCGCCGAGCTCCGCGAGGACCAGCAACTGCCACACCGTGCCCCGGTATTTGCTGCGGACGTAGAAATCTTCGGGCTTCCCCCAATAACCGCCGGGCGATTGCTTGGCCAAAATCTTCGGCACCGCGCCCTCGGCCATGAGGGCCGCTCTCGCCTCCCGGACCTGCGGATGCCCCGCCGGCAGTTCGAGGATTTCCGTGAGCGTAAAGTAGCGCACAGAGGGATTTGAGGGCTCGAGCAACCAGTCCGTCGGGTCCGCGTTCAGTGCCGATTTCCAATCCGCCGTGATTGCTGACCGCACCTCTGGGGGCCGTTCGCATTGCAGGAAGTCTCCGCTCCCCCGACAGCCTTTCGACAACCTAAACTCCACATCGGACCCACGATCCGCGGCCTCGCCCATCTTTAGCGGCGGCCCGCGAGTGGCGAGGTGCTGCAAGCACCGAGCTGTCGGTCATCGACTGGCGCCGCAGCGTAACCTAGACTAGCGTTCTTGCCTACCCCTTGTCAAGGGGGTGGCGCGAGAGGGGCTGTGGACTTCGCGCGAGGCGGAGTTGCGGATCGCGAAGAGGGCTAGCGGGCGGGGCGTTTGGAGGCCGCCGGGCTCGTAGATTTCGGCGACGACAGCTTGAGGAGGCCGGAGATCCTGGAAAAGAGCGCTGCGGCTTGTTCCACCTGCGGGTCACCGCGGGTTTCGACCTCGTCGCCCACGGCGAGGCCAAAGAGGAGGTTGAAGAGTTCGGTCTTGATACGCAGCTTCAAGTAGTCCTGGTCCGGCCCCCAGTACTCCTCGGGGACACGGGTGCTTTGCCGGCTCAGGTAGTCGCGAAAGCGGGCAAGCACCTGGGCGTCGGGTTCGAAGCTGCGCGCGACCTTGCCGTACACTGTCAGGTATTCGGAAGCGAAGCTGGTGAAGGTGCCGCGCTGGTTGAGAAACGTCACCCAAGGATCGCGCGCCGTGGCGGGAATCACAATGTCCGGCGTGATGCCACCGCCGGCAGCAACCGTGCGGCCGTTATCGGTTTTGAAAGCGGACGCGGGGTCAGGGCTCGACGCGAGGGCTCTTTCCGGAGTCTCGAGCGCCGTCCCGGGCAGAGGCCGCTGGATGGAGCGGCCGCTGGGCGTGAAGTATTGCGCGGTGGTGAGAGCCAGCCCGGTATTTTCGCTTAACGGGGTGACGGATTCCACCACGCCCTTGCCGTACGTCGGCTCTCCGGCGATGAGCGCGCGGTCGTGCTCCTGGAGCGCGGCGACAAGGACTTCCGCCGCACTCGCCGTGGCGCCGTTCACCAGGACAACCAGGAGGGAATCGCAACGTGTCGGGATGGCCAGCGTCCGGAAGCTCTTTTCCGGTATGGAGCGGCCGCGTTGCGTGAGCAGGAGGAGGTCGGGCTTCAGGAACAGGCTCGCCAGGCCGATGGCGGCGTCGACCACGCCGCCGCGGTTGTCGCGCAAGTCGAGCAGTAGCCCTTTCAGGTTGGCTCCGCCCAGGCGCTGGATGTTCTCGGTGACTTCCTGGGGAGTTTTGATGTCGAAGCCCGTCAGGTGCAAGTAGGCAATCCCCGGCTTGAGCAGGAATGCCTTGTCCACGGTCGGTGTGGCGACCTCGGCAGGGTTCAACTCGAAATCCTGTGCGACGACGTTGCCGGGGCGGATCACCCCCAGCCGCACGGGTTGTGACCGCGCCTTCTGGAGCAACTCGACGAGCGATTGGAGGTCCAGCCGGTCGATCCGCGTGCCGTTCACACTCACGACTTCGTCACCGGGCCCGAGTCCCGCGCGCCAGGAGGGTGAACCTTGCCCCGTCTGCAAGATCAGGGCTTTTCCGGGCTGCACGTAGAGGACGGAGCCGAACCCGCGCACCTTGCCCTGCGTGAACTGCTTGAGCTGCTCGAACTGGTCAGCGTCGAAGAAGGCGGAGAACGGGTCCAGCGCCGTCAGCATCCCGCGGATTCCCCCGTCGAAGATGGCGCGGTCGGCGTCGAGCGGATCCATGTGGTTGTCTGCAACCACACCGTAGACCCGCGTGAACTTCAGGACCTCTGCGGTGACATCATCGGATGGGACCTCGTTCTGCGAGGAAAGGGCTGGAGCGAAGATGAGAAGGCTCGCGGCAAGCAGAATCGGTCGGACGATGGCACGCTGGGGCGGCACGCTAGCTGTTAGTTCCTCCGGCTCCAGTATAGCTTAGATGCCGGGAAGAGACGGCGGGCCGATCGCTCGGTCGGCGGTGTGCCGGCTCCCCCGGTGGGCCAGCGAGGTTTGCTCCGCCAAGTCGCCCCTTCGCTTGTGACGGATCTCTCCGGGCGACTTGTTGTCAACAGCTTACGGCGCTGTACATCCGGCCTTGTTTGGTGACACAACTGCTGTCAGAATACGCGGAGGGGTGTCGGTGTAGTGCTTTTCACCACCCCGCGAGGAGACAGCGCATTTTGAATTCATAGGAGTCTCGAGATGGAGAAGGAGCAAGATGTATCGCGCCGCGATTTTCTCAAGACGGCTGTGGCCGCGGCGGCCGTCTCTGCTCTGCCCGGCGCACCCGCCATCCTGGCCGATCCCGGCCCGAGTGACGCCGTCCGCTATGGCATCATCGGGACGGGGACGGAAGGCTGCACGCTGCTCAGGTTTCTGGCCACGATCCCCGAGGGGCGCTGCATCGCCAACTGCGACATCTACCCTCCCAATTTGAAAAAAGGTGTGGAGACAATCAAGTCCAACCCTCGAACCTATGAGGACTACCGCCAGCTCCTCGATCAGAAGGACATTGACGCGGTGCTGATCTGCACACCGCTCAACCTGCACGCCAAGATGGTGATTGACGCCCTCGACGCCGGCAAGCACGTCTTCGTCGAGAAGAGCATGTATTTCAAGGAGGAGGAGGGTGACCAGATCCGGCAGGCGGCGGTCGAACATCCCAAGCAGGTGCTGCAGGTGGGCCTGCAGCGGCGCTCCAGCGTGCTCTACAGCGTGGCCATGGAGATGATCCGCAAAGGCGCAATCGGCAAGGTGATGTTTGTGCGCGCGCAGTGGCACCGCAACAACGACTGGCGGCGGCCCGTGCCCGACCCGAAATACGAACGGCTCATCAACTGGCGAATGTACCGCGAATACTCGGGCGGCCTGATGGCCGAGCTTGCCTCCCACCAGATCGACGTGGCGAACTGGGCGATCGGCGCCGAGCCCGTCTCGGTCGTCGCCACGGGCGGCATTGATTACTGGAAGGACGGACGCGAGACTTGCGACAACGTGGAAGCCATCTTCGAATATCCGGCCGGCCAGAAACTACTTTTCAGCTCTATTCTTTACAATGCCCATTTCGACTTCGACGAGCAGATCATGGGCGACCAGGGAACGCTGATTATTACCGTCGGCAGGGGGATGTACTACCGCGAGAAGGTCGCCAAGGCGACCACCGGCGGCACGAAAGAAACGTGGTGGGCTGGCGCCACAGTCAGCGAGGAGGCGACGCAGAAGGGGATTCCCATCTTCCCCGAAAGGGGCAACGGCGGGGAAGGTTTCCTCGACCGCGAAATGAAATACGCCAAACGCTGGCTGGCTTCCATGGGGATCTATGAATACGAGGAGCCCCACGATCCCCGGTACAGCGAACTGGTGAATTACCTGGCCAGTATCCGGGAAGGGAAGCCCGTGGTTGCGCCGCTCGAGATCGGTGTCTCGGACTCGCTGGGCGTCATCTACGGTAACCGCGCGATTGACTCCGGGCAGAAGGTGTTCTGGCCGAAGCGGGCTTAGGGGATTCAGACTATAGTTGCGAACTGCTCCGTCATGGCACGACTTCAGTTGTGCCGAGGCGACCCGTCCCACTCGACAATACGCTCGGCTTCAGCCGCTGAGGGCGTCCCGTCAGGGCCTAACGGCCTGGGCAGATCACTTGCCTCGCCGGTGCCGGCACGGCTGAAGCCGTGCCCTGACGCGGGGCACCATAATATTCCCTCAAATAGGCCACGAAATATGCGGCTTTTTTCTCTTCTCTTTGCCTTGCTGTCTACCTTCGTTGCCTTGCCAATTCCCGCGCAGGACGAGCCCGTCTGCTACGAGGCGAGCCATGATGCCATGGGGACGGTTTTCACGATCGTTGCGTACGGCCGGGATGCAAAGTATCTCGGGGAGGTCACGAACGAGGTCTTCGAGGAGATCGACCGGCTCGACGCGCAGATGAGCAACTACAAGCCGGAGAGCGAAATCTCCGCGCTGAACCGCCAAGCCGCGCGCCGGGCGGTGATCATCGAGCCCGCACTCTCTGCGCTCATCGAGGATTCGCTGCGCTACAGCCGCGAAACGGAGGGGGCGTTTGACATCACCGTCGGCCCGCTGATGGAGGTATGGGGCTTCTTTCGCGGCCAGGGCCGTGTGCCGACCCTTGCGGAACTCGCCAGGGTGATCGAGCGCGTCGGATATCGCCACGTCCGCCTCGATTCCGGGCGGCGCGAAGTTCGGTTCGACCGCGAGGGGGTTGAACTCGATCTGGGCGGCATCGCCAAAGGCTATGCGGTGGACCGCGCGGTGGAGATTCTGCGCGAGAACGGCGTGACGGCGGCGCTCGTCTCAAGCGGCACGAGCAGCCTTTATGCGTTAGGCGCGCCGCCGGGAGAGCGCGGATGGAAAATCAACCTGCGCGACCCAATGGAGGCCGGGAAAGTCGGAGATGTTGTGTGGCTAAAGGACTACTCGCTGTCCGTCTCCGGCAACTACGAAAAGTTCTTCACGCTGCAGGGAAGAACCTACGCCCACATCATGGACCCGCGGACCGGAAGGCCGGTGGAGAACATGCTCGCCACCGCGGTGCTGGCGCGCCGCACGACCGAAAGCGACGCGCTCTCCACGGCATTTTTTGTTCTCGGCCCCCGAGGCAGCCGGCGATATCTTGCCACGCATTCGCACCTCGCCGTTGTCTTCTATCAGCCGGGAGGCGCGAAACGGACTTTCCGACGGGTGATGCGGCGCTCGACTTCCTTCCACGTGCCTGCCGGAAGCCTGGCCGAAATCAGCCAGTGAGCCTTCGCCTCTCCTCGGCTTTCCCGCGAAGCGCGTTTCGGGTCTTAACATTGGAATTTGGATGATCCGAATGCGTTCGGGATCAAGCCCGCGTGTCCGGGCGCACAACCGTAAAGAAACACCTGGCCTCTGATTCCAGCGTTGCGCTATCTTAATCGAGTTGTTGCTTCTAAAGCGGCGGCGTGTGACTCGCGGTGGCCGAAACGGGAGGGCCTGCAGGCTTTCCATGGCACAGGAATCGTCCAGGCAGTCCAGCGCCCGCCGAAATGAAAGCGAAGTCTCGACCCTCATCAAATCCCTTTGGCGGCCAGCTCTAGTTTGGGCGTTCCTCTGCGCAGGCGCTTTCTTGCCTGCCCTATGCCAGCAGAGGATGCTGGGTGCCAACCCGCTTGCGGATGAGCACTATGCTCGGGGGAACGCGGCCCTCGAGCGACGAGATTTGAACAAGGCGATCAAGGAGTTCCGCCGGGCAGTGATGTACGCTCCCAAAGACGCTGTCGTACACAATTCGCTTGGCCGGGCTTATCTGGAGGACGGCCAGGCGGACCCCGCCGTCGTGGAGTTCCGCAAAGCCATCGCGCTCTCCCCCAAGTTCGCGGAGGCCTATTGGAACATGGGCCGTGCTCTTGAACTCCGTCGGGATCTGGATGGAGCCATCACCTTCTACCAGTGGGCTCTTCGCTTTCAGCCGGACTGGCCGGAAGTGCGCACCGCGCTGGGCACTGCGAAACTGCGCCGGGGCGATTTCGAGGGGGCCATCGAACAATTCCGGGCGGCGCTCCAGCTCGCGCCTGACTTTGCTCCGGCTCACTATCAACTTGGGCTGGCGCTTCGCCAGCAGGGCGACCTGGCGCAGTCTGCATCTGAATTCGAGAAGGCTCATCAGCTCGACCCTCGCCTGCGGCCACCGCGCGAGTAGTCGACGTTTCCACGCCCCGTGTCAAGCCCCTACAGGTCACTGGAAACTGCTGCAAATCATGTGTAAGGCCCCGGGGATTGTTTTGTGGGGGAATTGTATGTTAAAGTACGCGGCCAGGTTAGAGAAGCTAAACGCTTACATTGACGATGCGTCGGTTTGGGGTCGGAACATGAAACTGGAAGACGTCGCGACGAGAGCCAGAGTCTCTATTGCTACTGTTTCGCGGGTTGTGAACAACGTCGGACCGGTCAAAAATGTGACGCGTGCGCGGGTGCTCAAAGCCATCCAGGAACTTAAGTATCATCCCAACCTTCACGCGCGGACGCTGGCGGGCGGCAAGAGTCGCACGCTGGGGATGATCGTCTCGAACCTTGCCAACCCCTTTTTCCTCGACATCTTCAGAGCCCTGGAAGCCGAAGCGCACCGTCTGGGCTATGAAGTCGTGGTGGCAAACACCGACTACAACCCGCGCCAGCTCGTGGCGAGCGTTCATTTGATGATGGGGCGACGCCCGGCGGGGCTGGCCGTCATCGTTTCCGAGATGGAGCCTTCGCTCTTGCAGGAACTCACCGAAAGCAATCTGCCGATCGTCTTCTACGACGTGGGAACGCCGACGCGGAACATCAGCAACATCAAGGTCAGGTACGAGAAAGGGATTCAAAAGGTGGTGGAGTACCTTCATTCGGTTGGCCACCGGCGGATGGCCTTCGTCGGCCACCACACGGGGCTCGATCCGCTGCTCGACCGCAAGAAGTCGTTCCTCGAAACGATGACGCGCTACGCCGGCGAAGTCGAGCACATGGTGGCCGCCGACCGCGACAGCCCGGCGGGCGGGCAGCAGGCTACGCGCCAGCTCCTGGCCTCTGGGTTCAGGCCGACGGCAATCATCTGTGTCAACGACTTCA
>Ga0315280_10012590_pt1 | contig 10201 bp, 9 predicted proteins | sample YL17G06_40_MG_FD_203697 | JGI IMG/M metagenome (GOLD analysis project Ga0315280, IMG submission 203697) | Sediment microbial communities from Yellowstone Lake, YNP, Wyoming, USA - YL17G06_40 | ecosystem: Environmental > Aquatic > Freshwater > Lake > Sediment | place: USA: Wyoming | collected...
CTACCGACTGAACCGTCGCGGGCAGCGCGAGGACATCTTCCGGCGCGTGCTCAACCGCTGCCTGCTCTACACCGGCCCGGCACCATACTCCCTGCTCACGGGCACCTGAGCGAAGGGGATGGTCAAGGCTCCTCAACCTCGTTCGGGCCCGGCGGCTCGTGCCGGGAGCTTGCTCACAGATACCCTAGGGGGTAGTATACCGTCAGTTCGAGTGCACTGCAAACACGTCAAGGTGTCGCTGGTACGGGGGCGACCCCTGGCGATGATACTACCCGTCCGACCGTCGCGACGAGCCGGCGACGGTGAGCCACTGAACGGTCGGTCGGCAATGAAAGGTGGACTCCGCTGAACCCGAGGAGCATAGGCGTGATCGCTGCGGCAGGCATCGTCGCGGCGGTGGCGATCTGGGTTGTCGCTGCGCAGCCGTGGCAAAGCCGGTCGGCGGCGACAGGGGGCCGGTCGGCGGCGATGCAGATCGTCGGTACGACCCTCGACGGCCGGCAGTTCGACCTGGCCGACTACCGTGGCAAGCCGGTGGCGGTCAACTTCTTCGCCGAGTGGTGCGGCCCGTGCAACATCGAAGCGCCCGAGTTGGCCGCTTTCGCCAAGGCGCACCCCGAGGTCGCCTTCGTCGGCGTCGACACCAACGACGAACTCGCTAAGGCCAAAGGGTTCGTGCAGAAGTATGGGCTGTCGTACCCCGTGGTCTACGACCCGCAAGGCACGCTGGGAACCCGCTACGAGGTGCGCGGCATCCCGACGACGTTCTTCCTGGATGCGAACGGCGTGCAGCGCGATGTGATCGTCGGCGCGACGAACCGGGCGGGCTTCGAGGCCGGGCTTGCCTCGATCAAGTGACTTCGTCGCCACGCGCCGCAGGTCCCACTTCTTGCGCCGGCGGTCGGGCTCCGTCACCCTGAGATCGTGATCCTCCTGGCCGTCACTGTCCACTCGCTGTCGCCCGGCGCGGTGCTGCTGGCCTTCGCCGCCGGCAGCGTGTCGTTCGTCTCGCCCTGCGTGCTGCCGCTGGTCCCGGTCTACCTGTCCTATATCTCGGGCGTCGGCGTGGAGCGGCTCGCGGGCGAGCGCGACCGCGTGCTCGCGGTCGCGCTCGCCTTCGTGACCGGGTTCTCGACCGTCTTCGTGCTGCTGGGCGCCGCGTTCGGCGGCGTGGGCGGCCTGCTCCTGCAGTACCGCCACGGCTTCGTGCTGGTGGCCGGCGTCTTCCTCATCGTCAGCGGTCTGGTGGTCGCCGGCGCGCTGCGGCTTCCCGGCCCACACCTTGCTGTGACGCCGCGGGCCGGCGGGCTGGCGCGTGCCTTCGTCACCGGCGCCGCCGTCTCGATCGGCTGGACGCCCTGCGTCGGTTACGTGCTGGGTGGCATCCTCATGCTCGCCGGCACGCGCCAGAGCGCGCCCTCGGGCGCCCTGTTACTACTGGTCTACTCCGCCGGGCTAGGAGTGCCGTTCGTTCTCGCCGCGCTGGCTTTCGGCTGGATGACGCGACGGCTGGCCGCCTTGAGGCGGCACTATCGTGTGGTGCAGATGGTCGCCGGCGGCCTGCTGGCCGTCTCGGGCGTGCTGCTCGTCACCGGCTTGTTCGATCAGCTCTCGCGCCGGCTTCCGGGGGCGAGCCTCTTCAACCTCTGACCCGAGCCGGGCGCGTCGCCGAGGCGATCGACGCCTGATCGGGTTGTCCTGCCGACGCCTGATCGGCTCGGTCCGCGGGTGCTCGATCGGCTCACGTCACGGGCGCGGAGCCGGTATGCTTCCTCCATGAGCATCAAGCGACGCTGCGGCGCATAACCCCCGATGACGGCCGCCATCCCTCCATCGACACGCGAAGGACTCGTTGCGGCCCGCGAGCTTGCCGGCGAGGTCGCCGGCCGTGTCGACTGGCGGCCGCTCACGCGGTGGCTGTACGCCACCGACGCCTCGTCGTACCGCGTCGTGCCCGATGCGGTGCTGGTGGCCGGGTCGGTCGACGACCTCGCCGCCGCCGCCGCCGTGTCGGCCGCGCACGGCGTGCCGCTCGTCGTCAGGGGTGCAGGCAGCAGCTTGGCGGGTCAGGCCATCGGGCCGGGCATCGTCATCGACTGTTTCCACCTCGACCGCATCCTCGACATCGATCCCGCGCGGCGCGTCGCCAGGGTCGAGCCGGGTGTGATCCAGGCCTCGCTCAACCGTGCGGCGGCCGCGTATGGCCTCGAGTTCGGCCCCGACACCTCCACGGTCGACCAGGCCACCATCGGCGGCATGGTGGGCAACAACTCGTCGGGATCGCGTTCGGTGGTCTACGGGGAGACCGTCGACAAGACGGTGCGCCTGCGTACGGTGCTCGCCGACGGCAGTGCGGCGACCTTCGGACCATGCCGCGGCGGCGAGCTGTCGACCGGCATCGAAGGGCCGGGAGGCGCGCGCATCGTGGAGACGCTGTCGGCGTTGCGCGCCCGCTCGCGGTCGCGCATCGCCGAGGGGTTCCCCCAGACGCGCCGCCGCGTGTCGGGCTACAACCTGAAGGAGCTGCTCCTCCCCGAGCCCAACCTGGCGCGCGTCCTCGTCGGCTCCGAAGGCACTCTGGCGCTGTCCACCGAGCTTGAGGTCGAGCTCGACCCGCTGCCCGCCTCGCGGCTGATGGCGGCGCTCTCGTTCCCCGGCGTACGCCGTGCGCTCGAGGCCAACATCGTCATCCTCTCGACCGGCCCGTCGGCGGTCGAGGTCCTCGACATGACCCCGCTGCGCCGCGCGCCCAACCTGCGCACGTACAGCCTCCTTGCGCCGCTGCTCGACACCGACGACCAGGCGGTGCTGATGGTCGAGTACCAGGGCAGCGAAGACCAGGCGCGCGCCGGGCTCGCTCGCCTGCGCGCCGTCGAGGCCGAGCTCGGCGCGTCGTTCGCGCTGTACTTCGCCGACGTGGCCGAGGTCGCGCAAGCGTGGCAGCTCCGCCGCGCCGTGCTGCCGCTGCTCATGGGTGCCCCCGGGCCGTTGCGTCCCGCCGCGTTCGTCGAAGACACCGCCGTGGCGCCCGAGAAGCTGGCCGACTTCGTCGACGACTTCAGGCGCGTGGTGGCCGAGCACGGGGCGACGGCCTCGTTCACCGGGCATTGCTCGGCCGGCTGCATGCACGTGCGGCCCATGCTCGACCTCAAATCGGCGCAGGGCGTCGCCTCCATGGCCGCCATCGCGCACGATGTCGGTAGACTGGTGCTCGAGTACCACGGCGTCTTGTCGGGCGAGCACGGCGACGGCTACGCGCGCAGCTGGTTCAACCCCGTGCTCTTCGGGCCTGAGCTGTATGCCGAGTTCGTCGCGCTCAAGGACGCCTTCGACCCCGACCGACGGCTCGGTCCCGGCCACGTCGTCGACGGACCGCCGCTCACCGAGCACCTGCGCTTCGGCCCGTCGTACCGGGCGCGCACCGACTGGCAGTCGCGACTGTCGTGGGATGCGGAGGGCGGCTTCGACCTGGCGATCGAGAAGTGTTTCGGCTCCGGCCAGTGCAAGAAGCTGACCGGGACGATGTGTCCGCCGGCCGGCGTCACGCGCGACGAGTCGCTCACGACCCGGGCGCGAGCCAACGCGCTGCAGGCGGTGCTCAGCGGGGCGCTACCGCTCGACTCGCTGACCGGCGAGGATCTGCGCGACGTGCTGGGCACGTGTCTGGCGTGCAAAGCGTGCAAGACGGAGTGCCCGGCGGGCGTCGACATGGCCGCGCTCAAGGCCGAGTGGCTGGCGGAAGTGCGCGCGCGCGAGGGCGTGCCCGCCCTCGCGCGCGCGGTCGCCCGGTTGCGCCTGCTCTCGCGTCTGGCGGCGCCGTTCGCGCCGTTGATCAACCTCTTCAGCGACACGGGTCTGGTTCACAAGGCCGTGGCGCGCGTCGGCGTGGCTCCGCAGCGGCGTTTGCCCACGATCGTGCGGCGCTCCCTGACGCGTCGTTTCGCCGACGCTCGGGCGGCGTCGGCCGAGCGTCGGCTGCCGTTTTGGCGTGCCACGGTGCTGCGCCGGACCGCCGCGACGGCCGACGTCGTGCTGGTCGCCGACTGCTTCATCGAGCACCAGGAACCCGAGATCGGCGAAGCGTTCGTGGCGCTGCTCGAACGGGCCGGGATCAACGTAGCCGTGGTCGACGCCGGCTGCTGCGGACGCACGATGCTCTCGACGGGGCTGATCGAGGCTGCGCGCGGCGCGGCGAGCCGCGCCGCGCGCAGCCTCCTCGTCCATGCGCGCGCCGGCCGCACCATAGCGTGGGTCGAGCCGAGCTGTTTGGCGATGGTGCTCGACGACTGGAGGCGTTTGTTGCCGGACGAGCCTGCGGTCGGCGAGGTGGCGGCCGCGTCGCGTTCGGCTACGGCCGTGGTGGCCGACCTGGCTGAGGCGGGGCGCGTGCGTTTCGTCGGCGGAGGCGCGGCGCTTTGGCACCCGCACTGCCACGAGCGCGCGGTGGTCGGCTGCGCCGACACCGAGCGCGCCTTGCGCGCCGTGCCCGACCTCGATCTGAGCGTGCTCGACGAGGGCTGCTGCGGCATGTCGGGGGTGTACGGCTATGAGGCCGCCCACTACGAGATGAGCGTGGCCATCGCCGAGCGCGGGTTGCTGCCAGAGGTACGCGCGGCGGGGGCTGAGGTCGCCGTGTTGGCGACCGGCACGTCGTGCCGGGCGCAGATCGGCGACCTCAGCCCCCGCCGCGCGCAGCACCCGCTCGTCTTCCTGGCCGGCCGCCTCCTGTGAATCGGCGCCGCGAGCAAGACGGGCACGAGCGCAGGACGACTGTAGGACTTCTCGACAGGGCGCCGGAGATCGCTGAAGGGAAAGCGCGCTCAAGCCGGAACTATGGCGGGGAGCACAAGCGCGCGGACGACTGTTGAGTGGCCCGGCTCTTCAGCATAGAGTGTATGCAGCCGCGCAACGAATGCGGTGGTCCGCTGGAGCGCGGCAGGAGTCGATGAGCGAGACAGAGTCGAAGCGTGTACGACGGGTCGCGAAAGCCATCACCGTCGATCTCGACCTGTGCAAGGCCTGCGGTATCTGCCGTAACCTCTGCCCCAAAGACGTCTTCGATCTCGATGAACGCGGCTACCCCCTGGTCAGTCGGCTCGACCAGTGCAGCGTGTGTTTCTTCTGCGAGTACCACTGCCCCGACTTCGCGCTCTCGGTCGCCTATCGCGACGAGGCGCGCGCTGCGCGCCGCAACGGCAAGCCCGCGCCCGGCAAGCCCGCGCCCGGCAAGCCCGCGCCCGGCAAGCCCGCGCCCGGCAAGCGGCGGTCCGCCAAGCCCGCGCCCGCCAAACCCGCACCCGAGAAGGGCGGCGCCTGATGCCCCAGCCGCGCCGCCTGGTCCAGGGCAACGAAGCGGTGGCCGAGGGCGCCATCGCCGCCGGGGCGCGCTTCTTCGCCGGCTATCCGATCACCCCGTCGACCGAGATCGCCGAGGTGCTCTCCGGTCGCCTGCCGCAGGTTGGCGGCCACTTCATCCAGATGGAAGACGAGATCGCCTCGATGGCCGCGGTTGTCGGCGCCTCGCTGGCCGGCAAGAAGGCGCTCACCGCCACGTCGGGCCCCGGCTTCTCGCTCATGCAGGAGAACATCGGCTTCGCGGCGATGGCGCAGGTGCCCTGCGTGATCGTCGACGTGATGCGCGGCGGTCCCTCGACCGGGCTGCCCACCGAGCCCTCGCAGGGCGACGTCATGCAGGCGCGCTGGGGCACGCACGGCGAGCACTCCATCATCGCCCTCGTGCCCAGCTCGGTGCGCGAGTGCTTCACCCTCACCGTCCAGGCGTTCAACTTCGCCGAGCAGTTCCGCACGCCCGTCATCGTGCTCTCCGACGCCACGGTCGGCCACATGCGCGAGGCCGTCGAGCTGCCCACGCCCGACGAGCTGCACATCGTCGAGCGCGGCGAGCCCGACTGCAGCCCGGCCGCCTACGACCAGGTGGTCTCGACCGTCGACAACATCCTGCCACGCCCGGCGCTGGGCTCGCGCTTCAAGGTCCACGCCACGGGCCTCGTCTACAACCGCCGCAGCGGCGCGCCCGACACCGGCACGCCGGCGGTGGCGCAAGACCTGGGCCGCTACCTGCGTGAGAAGATCTATCGCCACCGCGACGACATCACGATGGTCGAGGAACTCGAGATGGAAGACGCCGAGGTCGCTCTCTTCGCCTACGGCTCGGTCGCCCGTTCGGCCAAGGCGGCCATGAGATGGGCGCGCGCGCAAGGCGTCAAGGTCGGTATGGTGCGACCGATCACCCTGTGGCCTTTCCCCACGGCCGCGGTCGAGTATATGGCCGACCGGGTGCGCACGGTGATCGTTCCCGAGATGAACCTGCGGCAGATGGCCTGGGAGGTCCAGGCGGCGGTCAAGGGTCGCGCCAAGGTCGTCGATTACGGACGCGTCGACGGGACGCTCATCCGTCCCGACGAGATCGAGAAGCTCATCGAGAAGGAGTTCCACTATCACGGCTTTAGTTGACGAGCGGCTGCTGGAGGCTCCGCCCAAGGGCTGCGCGCCGCCGCACATGAGGCCCCGGCCGACGGCCGAGATCCGCCACTACCTGCGCACGCCCAAGACGCTCTGGTGCCCCGGCTGCTCCAACGGCATCGTCACCCGAGCCATCATCGACGCCGTGGTCAACCTGGGGCTCGACCCCGACAAGGTCGTCGTCGTCGCCGGCATCGGCTGCTCGGGCCGCACGACGGCCTACTTCGACTTCTCGACGGTGCATTGCACCCACGGCCGCGCGCTGCCCGTGGCCACCGGCGTGAAGGCGGCCGACCCCTCCCTACACGTCGTCGTGGTCATGGGCGACGGCGACTGCGCGGCCATCGGCGGCAACCACCTGATCCACGCCGCGCGGCGCAACATCGACCTGACGGCCGTCGTCTTCAACAACCTGATCTACGGCATGACCGGCGGCCAGATGAGCCCGACCACGCGCGAGGGCGATGTCTCGACGACGAGCCTTTTCGGCAACATCGAGCAGGCGTTCGACATCTGCGAGCTGGCGCGTGCTGCCGGCGCGACCTACGTCGCGCGCGGCATCCCCTACTCCTATCAGCAGCTCGTGACGCTGATCGCCGGCGGCCTCGTGCACAAGGGCTTCTCGTTCGTGGAGGCCGTCTCGACCTGCCCCACCTACTACGGTCGGCAGAACAAGCCCGCCGAGCCGTCCGAGATGCTCAAGCTGATGAAGAGGTCTGCCGTGCCCGCCGCGACCTTCAAGGAGGGCGCCGAGTTCCGCGACCGCTTCCCGGTGGGCGTGCTTCACCACGCCGAGCGGCAGGAGTACACGCAGGCTTACGAGGAGGTCCAGCGCCGTGCCCGCGAGTGAGCGACGGGGCGGCGCCCAGCCCGCCGCGACGGCGCAGCGCCTGGAGATCCGCCTCTCGGGTTCGGGCGGTCAGGGGATCATCCTGGCGGCGACCGTGCTCGCCGATGCCTTCGTGGCCTCGGGCAAAGAGGTCGTGCAGACGCAGAGCTACGGGCCCGAGGCCCGCGGCGGCGCCTCCAAAGCCGAGATCATCGTCTCCGACAGCGAGATCGACTACCCCGAGGTGATCTTCCCCGACCTGACGCTCTGCCTCTCGCAGCCGGCCTTCGACAAGTACGCCTACGAGACCAAGCCGGGCGGGCTCGTGGTCTACGACGAGCAGCTCGTGATCGCCTCGCCGGTGGAGGGTGTGCGGCTGGTCGGCGTGCCCTGTGCGCGGCTCGCCGAAGAGCGTCTCGGCAAGGTCGTGGTGGCCAACGTCGTCGCCTTGGGCGCGCTGCTCAGGCTCGCCAAGCTGAGCGGGCCCGAGCCCGTGCGGGAGGCCCTGCGCCGGCGCCTGCCGGCCCGCCTCTTGGAGCTCAATCTCAAGGCCGTCGCCGTGGGCATGGAAGCCACAAGGCGCGTGAAGGCCGAGGCGGCGGCCCGGCGGTGAACCCGGCCCCGCACGCGGCCGCGCACCGTGCCGTCGACGCGGCCGCGCACCGTGCCGTCGACGCGGCCCCGCGCTGTGCCGGGCATCGCGATTCATGAACCTCGTCATCGTCATCGCCGGCGTCGTCGGCCTGCTGATCGTGGGCTTCGCCCTTCTCGACCTGGCCATCGACGCCGGTCGCCATCGCCGCGCACTCGATATCGTCTGGGCGGCCCTCGTCGCCGTCGCGGTCGTGTGGGCGTTGCTGGCCTACGGCGACCGCTTGCTCCAGTAGTTACGCACCGACGGCTGGGCAGCGCGCCGATCGCTTAAGGCTCACCTCTCCATCTGCCGATACTTCCCTCGCGCGCGGGCTCCGCGGCTGGAGCCCCGCCTGCGAGCAGACATGCGTGAACTACCCATACAAGCGCGACGCTACCTCGTCGCGGTGTACACCACCGCGCTGCTGACGCTCGTCTTCGCCGTTGTGCATGGGCAGGGGCACTCCCTCCCGGGTCGCGCTCCCCTCGGCCTCTGTCTCTTCGGCGTGGCCATGCTGGTGGCGGAGGTGCATCCCGTCGTCGCGCACACCCCGCGCCGCGTCACCCCCGAGGGCTCGATGCAGTCGTTCTCGATCGGCCTGCACGTCGCCGGCGCCATCCTCTTCGGCGGGCTCTGGACCGCTCTCGTGGCCACGCTCGCCGTCGTCGTCGCCGACGTGCAGCGACGCGCGGAGTGGTTCAAGGGTGCCTACAACGCGGCGTCCATCTTCATCACGGTGTACTGGGCGACCTGGCTGTTCACCGCCATGCGGGGTTCCCACTCAGGCCTCTCGTTGCCGACCGACTACGCGCCCACGGTCGTGCTGGTGGCGGTGTACTTCCTCATCAACACGGCACTGCTCGCCGCGGTGCTGGCCCTGGCGAACGACAGCGGCTTCGTCTACACGTGGCGCAGTCACGCGACCGAGACGTTCTTCGTCTTCGCCTCTGAGGGGGCGGTCGGTGTGCTGATCGCCTATGTCTACCAGACGGACGCTTGGGCGCTTCCTTTCCTGGTCCCGCCCTTCGTGGCCATCTTCTACGCGTACCAGCGCTGGGTGGCGATGCAGCACGAGACCGAGGAAGCGATGATCGCCCTGGCCGAGGTGGTCGAGAACCGCGACCCCTACACCGCGCGTCATTCGCTGCGCGTGGCCGAGCACGCCGTGGCGCTCGGCCGGCAGGTCGGGCTCGACGACCGGCGCCTGCGGTCGCTGGAGCTCGCCGGCCGACTGCACGATCTGGGCAAGATCGGCATCGACAACTCCGTGCTGCTCAAGCCGGGGCTGTTGACCAGCCAGGAGTACCGGCGCATGCAGGCCCACCCCGAGCTCTCGAGCAAGATCCTGCAGTGGTTCGCGTTCGCCAAGGAGGAGGCCAAGTACATCCACCTGCACCACGAGCGCATCGACGGCCGGGGTTACCCGTACGGGTTGAGCGGCGAGGAGATCCCCGTGCCGGCGCGCATCCTGAGCATCGCGGACGCCTTCGACGCCATGACCACCGACCGCCCGTACCGGCGGGGGATGACCGTGCCGGAGGCGCTTGAGACCCTGCGAGTCAACGCCGGCACCCAGTTCGACGCCGAGCTGGTGGAGGCGTTCATCGCCCTGCAAGAGACGCGAGCCGTGCAGCTCGCCGAGCGGGCCGTCGTCACTGCCGTGCCGGTGGCGGGGAGTGCTGAGCGATGAGTAGGCGCCGCATCATGGTCGTGGACGACAACCCCGACATCCTCCGTCTCGTCGACGAGGCGCTGAGCATGGTCGGCTACGAAGTGACGACGGCTGCGTGTGGCGAGGACGCGGTGCGCAAGGGCGGCATGTGCCTGCCCGACCTCGTGCTGCTCGACATCATGATGCCCGACGCCGACGGCTACCAGGTGTACGAGCGGCTGCGCGCCAAGCCCTCACCGGGACTCGCCTGCCCGATCATCTTCCTGACGGCGCACAAAGACATCGATCACAAGCTGCTCGGGTTCCAGAAGGGCGCCGTGGACTACATCACCAAGCCCTTCCACATCAGCGAGCTCGTCGCGCGCGTGAAGGTGCACCTGCATGAGGACGAACCGGTGGACCCCGATCTGCCCAACCCCCTGACCGACCGTGAGCGCGAGGTCGTGCGCCTGTTGGCCGGCGGCAAGACCTACAAGCAGGTCGCGCGGGCGCTGCGGCTCTCTCAGAGCACGGTGCGCAACCACTTGCACAACGTCTACCACAAGCTGAACGTGATCGACCGCGCGCAGGCCGTCATCGTGAG
>Ga0315280_10012591_pt1 | contig 10201 bp, 8 predicted proteins | sample YL17G06_40_MG_FD_203697 | JGI IMG/M metagenome (GOLD analysis project Ga0315280, IMG submission 203697) | Sediment microbial communities from Yellowstone Lake, YNP, Wyoming, USA - YL17G06_40 | ecosystem: Environmental > Aquatic > Freshwater > Lake > Sediment | place: USA: Wyoming | collected...
GAGAAGATCAATCAAATGAAGGTTCCTGCTCCCAGTGGCAGAGGAACTTTGCTTTTTGAAGTAAAAAAGATACTATAAATGCTTGATTGAAGAGCAACTTTTTGAGCCTTATGTCATGAGTTCTGAAATTACTTATCTTTTCTTGGCTCTTTAGTTCATTTCGTTTTTCGGTAATCAGCAAAATAGCTTTATTTGCCTCATTGATTTTAGATTTTGCTGTCAGCCCAAGCCGCGCTTTGTTCATTATTTTGCCAACTTCCTGCACTATGTTGTCATTAATTAATTCATCTTTTTTGTGGAGTAAAATTTTTTCAAACTCAGAAGGCGAGGGGGTAATTGTTGATATATTTTTCTCTTCATATGTTCTTAGTGCCTGCAAATGTTCGAGAATAGTATCAATCCGATGGAGCAATGTTTTAAAATTGCTGGTTTTTTTTATTATTTCTTGACTCTCCTCTATTATTCTGAGCCTTTGTTGAAGGTCAAAATTAATAAGCGAACGACATTTTGAACAAAGACTGTTTTTATCCACGGAAAGAAAAATACTTTTGCTGCCACACCAGACACATTGCCCCATTCTACCCTCCTTTAATAAAAGTATAACGCATCCGCATTATTTATTACCTTTATTATTATCGTCAATCATGTGAATCCGTTCACTACAAAGCTAACGCTTGTTGCGCTGAGTCTCTTTCTATCTCTTTAAGCTAAGAGAGGCTATACTTGAGCAATTTTGACCTCTTCGCCATTGTCCTGGTTTTTATTCCATATTTCTTCATCCAGTAATGAACTGTATCTGGATGAACGTCTAACTCTTTGGCAACCTCGCGTATTGACTTTGACTGCTCCAGATATAGTCTTGGTAGTATCTCTCTATTGGGTTTTTTGGAGGATTTTGGCTTTCCCACCTAATTTATATTCCTCTTAAAAATTGCATATATTTTAATCTAACAGTATGAGGCGCAATTACACTTGTAGCATCTTTTATTTAGCAGCGAAACCTATGCCTCTGTTCGACCGCCCCTTGAGGGAAGATAGTAACGTCTATTTGTATATCGAAGAACACGAATAAAGGCTAATAGCTTTATTACGTAACTGAAATCATAGAAGCCAATTCTTCTTTTCTCAATTATGAAGGCTTCCCAAAGTGGTTTTGCAGCGGAACTCCTTCCTGCCTTAATTAAATCGATGATTTTGTCTTCGATTTGTCCTAAGGTGATACCATATAAATTCAGGTAGTTAAGCAAACCTTTTCTTAAATAAAAATTGTAGCGTCTGCAATTATCCTTAAACATATCACGCGCACGGTCGGTCAAATCGAAAGTGCTTGTTCCCTTAATAAATCCAAATTCCTTACATTTCTTTACATGTTTGATAAAAGTCTGAAAACTTAGAATTCTTGTTTCAATCTTGCCATCTTTGTTCCTAAGTTTTACATGAAGCTCATCGGGCTTTTTTTTCATAATCATACTATAATACTCCCCCATATTTTTTTGTGCAGTCTCTCCTATTAATTCCAATAATTTACCGATTTTGTTGTATACGCTTATAGGAGATAGATGTTGTAACCTACCCTCAATAAAGCTATCTGTTTCATAGTAGATTGGCTCGTCAGCAAGGGCAATATCTCCATAAGTCTTAGGTTGTTGAAAGGGATACTTTTCAATTACCCATTTCCTAGCATAGGAAAACGCATCTCCTATCGTAATGCGCCCTGTCAATTCCTTTGCAGCTTGCCCGCTATCAATGCCGTCAAGAAATCCAAGTGAAAAAGCCCCACTGCCGATATCTCCTTGTGTATGAACAACTGCGACATTCGCGTCAGTAACACTTGACATAATGAAGATACTCTTTCCAGCCACTGTAAGCTTAATCTCTTCTGCAGCAACTCCAGAATAACAACAATCTAAAATTAGAATGATTTTCTTTGCAGACGTATTCTTTATCTGAGCTTCAAGGTCAGCAATAGAAAGAGTCTTATTTATTTTAATATCAGGTGAATATATGGATTTATCCTTTGATTTTTTTTCAAAGGAATCTTTAAACAAAAATGCTATAGGCCGCTCTTCATCTTTAAGAGCGTGCCCTAAATAGTAAAATAAGACGAGGTCTTCCTCTTCATATTTTCTTGAGAAAAATCTTTCAATTTTTTCCTTGGCAGTTTTACTTGTTAATGAGAATGCGATATCTATTTTAAATTTATCATAATCTTCATGCGGGCAATTTAATATCCGCTTTATCTTGCTTTCGAAAGCTTCTAATAATTTCGCATCTAAACTCTGCCATTTAGTGCCTCGAGGCGCCATAGCCTCATTAAACACTAATAATGCGTATCTACTCATGATATCACCTAAAAACTATCACTATTTTTTTCTGGTTGTAGTTACTTTTATTTCAGTTTTTTTGCTATCGTGTATTACGGTAACTTTGACATTTTCTGCCCCCTTTCCCTTTTTTCGCATAATTAATCTAATTAGTCCTATTATTCCAGCAATTGCATACGGTAACAGTTTTATGATTAATTCAATCATATCGGGGTCTAACAATTGAGGAGGAACACCTAAAATACCCTTGACATTATCAGGTATTTCTCTTCGGGTTTTCCTTAATATAATCTTTCTATCCACATGAATTTCGTTGTAAACAGCATCTTTTAAAGAATCTCTTTCCTTTTTTGTTCCTCCTGAAAATGTAATGTAGACTTCCATGTTCTTTTCTGCCAATTTATACCCCCTTATGAATTCATGTCTTTCGAGCGCTCATAGAGCCCGTAAGTATTACATCACTTTAAATTTATTAACATACCTAAACATAAGAGTCAATTGGCAAAATTATCAAGCTCTTAATCCACTACCCCCGTGTCATCACATGTGGGGCAAATGCCGCTTCCATTGCAGTTAAAACACTCTGATTTACTACCTAAAAATCCTTCTACGAATTCATCCACGGCAGTTTTGCTTGACCAGTGACATACTCTGCAATTGCCATCTCTCTCTTCGGGAATTCATAAGATTTTGATACCATCGCAATCTGGGCATTTTGGCATAATCTTCCCCCCTTGTAAGAATTATATCTCCCTAATCCCTTCTATCCCATTGAGGCGCATCTCGGTGGCACCACGCCTCTATCACACTGGGGGCGAAGAGGTCTGGCCCTAATCACTCCATATTAGAAACCTCTTGAAAAGGAGACAACACTCAATAAAATCAAGAAAAAGGATTTCAGATTTGAGCGGAAGGCGAGTAACATATCAACAGATTAAAAAAGGAGGTCTATCTAAAATGGATAACAATGTGCCTTATATAATCTCAGCAATAAGTGTGTTCTTGGCCTTGTCAGGCACTTTGCTTAATTTAATTCTTACAACCCCTTATGTCGGAGCCTCCTTCTTGTCTGGGGAGTCGTTTGAGAAAATAAGCTGTAAGATGAAATGGGCAAAAACCGGGTCTTATCTTGCAGCAATAGGGACTCTTGGACAACTCATAAGTATCATAATCTTTTTTCTTAAAAGATAAAGAATGAGATGCCTGTCCGTGGCAGCATGTCCATTAATCGTTTGGGAAGCAAGGGCTCAGCTCCGGCTTCCACTCGCCTCAATCCAAACATAAGGCCTTACTTACTATATCTATCGGCGCTGGTTGGGTCTTCGACGTAGAATTCAGCAAAAAGGTCAATGAGTTTTGTCCCGTCGATCAGTTTTATTCCAGCCATAGATGCTTCGGCTTTTGCTTGCTCAGTGAAAGTGCTGCTTGATATAAACACAGCTTCGTCAGCAACTTTTCTGAATTGGCTTCCGTTGAATTCTCTGATCTCACCTGGTCCTATTGGGTTTTTCCAGTGCTTACATTGGATTATAACTCTGCTGTTGTCTTTATAAGCCCAAACGTCTATGCCGCCATCGCTGGCAGTAATGCGAACGTTATAGCCCATTGCCTTATATAAACGGCCTATCTGGATTTCGAACTCATGCCCATCCATCCTCTGGATTTTCTCTCGCCTGATCTCTATGTATTCAGCTATACGAAGGTTGAAAGAATCAAGTTCTGCCCAAATATCTGGTTCTGGCTCGAGGCCTGCTGCCCGATAATCGGTGATTGCGTTCTGATAAAGCTTCCTGGCAGAAGCAAGGTTTCTTGCCTTGACCGCTTGACGGGCTTTGTCTAATTGGGTCGATGCTCGCTGCCTTATGGTTGCGCGTTTCTCGCGAATTTCCTCCTCCGCCACTTCGACTGGCTTCTTGCGTTCTCCAAAGATAGGCAAAGGCTCGGGAACGCGCAACACCTCAATTGGCAGCCGAGGAGGCAGCTGCTCAAGGATAATGTTATCGGCCCGCGGCTGTAACCCAACCGCTTCAAGCAATTTAAGCGACTTGGGGGTATGTGGAGAATCTTGGAACCAAAGGTGTAGATTCTCAAGTTCGTGTGGAAGCTGCCAGCGCCATGCTTGACCGCAATATTCCCCCCAGATGAATGCCTCTTGCTTGCGCTGCGGCTCGTCTGATTGCGTGACCACCTTCTGAAACAGCTGCTCGGCCGTTTCATATTCCAATTTCTCTCGCCGACACTTCGCAAGAAGAAACCACGCTTCGCTCAATATGGCTCGGTCATAAGACCTTTTTTCAAGCTTTTCGAGCGTTTTGATCGCTTCATCGTATTGCTTGAGGGCAAAAAAACACTTCCCGAGATTTAATAAGGCTTCTGGGTATCGTCCCGAGTAGCGAAAGGTTTTTGCAAAGTCACGCCAAACGGGCACAGCTTCATCATGCTTCCCGCCTTCTTGGGCTCTCAGAGCTCCGGCGAACTTTGCCTCTGCGCGATGCTCATACATGCTTTTTATTTTTCCGATTTCCTCTGGTGACAGGCACTTGTGGTAGCTGTAAAGCCATCTTTCTTTAAGGCCAGAGAGCTCACCGGAGGCGCTCTTTACAAGGAACTCCCCGACATCAAGATCAGGGATAAACTTCAGCAAGCCCTTAAAGTTGAATGCCGCAGCACTCGCCCCCTCCTCGATTTTTTTTATCTCACGCACTCGCTGTAGTTTTCCTACAATCCAAGTCTGGCACTGCCCAAGCCCTTTATAGTCAACATCCCCAGGACTCTGCGTCGCCAGGACGCAACAAACGCCAAAAGATCTTCCCTGCCTTACAAGCAAGTTTATCCCAGGCTTCGAAGGTGGGTTGTAAGGATGGCTCGGATAGAAAGCCAGGCTTCCGCCGCCAGCGCCGATCTCGTCTATATAAAAAAGGAGCTTTGGCTCTTGAGATCCTCCTTGACGCTTCATCCAGAGATATATCGAGAACGTGAGGTGCGAGATCACGAAGGACTGATCTTCATGATTCATCCCGCTCACGTTGATGATATTAATAGGTGTTTTATCGGGATCATCGCACGAAACGAAGTCATCAAGATAGAACGGAAGCCCGGAAAACCAGAGTTGGCCGGCTCCGGCCAGCAGGTTGTTTACCTCATTCGCCAATTCTGCTCGTTCTCTTGGGCCGATAAAGTCATCTACCAACCTGGCCGCGACATGTGATATCGGGGGTTTCTCTATGAGCCGGATTAAATTCCTAAGCCCTTCTTCGCCCTGCAAATTCACGCCCATCTTGCAAGCATATTTAACAAGTTCAAAAATGTAGGACTTTGCTTTTTCTTGTTTCTCACGCTTTCTGAATGTAAGGTGTTTTACAAAGCTCGCACTTAAAGCATCTAGCATTTCTACGAATGCATCCGGATCTTCTGCCATGAGTTGGGCTAAATTCCCCGACAGTTCCTCCACGAACGGCGACAATGCAAGGCGAAAGCCCCTATTTGAACGAGGAGTAAAAACGCTTATTTCGACTCGAGAGCAATGCTTAGCCACATCTCTGGCAGATAATCCGAAGCGACCCAGCTGTTGTTTAAAACGATCTGCTTCTTTCGCGGCTTGTGTCGCGCGATCGCCCTGTCGTGGCACATCGACCCATGGCTCAAACTCCTCGGCTCGTAGGGCGGGAAACCGAAGGGCAAGAGAACTCAAGTCTCCTTTTAAATCAACTACAATAGCGGGCACTTTGCGCAGTGCGGCCTCCTCAACCAGGATTTTCCCGAGCACTGTTTTTCCCGCTCCTGTTACACCGCAAATGAAAAGGTGCTTGATAAGATCTTCAATCGGGACAGTGAGAGGTTCAGGCAACGGTGTCTTGTCGAAATATTCAAGCTTAAGGCGCTGACCAAGAAATAGCATATCAGGCGAATCCGGTGGTGCCAAAGGCGAAGTAAATGTATGTGTGGGCTGGGCAGAGGCGGATTGGTCAGCTGTCCGAACAAGTCCAATATGGCAATAGCCCGAAGCCAATTCCATTGGCGTAGCTTTCAACAAGACTTTGTCTGTGAAAGCCGGCTCTGCGTTTCTTCGCCATGTTTCGATGCCATAAAGATGTCGCTCAGTAAGATGCAACACACAAGGATAGTGGTTGCCATTTTCGTCCATAAGAATGATTTTCATCTGGTCCGATCTTCCAAGGTACTCGGAAAGTTGATCACAAGATTCTTTGCTCAGGACGAGTGCGCCTCGTATAATATGAAGTGGAAGCACAAGCTGAATTGTTCGTTCAGACTCAATAGGTGGCATATTTGTCTCCTATTTTGTTGCCAGAAACCAAACCAGCGCGACGACGCCTATCAGTGTAACAAGAACATACCAGAGCCAACGCGGGAAAGTTACATGCGTTACAGGTTTTTCTGGAAGCGCACGTAATTCATTAATTGGCGGCGTTACTGGTTTAAAATCGGAAGGGGACGATATAACATACTCCTTTAAGGTCCAACTTCCGTTGGCAAGGCGATGAAATCGTTCGTCCTGCCAATTCAAGAACGATGTTTCAATAAGATGGTAAGCATTTATGTTCAGCATTTCCGCAAGGTGCCTGGCAATCGCAGAGTAAGACATATCAATGGCGGTATTCTTTAAAAGCTTATAGACAAGATCATGGTTCTCAATCTCAACAATAGCTTTCCATAGCGCTTGCTCGTCGCGAGGACTCAGTTGGGCGATCAATGAACTTCCGTCGCCTCCTTGTGTCTCTTGCTGAAATTTCTCGGTGGGCCACTCGAATAATGCCCAGCGTCCGCTTCCAGTGCTGCAAAATAAGCGCTTATTATACCGGCTGAGTGTAGAGACTACTGTGCCAATCCGCAAGTTCGAAATCTCAGCGGCCCGCGACCAAAGATCCCGATAATGAAGAGGGTGCCCTATTTCTGCAAGAAGCCCATAGAGCAAATCGCGGGGCGGGCCACTGTAACCCAGATTGCCATGTTGCGCTTGTTCGAGGAGGTGATCAAGATCCCGAGCCCATTCAGTATGGATTTGGAAGAGCCTGTGTTCGCCGTTCCGAATGCTCAGAGTTACCTTATCGCCGGCTTCAAGTCCATTTGACTGATACCACCGTAGTAACGCATCTCCCTTCAGAACCTGTGCTATCGCATCGAACTCTACCGCGAAATCCTCGGAAACGCCATAGCGCACCGTGATTATCTCTCCTGAATCGGTGCCTTTAAAGTGTATTCGGAACACTGCACCTATTGGAAGCACGCCAGCTTTAATCGCTTCCTCCTCCAATGTAATAGTTGTCTCTGATGGAAACGACGGTGGTAGGTGCGCGGGGGTTGGAGATATCACCGGTGGTGGCACTGCTGGAGGCACTGGCAATTCCAAGAGAGGGCTATGCCAAACGAGATTCCCCCGGAAATAAATTCCTTCCACTTTTTCGAGATCAGATCGTACCCTTGAGCACAAGAGTTTTGGCCGATAGACATGTAGCTTCTTCGCAAGCAAATCTGATACAAGGTTTTCCAAGTTAAGGGGGTGATCGGAAGTTTCTATCCGAGCGATCACCTTATCCAGCTCTTGGCTTGATATCATCTCGGGCTCAAATCTCCAGCTATCCTCGCTCCCTCCCATCTTGATGAGCTTTACCTTCTCGCCTGGGCTCAGCGCATGTGCTTCAAACAAGTCAGCCAATCCAGTCAGCCAGTCGCCCTTGATCTTTCCCTCATGCCAGCTTCCCCAAATATCTCTGATACGCAGAGATTGCTTGATCTGCAGGGCCAAGTGCGGAGGCAAAAGCAACCTCCCGCCTTCAATATCTACATCAGTTGGACAAAAGAGAGTCGACCCGCTTGTAGAGAAGACGATCCGATCGCAATTCTCGCACTTTACAATCTGGTCGAGATCTCGGGCTTTTTGGAGCAAGTCCGTGCAGATTCCAAGGTTACAGCCTGGACATGTCTCCTCAATAGCCTCGACAACTACGTTATACCTGCCTTTTCCTACAAGTCTTCTGAAATGATTGAGCCATTGATCATCAGTAGAAAACTCCTGTTCAAGTCCTCGAAGGTATTTTTTTTCATGACGCTCATCCTCAGTTAATGCAGCCCGGACTGCTTCGATCCTTTGTTCTTCCTTATAGCCCTGTTGCCTAAGGGCTTCTTCTTTCTCCCTTGCTTCTTTGCGCTCGTTGTCTTTTGTGTATTTGCGTTCAAAAATATCGCATATATCCGATTCAAGTTCCCTGATCCTTTGCTTATTCCGCTCGATTTCTTGTGAAATCTCGCGGTAAAGCGTATTACTCTTGGCTTCTCCAAGCTCCGCTTGCAGCTTATGCTTTCGTATCTCGAGCGATGCGATCTCGGCGAATTTGGCCGCTTCATCCTCACAGAGTGATGCATATTCTGAATCAAGATTGCGAATTAATTCGGTTATTCTGGTCTGGGTTTGGTGTAAATCGTCAAGCCGTCTATGCAACTCAGATTGCTTCGCAGAAATATGGCGGAGCCGGGCGCGACTGTCCTGACATGCGAGCAGTAATCGGATGGTTTCCCAGGCTTTCATATCGCCACCAATAGGAGGAAACAGCCCTTCCTATTGTGAAATACGAATTTCCCTTTATGTCAACGTGGAACTGATTCCACGCCTCCCCACTTAACTATAGTCTTGGCCGCGAACTTATGTCAAGAACACAATATGGTCGAAAGGGAGACCTTTCGATTGCAATTTATCCATCAGGACACTTGCCCGACAGAAAAATTTGGACACGGTGTGGACAAAATCGCTAAAAATGGCTCAGTTTAAGGGACCCAGGCTGAAAAAAAGAAATTACGAAAGAGGTCAAAAATCAGGGGAAAAAAGACATGCCGGAGGAGGGAATCGAACCCACACCTGAGTCGCCCCGGACTGGATTTGGAGCATTATGTTATCTTAACTCTTATGTCACTGCCAAGTTAGAGTGACAAATCCTTGCCCTTTTGGAGTGGCGCATGAAACAGTGATATTCTGAGGTTTTATTGCCAATGGATTAAACCTCGTTCCATCTCCTTTGGCAAACTGCATAGCCCCTACTGAGTATGTTTGACCCGCAACAATTCGAGGCGTCTTCAACTTATAGCCGCTCTTAATTATACCCGAGTTTATTTCTAATTCTACGTTGGTCCAATCGAAAGTGTCATTGTTTGTGATTATAAATTGAGTGCCCGTAAATCTCACTTCAGCCTTGAGCTCTACAAAAGCAGGTGCGGATGGAGCTGAAGGCTTTTTTTCTGACTTGAATAAACCTGAAATCCAGATAACTAGGGCAATAATGATGATTGCCAGGCATCCAATTCCGGTTTGTTTGTTTTTCTTGTCCTTTTTGATTTTTTCTTGGGCCTCAAGTCTTTCCTTTTCTTCTTCATAGATTTTTTTCTTTTCTTCCGGAGTTAAGCTAGACATTTCTACCTCCTCTTAACTGATTCGCGTTCTTAAAGCCAACGCCGAACCTCTTATCGTCATCCCTCAGGAGGATATAAAAAACCTTTAACGGACCCCCGCAAAAGGCACATTGACTAAACTCGATTTATAGATAATCTATCATTTTGGTTTTTATAGAATAGACTATATGTTGCTTCCCATTTTTAAATGTAATTATTTTCTCATCAACCTCATTACCTGTGGGGGAATACCACGCCGTTGCCAGAACATCAAATTTTGGAGAAAAATGCTTTATAGTAAATTCGACTTCTATCCGTATAATAGCCTCTGCCTGTTCCGGAGTAACTTTTACAAAAAATGTAGTATCAAGACTATGAACACTCGCGATAGGCTTCCTGTATTCTGTGAAATAAACATGAGTTTTTGGGGATGGCTGAGTTGCACTAATAGCAGAAAAAGAAACTACAGTCAAAATCAA
>Ga0315280_10012592_pt1 | contig 10200 bp, 14 predicted proteins | sample YL17G06_40_MG_FD_203697 | JGI IMG/M metagenome (GOLD analysis project Ga0315280, IMG submission 203697) | Sediment microbial communities from Yellowstone Lake, YNP, Wyoming, USA - YL17G06_40 | ecosystem: Environmental > Aquatic > Freshwater > Lake > Sediment | place: USA: Wyoming | collected...
TTGACAGAGAACGCCTTTGCCAGCGCTTTCCCGGTCGCGGCAACAACAAAGGCGCCCACAAACGCCCCCATTAGTGCCGGAATCAGATAAACATCGGCGAGCTTGGCCCGCTCGAACCAGTGGCCCAAGACGGGTGAACCGAGCCAAGCACCGACCCACCCCGCGATCCACTTCCCCAGAAAACCATCCAAGCCCTCAAGGAGCCGATAGCGAAGGAGGTAATGGATCACCAAAGCTGCCACCAGACCCGCCACCAGCAACACCAAGAACGCCCAAAAATTCATCCCGATCATGGCTCTACCTCCTTGATTGCAAGCTAGAGGATCTTCCATTTGACTTCGTCCCGACAAACACCCACGGACGGGCTTCGCGTTCAACCAAGTGCACGCAAGCCTTGGCGGCTAAGTGAACCCCGGCAGCATCCGTTTTCTTGGGAAGTTGCCTCCCCCGGTCTCGCCTGCTAGCGAGGCGGTGCACCCGGGGCGGGCAGCTTTGAAAGAGCAGAGGGGCCAGTGCTTCACGCGCAGGTTCCCCACGGGTTGCAGAGTGAGGAATGTAATCTCAGGACGCACAGGCTGCATCGGCGGTACGCTGGCCTCCATGTTTTCTAAGCTAGAAGAGAATGCGGTCATGCGCCGTGCCGGCTTGCTGGCCAGCCCAAAGCCCCGCGGGTGGGAGCCGCCCTTCCGAGCCATCGGCCTACCCCTTCGACAGCTGCTGACGGGTTTTAGCTAGCGTATGCGAGTACTCTGGCACCCGCCATAGCTTAAGTCAAGTAGGCCTTGCCAACGGTAGCGTCAAAGATTTTGAGTAGAGTGTGCATATTTTTCGGGAGTTGTCTGTGCAAGGGTGGCCGCTAAGCGTTTTCAGCCCATAGACCACGCTCTTATTGCCATTTCTCCGAAACGCCAACGCTGGCTCCGTCGTGTGGTCTGACCCATGACAGGCCGGTGTTCGGGGCGGGAAGAACCGTCCTCCGGGACACCATCCTCGACTTTTCGGCGCGTATCAGCAGCAACGGGGAAGAGGCTTTTTGTATTCGGAATCGTAGAATCTTCTTGCTTGTAGGGGGTCTTGGGAGTATAAGCTTTGGCAGACGCTTAGTGAATTCAGAGGAGGGGTCATGAAGAAATTCGGGATTTGGATGTTTCTTGCCAGTGTAGGCTGCTTCTTGCTCCTCGCGCAGGCCTCCAAGGCCTCCCCAGAAGCAAAGGAGAACACGCATACGATGAGCGCTGAGGTCGTCTCCGTGGACACCAACGCCAAGACGATTACGTTTAAGGACGAGAAAGGCGAAACCAAAACCGCGACCGTCCTGGATAAGGCGCTCGGAAGCCTGAAAGAGCTGAAGGGCGGCGAGAAGGTCAACCTGACTTGCCTCGACACCGAGAAAGGTGAGCACCAGGGGATAAGCGCTATCGAGGTAGTTAAACAGAAGGAGGCTAAAGAGGAAAAAAAGTAGGCGGCTCCCCTTGTCGTGACCTGACCCCCAAAAACCGGTCCGGTTCGAATGTTAGGATTGGGTTTGTGACCCGCCCCCTAGTGTTTTCAATAAGTTAGCTCACCATTTTCAAGGGAGGTCATACGAGTCAGTCGGGGACTCCTCTCCGACACCCGATACGTGTACCGCTAGGGCATAGCAAGAGAGCGGGTCACCCCCGCTCTCTTTTTTTGTGCTCGGAGCCCAAGAAACCTACCAGGCAATAAAATCCCAATTTTGTCAACCTCGGCATCCGCATCGGCTTGACTACCTCACCTTCACAGGAGCACAATCGCTCCCTGGCCTCGCTGAAGGACAAGTTCCAGCGAGCCCCTCCAACCGCAAGTCGACCTGAGGTTCTACCTTCAGCGGGACTCCAGGAAATCTGAAACGAGGGCACTGCCATGAAAAAACTTTGGATTCTCGTCATAGCCCTGGCTGTCGTAGTCGTTGTCCTCGCGGTGCTACTCATAGGCCAGAGAAAAAGAGTAGACGTTGCGGCCGAGGAGGCTGCAATCCGGCAAGCTACCGATGTCGAGTGGTTGGAAGCAGGGCAGGCAAAGGACCTCGAGGGCTGGGTTTCTTTTTACACGGACGATGCCTCGCTGTTCCCACCCAACGCCCCCATCGTCACCGGAAAAGAAGGCCTCCGTGCATTTGTGTCCAAGCTGTTTTCTACCCCGGGCTATGCGGCAAGTTGGCAGACCACCAAGATCGAAGTGTCTCGCTCCGGCGACCTGGCTTACTCGTACGGCACCCAGGGAACCACCGTGAACGACGCGGAGGGCAGTCCGGTCACCGACCGGCAAAAGTGGGTTGTGGTTTGGAAGAAGCAGCCCGACGGCTCCTGGAAATGCGTGGTGGAGATCTTGAACTCCGACCAGCCAGCACCGGCCGCTCCCACGTCCTAACCGCGCTACTCGAGCAGATTATCCTGACCCGCCAAAAACCGGTCCAGTTCGAATATTAGGATTGAGCCTTTGCGAGGAGGTCAGGATGCCCAAGAAGAAGCACTCCGCAGAGCAGATCATCTACCAACTCCGGGAGGCTGAGGTGATGGGCTTCCCGGCTGGGAGGGAGTATGGCGTGAAGACCACGCGCATTAATGAGCAGTGGCAATCTGCCGCCAGTTACTTCTTTGTGGTGGGTTGGGGTTGGTATTACTTGATCTCGGTGCTGGATGACTACTCGCGGTTCATCCTGGCCTGGGACTGGAAGGCGGACATGACCGCCCAATCGATCAGCGAGCCGGTGCAACAGGCCGCGCGCGGCAAGTCGCAAACTGCCACCGCCAGCAAGCGTGGGAAAGGCAAGCATCTTGCCAAAGGGAAGATCAAGAAGGCTGGCTCGCGTTAGCAACGGCGCTTGAGGTGCGCGGGAGGTGGCCTGGTGGCCGGGCGAGCGGGTCTCCGCTTCGCCACACTGTCAAACCGCCATTGGTCTGGACGGAAGCATGCCGAACTTGAGATTCGTACGGGCGCTGGGTTGCGGGGCTCTTTGCTTGATGACGTTGCTCTTTGTGTCGGGCGGCAATCTCGTGGCCCAGTCCGCTGATAAGTCACAAGATGAGCAAAAGGGGTTTACATTCTACGTGCAGTTCGTGGGCAGTTCCAACACGCTTGGGCAAGTCATGAAGCTGGACGCGTCGGCGGGTTACAACTTCAACAAATTCATCGGCCTGGACTTTGGGATCCCGGTCTATGCCGTGCGTGCCTCCGCAACTTCCACCGCCCCGGAAAGCCAGTCGAACACCGGAATTGGCGATGCTTACGTTGACGTGAGGCTGACGGTGAGCAGCCCGGTTGTGAACTTCGCGTCGATGCTGACCGGGAGAGCTCCCACGGGTGACACGGGTACAGGCTTCAGTACCGGTCGTGCCACCTTCGATTGGAGCAACCACTTCGACCGGGCCTTCGGCCGAATCCGGCCGTTCGCTAATGTCGGCGTTGCCAACACGATTTCGGACACGCACTTTTTCACACGCCCATTCACATCCTTGGGTTTGGTGGGACACTTCGAGGGCGGTATGAGTTACAGGTTCTGGCGGTTCGCCAGGGTCGGTGCCTCAGCCTACGATATCCTGCCCACCGGCCAGCAGCGGATATTCAGCAAGCTAGTCAGACGCGAGACGAGCGGTGCCGGCTCACCGGGCGGAATGTCGGGGCGGCGCCGCGGAGGGGTGTTTGAAAACGCCAGCGAGACCGTCGGGGGCGCCGACATTGCCCGCGATAACGGATACTCAGCGTGGCTCGACGCAAGCCCGGTATCAGAGCTGGTTCTGGAAATTGGGTACACCCGCAGCGTTCATTATGATTTGAACACGGTTTTCTTCGGAGTAGGCATCAACGTCGGGTCTTTGGTCAGAATGGCGCGGGGGCGCTGAAGACAACTCGATTCGTCGCTGAACCGAGAGATACAAGGAGGACTGGAACCATGAAACGTTGGATCACTTTTCTGATGGTCGCAGCCGTCGTTCTATGTCTCAACGGCATACCTCTATTCGCCCAGCATGGCGGTGGTGGTGGCCAGGCCGGCAGGGGCGGCATGCGCGGCGCCGGCGGCCCCAAGTCCGATATGGGGAAGCAGACGTCTGGGATGAATCGTGGCAAGGGCACCTCTACACCAGGCACGAAAACGCCGGGCGACCTGCTCACGCAAAACACCAAGCTAGCTTCCAAGCTCCAGTCGCTGCTTCCGGCCGCGACAGACCTCCAGGGTGCCGCCGCCGGATTCAAGAATCTGGGCCAGTTCGTTGCCGCCATCCACGTCTCCAACAATCTCGGGATCCCATTTGACCAGTTGAAGGAAAAGATGGTGGGCGGGGAAAGCCTGGGCAAGGCCATCCAGGAGCTCAAGCCGGATGTTGACGCCAAGGCGGAAGCCAAGAAAGCCCAGAAGCAAGCCAAGCAGGACATCCGGGAGAGCGAGTCGGGTTCCTGAAGAAATCCCGGTTGGGAGCGGCCAGGCAAGATCCTGTTAAATCGCGAGAGTGGGCTTGACCCCATAGCCTTCACCGCTGTTCTCCTCGGCCTGCTGCTACCACTTGAGCAGGGTGCGGGGGACCCTGGCCGCCATGCTTGACCTGGACGGCCCAGTGTCCTGCCGGCACGTCCCGGCCCTCGAAATGGCAGCCTCGCCCGCCGAGCAGCCGTGCCACCGCCCGCGCCGCGGGCCTCGCGCCCGCCAGCGTCCGTGAGCGCCGGCGGCGCCGGCAAGGGAGGACACCATGAAGGCTCGGAAGCGCGAGAAGGAAACTCACGTCGCCGAGAAAACACAGGGCACAGCCCCGTGTCCCTTCTGCGGTGAAGGGGAACTCGTGCCCTGGCCCAGCGGCCAACATGCCCTCTGCCGGAAGTGCAACCATATCGTGCGGTCGCCGCAGCCGCGCGCATTCGGCAGTCTGACGGGGTCCACGCAGCAGTGGCCCCTGGCGATCAGGATTCCGTCCGGCCTCATCCGCTCGCTGCACCCCGCTGGTATACAAGGAGTTTGCGGCAACAATAGAGCTGTCAATACACGTCTAGGTAACGGCAAGTCAGATAGATAAGCGCAGCCAGCTAACCCCGGACCTTCTGCCAGAATCAGCCGGGCGCCACGCTCGAGACGGCGATAATCTGCTAGCACACCGGAAGCGCGGCTCCGTACGCGGCCTCGAACTCGTCCAGGTGTGCAGCCTCGTCGAAGATGGCCACAGTGGGGTGGTACTGACGAATTTCGTCGGCGCCCTTTGGCACGCCCTGAAGCGTCGAGCCGTTCGCCCACGACAGCAGATCCCCGGGCATGTTCTGAATGGGCTTCGTCAACGGGTGCTTTCGCTTCATCCAGTCCTCCTGGTGTTCATACAGCGTGCGGGCGTAGCCCGGGTTACCGCGACCGTTGATCAAGTCGATGACCTTCTCTTTCTTCTGGGTCTGTACCACCGCCCGGGTCCGCTCGAAGAACTGGCACAGCCAAACCGCATAGCCGATCACGGCCCAGGAGAGCATCATGTCCCGGGACTTCGCGATGAACACCCGCGGTTCTTCGAGCAGGCTTTGGAACACCCAAGGCCAGTAGGGTCGTGGAGGGAACGAGCGATACGGACTCTCCAAACCCTTCGACTGCCAGTGTTCGTCGAAGGTCCGCGTCCAGTGCTGAAGCCAATTCAGCGGATTGCGACGGCACTTCTCATCGATCGCTGCTTCATGGAGTTGTCTTCTGGATAATCTCACTAAGCTCCTTGTCGGGGATGTCGCCGAAGTTGACCGTGACGCTTTCCCGGTGTTCAGTTTCACGGCGTTGCCTCTCGGTCCAGCCATACACGTATTGGAGGTAAAGCTTTTGCGCCTGCACGTCTCCTTGCTTCGCCTTCCTGACCAGAGCCGCAAGCACGTCGGGGTGGTGCTCCCTCACTCGTTCATCGACGCGTCGCCGCACCTCTTCGCACAACCCTAGGCTACGCTTCCAATCGCTTAACGTGGCGGGTTCCACGCCCAGGTGCTGTGCCAATTCTGCCTGCGTCCTGGGCTTCCTCTCGGTGCTGGGAGTGGCCAGCCATTCAATGAACTGAAGCCTCTCGGCGTCCTTTTTTGAACCCGCCTGAAATTGGCTGGTTTTGGCTTTCTGACCAGTCGAGTTCTTACTCCTCGTCTTGTTCATTGCCAGTCACCTCTAGAGGTTCAATTGACACCCATGTTTTAGAACGTCCGATGCCTCGAATGTCAAGTCCAAAAGGAGAGCGCCAGCCTAAACCTGGATTTTCCGTTTCAACCCAACCCGCCTAGGCTTCTAATACTCTGCGGCGCGTCTCTTCATGTGGGTTTCAAGGCGATGAAGCCGCTCCCTGGGAGCAGGCCATTTCTATCCGCGCTCAGGGATTCGCTACCCTAACAACCAGTGCCTGGACTGCGCTTACCTGGGGCTGTGTTTGCGGAAGAAGCGGCTGGTAGAAGAGAACCTGGTCCGGATGGAGGAGCAGACGGTCTATGGATAAGGCAAGAGCCCAAGAGGTGCTGGCCCGCATTGACGAGATCCTGCGCTGGGAACAACGCGTCGACCAGCAGAAGGACCAGAAGTTCGCCGAGCTGGGGAAGTATCTGTGCGAGGTGCGGGATCATGGGTACTGGCGGCTGGGGTACAAGAGCTTTGAGCACTTTCTAGAGGCCAAGTTCCCCGACTCCCGGCGCAAGGCTTACTACCTGATGTCGATTCACGACCACCTGAAGAAGATTCCGACTGCGGAGATCGAAAGTCTGGGCTGGTCGAAGGCCCTGGAGCTGGCCAAAGTGGCCCGCAACGAAGGGCGACACTTTGACTGTGCAACCTGGTTGCACAAGGCCAAGGAGTGCACGAAGCAGGAGTTGAAGGAAGAGGTCTACAAATACTTTACGGGGTAAGACTACGAGCCCTACGAGATGGTTTACTTCAAGCTGTATGAGAGCCAGTTGCCCGTCGTTGAAAGAGCACTGTATGTCGCCTCGCGGATGGTGGGGACGGAGCGCTCACGGGGGTACTGTCTCGAACTAGTGTGTGCCGACTTCCTCGCGGGCCGAACAGAGGAATCAACCCCAGAGGAGATCCTGTTGGTGATCGAGCACCTTATCCGCCTTTTGCCACCAGAATATCAGGGCCGAATTGCTAGCTCTTCTGAAAGCTCTGAGTTGGAGCCTGTCAGCAAATGCTGAAGAAGGTGAAGCGGATCAAGTTGGGGAAGCTGGTCTATCGGCGCCTGCTGAAGAAGATCTTGGAGCGCGATGGCTGGCGGTGCCGGAAGTGTGGGTCGCTCGAAAACCTGCAGATCCACCACAAGATTCGGCGGAGCCAGCAGGGCAATGACTCGCTCGCGAACCTCGTGACCCTGTGTGCCTACTGCCATATGGATGAGCATGGGCAGCTTTCTTATGAGCCGAAGGCGCTACAAGCCATGAAGAAAGCCCCGCCGAGCGGTCCACGTAAGTTCTCATCTTCGGGACCGAATGTACAGAGAGGCAACCCCTGTGAAGGGCAACCGGCTTTACCTCTTGGCGACTCCAGACCTGACGCGATTAGATGCTCGAGGTGACAAGCTAGCGCGAAAAATCGGAAACTCCTGCTAAACCTCTCTGGACAGGAGCAATGAACGGTGAAGTCGGGGACACTCCGTGCGGCTGACGAGTAGCCGCCGCCTCGGGATCAGCCTCGATAACTGCAAACTTCCACTCCGTCACCGTATCGCACGCTGGGCAGTGCCGTCCGAGGGAGGATTGGGTCATGGCCGAGCGGTATTCCTCCAGCGTCAACTGCGCCAGTTCCCGGAACTGGCACCCCGAGCATTCCAGCAAGGCAGCGATCACATCCTTACTTGGCGGGTCTCTCCGCCTGCTCGGGGAAAAGGATTCCCCAGAAGTTAATTTCAGGGCTGAGGCATTCCACGCCGCATTCGGGTCCCTCGCCCAGGGATTGGTCCCTCTCGCGGACGACCCGGAATGGGCAAGACATCGCGTTCTGGAGGTTGGTGATCGTGATCTGGTCCTGAGGTCGCACAGGAGTTTTCAGACTGATCCGTGCGCCATGGCGGTTGATGACCAGCGTCGTAGTTTTTTCCGTGAAGGGCTTCCCCTCCGGGTTGGTTCCCCGGACCTCAATCGGGATGCGGAGCAACACGCGCTCGCTCCGCCGTCTCTGCTCACCAAGTCGGGGAGCAGGGTTTCGATCTGCACTCGCCAAGTCCCCATACGAAGCACCCACTATGGTCGGCCTTTTTTCACTCATACCAGTCTGCTCCCATTCCGGTGTTACGCCGGCGTTTGGAGTGGCCGGGAAGGCAGAGCCCAGTGAAGCCTAATCGGCAGGCGACGGCGACAACCCGAAGAGGCTTCGAAGACAGCCCGAGAGTTCCTCCACTACGTGGCTACGAGAGATATGGGGGATGCAAAGATGTTCGATGGCCTCCATGGTCGTGCGGCCGGTGACTTCTCCGGTGATTACCAGGACTCGTCCTACTAGGTTCGGGCAGAGTTCCTTAATCTCGGAAACTACGCGTTCCGGCGGCAATCCGCAGCAGCGAAGGTCAAGAAGAACAGCGTCGAAGCTCTCGCGGCGGATCGCGGCCAGTGCCTGGCGGCCAGTGTAGGCGACATCACCTTCGCAACCAAGAGCCGCGAGCAGGACGTAGAGGACGTTGCGGATGGAAGGCTCGTCCTCGACGATCAAAACCTTGCGACGTGGGGCGCTGGAACTCACACCATCCTCGCTTGGCTGGCCAGACTGAGATTCTCTGGGGGAGGCCGTTCGCGGCTTCCTCCCAGAGGCTCGAGCCAGGACGCTTCTCCATGCTAACCTATGTTTGCTTTCCGGGAAATAGTACAGACGTACCGGTACTCTCCCATGAGTACTTACTCCTCCGCGCAACGATTGCTGCGGCACAATCGCCGCGGCAAAGTCGCCCTGCGGGTTCGTATATCCACGCTGGATCATGGATGCGTCAACTTCCACGGCAGACTTCTATGCCGGCCTGCGGAAAAGATGCGCCTGAATGATCTCTTCTTGCCGGTCAGAATCCCTTCGATTGCCAAGAGGCGGCCGCACTCGGCACCGCGCCACTCGCCGGCCCGCAGGGACCGACGAGTTGGGCCCCCTGCTCTTCTCCGCCTGACCTCGCGGTTCCTTTAGACTATCGTCGGGAGGGGGACCCGTCTTCCTTCTCGCAGGCCCTGCCAGCGTGTCGGCATTAATCCACTTGGTGTTCCGAGGACGAGCGTTCCGGCTCTCTTCGTAATATCCGACCCTTGCGACGAAACCGGACAACAACCGCGTAAGGAGGTTTACCTTGTGCGCGCACCACGTGCCCCTCAAAACACATTGTTATCACCTGTTGCTTTGGAGCGGGAAGGTGAACGTCCAAAATGACGTGCGTGCCCGTGGGCAACGGACAAGCCAAGCGAAATCGGGCGCCTCCGTCCCCGATATCGAGCAGCTCGCCATGTTCCAGCCCCCACCTTCCATCCTTGGTCAGAATCTTCGCCGTGACTGGGCAACTGATCGCAAAGCGCATTCGGCCAGGTTTCTCGGCGGGGCTCGAAAGAGCCAAAGCTTCGCTGGCCCTCCAACGCTCTCGGATCCGTTTTTGAACGACCAACCTTAATTGCCCATGCACGTCGCAAAGTTCGTCCTCCAATGCCTTTCGCGCCGCTAGGTTCTCTATGCAGCGGCGCAGGACGGCCGCCGGGACGTTGTCCCCCAGAAAATCCTCTGGAGGAAGATAGTAGAAGTTGTCATGAATTTCGGTTCGCAAGACAACAAAGGGATGAGTGTACAAGGCATTGAGGAGAACAAGAGGAGAGAAACGCCTCCGATCGTACTGGCACAGTCCTATGCACTTTCCCCCGGCGAAAAGTGCGTTCACCTTAGCCTCGTATTCCATTAACCGCTGGAATCCCGGAGGCTTCTCAAGCGCCCACGTCATTTCGCCGGTGGCCCGCAAACCCACGTAGCCCTCCGCCAGCGCGCGCTCTGTTTCGGCACGCCACAGGGGGATCACCTTGTCGGGATTATAGACTCGCTCCCGCAGGTAGACGCTACCAGCAGTAACTACCCTCAGTTGGCCTCGGGCTAGGTAGGGTTCGACTTCCAGCCTGTCCTCGCGCAGGTAGTCTAAGACCGACTTGACCGTGTGGGCATGCACGGCGTAGATCACCTTCTCACCTCGCTCCAGTCCTTGGCGCAAGAACGGTGTGAGCAACGCCCGGTGTTCTTCCTCCGTC
>Ga0315280_10012593_pt1 | contig 10200 bp, 9 predicted proteins | sample YL17G06_40_MG_FD_203697 | JGI IMG/M metagenome (GOLD analysis project Ga0315280, IMG submission 203697) | Sediment microbial communities from Yellowstone Lake, YNP, Wyoming, USA - YL17G06_40 | ecosystem: Environmental > Aquatic > Freshwater > Lake > Sediment | place: USA: Wyoming | collected...
CGCCGATGGCTATGCCAGAGCCACAGGGAAGGTGGGGGTATGCATGGCTACTTCTGGTCCCGGGGCAACTAACCTGGTAACCGGGATTGCCAATGCTCACCTTGATTCAGTGCCAATAATAGCTATCACCGGTCAAGTAGCTAGACCATTTATTGGCAAGGATGCCTTCCAGGAGATTGACATTACCGGCATCACCCTGCCTATTACCAAGCATAACTATCTTGTTCTTGATGCCGCATCATTACCCAGAATAATTAAAGAGGCTTTCTATCTCGCCAGGAGCGGCCGACCCGGACCGGTGCTTATTGACATCCCCAGGGATGTCTTCATCGACCAGGCTGAATTTCATTACCCAAGCAAGATTGATTTGCCCGGCTATAAACTAACCCTCCAGGGGCACCCGGCACAGGTCAAGAAGGCAGCTAAGCTGATAGATGAGGCACAGCGACCCCTGATTATTGCTGGCCGGGGGGTAATCATCTCCACGGCATATGCTGAGCTTAAAGAGCTGGCAGAGAAAGCACAACTGCCAGTGGTTACTACCTTGCTGGGCATTAGCTGCTTCCCTGAGTCTCACGCTCTAAGTTACGGGATGCTGGGGATGCACGGCATGGTTTATGCCAACCTGGCAGTTGATGCCGCCGACCTTATTATTGCTATCGGGATGAGGTTTGATGATAGAGCTACGGCTAAGGTAAGTGCCTTTGCCCCTAATGCCAAGATTATCCATATTGACATCGACCCGGCAGAGATTGGCAAAAATGTGCGCGTGGATGTGCCCATTGTTGGTGATGCCAAAGCCGTCCTTCAAGAATTAAATAAGCAGATTATTTCCGCCCGACATATTGATTGGATTCAGCAGCTTGATGACTGGCGAAAGGAACACCCGTCAATAACTATCAGAGACAGCCAGGGGCTCCTGCCTCAGTTTGTCATCCGTAAGATATATGAGGTAACGCAAGGTAAGGCGATAATTGTTACCGGCGTGGGGCAGAACCAGATGTGGGCAGCCCAGCATTACTGGTATAATAAGCCGAACAGCCTAATCTCATCAGGCGGATTGGGGACTATGGGATTTGAACTGCCGGCGGCAATGGGCGCCAAGGTAGGCTGTCCCGATGAGATTGTCTGGTGTATAGCTGGCGATGGTGGTTTCCAGATGACAATTCAGGAGTTAGCCACCATAGTTCAAGAAAAGCTGGCAGTTAAGATAGCCATTATGAATAACGGCTATTTGGGAATGGTGAGGCAGTGGCAGGAGCTGTTCTATAAAAAGCGGTATGTAGCCACACCATTGAGTGGCCCAGACTTCGTAAAGATTGCTGAAGCCTATGGCTTTCATGGGTTAAGGGTTAAACGTAAAGAAGAGGTGGTTCCGGCTATCCAAAAGGCAATGGCGGAGGAAGGTCCGTTCCTGATAGACTTTAAGATAGAACCAGAGGAGAATGTCTATCCCATGGTGCCGCCAGGAGCAGCTTTAGCCGAAGTTCTTGAGGAGCCGAGGAAGGAGAGGAAAGTGGTCACCGATTCGGCAAAGCTTCCGGTGAGCAATATCTGAGCTAGAAAAGAGGTGCCGCATGACAAAGCATACCCTAGTCGCCCTGGTTGAGGATAAGCCCGGGGTACTTAACCGGATGGCTAGCCTTTTCCGAAGGCGTGGCTTCAATATTGAAAGCATTGCTGTGGGACATAGCGAAGTGCCCCATCTATCGCGCATGACCATTGTCGTCGATGGGGCAGCCGCCATGGTGGAGCAGGTTAGAAAGCAACTGGATAAGGTCGTAGATGTAGTCAAGGTCTCCGATATTACCGAAGACGACATAGTGGCTCGAGAACTGGCATTGATTAAAGTAAAAGCCACCTCCTCTACCAGAAGCGAGATTATTCAGATTGTGGATATCTTCAGGGCAAATATTGTCGACGTTGCCACTGATTCAGTAACTATTGAGGTTACCGGCGACGAGGAAAAAATCAATTCCCTATTCAATTTACTTCGTGGTTTTGGTATCAAGGAAATAGCCAGGACGGGGCGTATAGCGATGACCCGAGGTATTTCGGGACCACTACCAACGGAGAAAAAGTCGCCTAAGGCTAAAGGACAGAAAACATCGTAAAGGAGAGAGATTATGGCTAAAATATATTATGATAGCGATTGTAAATTGAAGTTGCTTGAGGGCAAAGTAGTGGGCATTATCGGCTACGGAAGTCAGGGGCATGCCCAGGCTCAGAACCTCAGGGATAGTGGCTGCCAGGTAATAGTGGCTGAGGCTAAGGGAACCCCGGGCTGGAAGAATGCCAAGGGCGCTGGCTTCAAGGTGCTGACGGCGGCTGAAGTGGCAAAGGAAGCTGATATAATTGTAATGCTGGTTCCAGATAACCTGCAACGGGAAATCTACTATGGCTCAATAGAAAAGGGGCTAGCCCGGGGCAAGATGCTGATGTTTGCCCATGGCTTTAATATCCACTACGGACAGATTATTACACCCCCCGACATTGATGTTACCATGATAGCACCCAAATGCCCGGGTCCTATGCTGAGGCAACTTTATACCGAGGGGATAGGACCCCCAGCAGTGGTGGCGGTGCATCAGGATGCCTCAGGCAAGGCAAAGGATATAGCCCTGGCTTATGCCAAGGGTATCGGTTGTAGCCGGGCTGGGGTCATTGAAACCACCTTCGCCGAAGAGACAGAGACCGACCTCTTTGGTGAACAGACAGTGTTATGTGGTGGGGTTTCAGCCCTGATTAAGGCTGGGTTTGAGACACTGGTTGAGGCTGGCTATCAGCCGGAGATAGCGTACTTTGAATGTCTCCACGAGCTTAAGCTTATCGTTGACCTGATATATCGCGGGGGCTTGAGCCATATGCGCAACTCGGTGAGTGATACCGCCGAGTATGGCGACTATACCCGGGGACCAAGGGTAATTGATGATATGGTCAAAGAGGAGATGGCACAAATCCTGGCTGAGATTCAGGATGGTAGCTTCGCCAAAGAGTGGATTCTGGAAAACCAAGCCGGGCGCCCGGTGTATAATGCCCTGAAGCGCATGGATGAAGAACACCTGATTGAGGATGTGGGTAGAGAGCTACGCCAGATGATGCCGTGGCTAAAGAAATAAAATATCGTATGAGGTTTGTTCATTGACCTCACCCCCTTAATCCCCCTCTCCATAATAGGGAGATGTATTCTTAGCATGAGGGGGAAGAGAAATTTAGAGAGGGGCGAAGCCCCTCTTCTACTCACTCCCCCTTCCCTTATTAAGGGAAGGGGGTCAGGGGGATGGGTTGATAGGAGTGGGACTGGAGAAATTGGTTTTCATAAAGAGATAAGTTGAGCATATAAAAAGGTGATCATAAATGGATAAGGTAATAATCTTTGACACTACATTGCGGGATGGGGAGCAGGCAGCGGGGGGGATGCTGAACGCCCAGGAGAAGCTGGAGATAGCCAGGCAACTGGAGAGACTCAATGTTGATGTTATTGAGGCTGGCTTTCCCATCAGTTCGCCGGGTGATTTTGAGGCGGTAAGCCTTATTGCCAAAGAGGTTCGCACTCCCATAATCTGTGCCTTAGCCCGGGCTGCCCCTGAAGATATAGACCGGGCTTGGGAAGCAATTAAACAGGCAGAATACCCCCGAATACACGTGTTTCTCTCAGCTTCAGATATACACCTGGTTTACCAACTGAAGAAAAGCCGTGAGGAGGTCTTACGTACGGCTCGGAAGATGGTGGCTCGGGCTAAGAAATATACCGATGATATAGAGTTTTCCCCGATGGATGCCAGCCGGACCGAGCCCGAATATATCTACCAAATCCTGGAGGCAGTTATTGATGCTGGCGCTACTACGGTAAATATCCCCGATACTGTGGGCTATGCCATCCCTGACGAGTTTGGCAACCTCATTGAGGGAATTTTCCACAATGTGCCCAATATCAATCGGGCGATAGTTAGCGTTCACTGCCACAATGACCTGGGACTAGCCGTAGCCAATAGCCTGGAATCGGTCAAACGGGGAGCCAGACAGGTGGAGTGTACCATTAACGGTATTGGGGAAAGGGCGGGCAATGCTTCCCTCGAGGAAATTATCATGGCTATCAACACCCGCAAGGACTTTTTCAACCTGACCACCAATGTTAATACGACCCAAATCTATAAGACCAGCCGATTGGTAAGCGAGCTGACCGGCTTTGTGGTTCAGCCCAATAAAGCAATCGTCGGGGCAAATGCCTTCCGCCACGAGTCAGGAATCCACCAGGATGGCGTCATCAAGATGCCGATAACCTACGAAATAATGAACCCTAAATCGGTAGGCATCCCAGCCTCAAGCCTGGTGCTGGGCAAGCTCAGTGGGCGGCACGCCTTTAAAGAGCGCCTGGCAGAGTTAGGCTATAGCCTGAGCGAGGAGGACTTTAACCGAGCCTTCTCCGCCTTCAAAGAGCTGGCGGATAAAAAGAAGGGAATCACCGATAGAGACATTGAGTCGCTGATTGCTGAGGAACAACGCACTGTCTCTGAAGTCTATCACCTTGACCGCATTCAGGTGTCCTGTGGAGATAGAGGCATCCCCACCGCTGCCGTCAGCCTTATTGCCCCCGATGGTCAGGTTCTGGCTGATGCTGCCCTAGGCACCGGTCCGGTTGATGCGGTGTATAAGGCTATTAATAGAATAGTAGGCGTGCCTAATCAGCTTACCGAATTTACCGTTAAATCGGTAACCGAGGGCATTGATGCCATCGGTGAGGTGCTGGTAAGAATAGAAAGCAAGGGCATAACCTATACCGGGCGGGGTGCCGATACTGACATTATCGTCGCCAGTGCCAAAGCCTATATGAATGCCCTTAACCGATTGTTAGCCAGTAAGAGAATAGCTGAGTAGGTTTTCACAGGGGTGCTGGGTGGGAATTGAGCTTGAAATAATTCTGCGCCTGCTGCTGGCAGCAGCCCTGGGAGCCATTATCGGCTACCAGCGAGAGAAAGCTAGCAAGCCTGCCGGCTTACGAACTCATACTCTCATTTGTCTTGGTGCTGCCCTTTTTACCGTAGCCTCTATTTATGGCTTTGGTGAAGCCGACCCAGCCCGAATTGCCGCTGGCATAGTGACTGGCATTGGCTTCCTCGGTGCCGGGGCTATCCTGCACAGGGAGGGAGGTATTGTTGAGGGATTGACCACAGCCGCTAGTATATGGGCGGTAGCTGCCATTGGGCTAGCTGCCGGCGCCGGGCTGTATTTGGTCTCTGCCGTTACCACGGCGATAATATTGATTATATTGCTTCTCCCCCACCCTATTAGATAACAACCCATCCTAAGCCTAGTTTTATAATCGCCTAGAGAAAGGAAATTATATTGACCCTAGCCGAGAAGATACTCGCTGCCCACAGTAATAAGAAGAAGGTAAGCCCAGGCGAATTCTTAAATGTCAGGGTTGACCTGATTCTAGCTAACGACATTACCGCCCCCATTGCCATAACAGAGTTTCACAGAATAGGGATAGATAGGGTATTTGACCCCAAGAAGGTGGTAATGGTGCCTGACCACTTTGTCCCCAACAAGGACATCGCCTCCGCCGAGCAGGCAAAGCTGATGCGGGAGTTTGCCCATGAGCAGGAAATACTATACTTTGAAGTGGGGCAAATGGGTATTGAGCATGTGCTCCTGCCCGAGCAGGGTTTGGTGCTGCCCGGGGAGGTGGTTATCGGGGCTGACTCTCATACCTGCACCTACGGCGCTCTAGGAGCCTTTGCCACCGGCATGGGGTCAACCGATATCGCCGCAGCCATGGCAACTGGCGACATTTGGATGAAGGTGCCTCCCACCATTAAGCTGGTTTATCACGGCACATTGGGCAAATGGGTAAGCGGTAAGGACCTAATCCTCTATACCATCGGCGAGATTGGTGTTGATGGTGCCCTGTATTCGGTAATGGAGTTCGCCAGCGAAGCTATAGACGCCCTATCCATGGACAGTCGATTTACCATGGCTAACATGGCTATTGAAGCCGGGGCTAAAGCTGGCATTTTCGGGGTGGATAACAAGACGCAACTTTATGTAAAGTCACGGGCGAAACACCCATACCTAGTATATGAGCCAGATGAAGATGCTGAATACTCCCAGGTTATTGAGTACGATGTCTCGCGACTAGAGCCTCAGGTTGCCCTACCCCACTCCCCAGCCAATACCAGACCTGTCAGCCAGGTGGGAGATATAGAAATCAATCAAGCAGTGATTGGTAGCTGCACCAACGGTCGTCTGGAAGACCTGCAAATTGCCGCCCGGATATTAAAGGGGAAAAAGGTGCACCCGGGGGTGCGGTGCATTATCATCCCCGGCTCGCAGCAGGTTTACCTTGATGCTCTGACGGAGGGACTGATAAAGATATTTATCACCGCTGGCGCTGCAGTCAGCACCCCCACCTGCGGTCCATGCCTTGGTGGACATATGGGGGTTCTGGCTGCCGGCGAGCGCTGCATCTCCACCACCAACCGAAATTTTGTCGGCAGGATGGGCAGCCCCAGGTCGGAGGTCTATCTGTCTAATCCCGCCGTTGCCGCCGCCAGTGCTGTAGCCGGCAGGATTGCCAACCCAGACGAAATCTAACGGAGGGTTTAAGGGAGGCTTCGCCTCCCTTGTATTAATCATCTCCCCCTCATGCTAAGAATACATCTCCCTATTATGGAGAGAGGGGGATAAAGGGGGTGAGGTCAATGGCAAAACTAAAGAAATCCTGGCAAGAGAAACTGGCAGATGATAAAGACCTACCAAGAGTCGTAGAAATCACTGATAAAATGAGCAAGAGGTGGGGGACAGGCACGGTTGTTATCCCGGCACCAAGAGAAGTAGATGAGATTATGAGGAGCGTGCCCCGGGGCAAACTGATAACCATAAACCATATCAGGGAGAGGCTGGCTAAGAGGCACGGCGCCTCTATCGGTTGCCCGATAACTACCGGAATTTTTACCAATATTGCCGCCCGTGCCGCCGAGGAAGCAGCCGCCGAGGGAAAGAAAGACATTACCCCCTACTGGCGGACGCTTAAAGCCGGCGGCGAACTCAACGAAAAATACCCCGGTGGGATAGAAGCCCAAGCCGCCCGCTTGAGAGAGGAAGGTCATATTATTGAGCCGGATAAGAGCGGCAAGCCACGCCGGGTGAGGGATTTTGAGAGGGCGCTGGTGGAGGGGTGAAGGCTAGAGACCTTAGATTTTGGGGGTATGATGAACGTCGCAGAGCAAGTAATTAAAGAATACGTTAACCAACTTGAAAAGAAGTTTGGGGGTGACACCAAGTACAAAAAATATTTGGCGGAGATGAATAAGATTAAGTTAAAAGTCATTACTGAAGACGATGTTAGGAGGGTTATACAGCCGTTTCTATATGACTGGGGCGGAATGGACCGCGTCTTGGGTAAGAAAGAGTTTCGCAATTGGCAAACGAACATTGTGCGACCAATCAAATCCAGTTCTGAGAAGCTCGAAGACTTCAAGAAAAGAAATCTGGGAGACGTAAAACTTGGTGAATTAGAGCCAGGCATTAAGTGCTGTTATGAGTCTCTATGCAAAGTGATAGGCGGAATTGCTGCCGCAAAAGTTTTGCACCTGATATGCCCAAGTTTCTTTCCGCTATGGGATAATCCCATTGCAAACGCCATTCGTAATGAAGATGTACAAGTTGTCGAGCTTTACCCCACAGATTACGGAAGGCAAAGATACGGCAGTACAATAGATGATTTTGCGAAGTTTCTAGAACGTAAAGGAGAAAGAAAACTTAAAAAGTGGTCTCATGAGTATTACAGATTTATGCAAGCAACGCAGAACTTCATTAAAAGGTATGAGGCAATATTATCTGAACTGGCCACCAAGTATCAAAAGGGTATATTGAGAATCTCGGATGAGTGTTTTTGGTGGGCGGCGACCCATAGGCCACTCTATCTATTTTTTGAGGGAGATTGTGGCTGAGGATTTTAAAGGGGCGAAGCCCCTTTAAAAAAATCTCTTCCCTCCCCCCTTGGCAAGGGGGGAGGGATAAAGGGTGAGGGGTTAGCAAAAAGCTTAGTAAGGAGACTATCTAATGTTAAAAGGCAAAGTCCATAAATATGGGGCTGATGTTAATACGGATGCCATTATACCGGCGCGCTACCTGAATATTTCTGAGCCGGCGGAGCTGGCGAAGCACTGCATGGAGGATATAGATAGGGATTTTTTAAAGAGAGTTAAGCCGGGGGATATAATTATGGCAACGACTAACTTCGGCTGCGGCTCATCTCGGGAGCACGCCCCGCTAGCTATTAAGACGGCGGGTATTTCCTGTATAATAGCCAAAAGCTTTGCCCGCATCTTCTTCCGCAATGCCATAAATATCGGCTTGCCCCTGCTTGAATGTGCCGAGGCAGTGGATAAAACAGAAGTTGAAGATATTCTTGAGGTTGACCTAGCCAGCGGCAGGATAAAGAATTTAACCAGTGGTATGGAGTTCAGGGCAAGCCCATACCCTGATTTTATGGCTGAGCTTATCTCAGCCGGCGGGCTTATTGAACATACTAAAAAGAGACTGGCTACTAGGAGGGTTTAGGTGCAATTTGACCTGGCAGTTCTACCCGGCGACGGCATCGGTCCAGAAGTTACCGCCGAGGCAGTTAAGGTCTTAGAGGCAATAAGTGAGAAGTTTGACCACAGCTTCAATCTGCACTACGGGCTGGTGGGTGGGGTTGCCATTGATGAAACGGGGACAGCCTTACCCGAGGACGTCTTAAAAACATGCAAGAACTCTGATGCCGTATTGCTTGCTGCCGTGGGCGGCCCCAAGTGGGATGATCCCAAAGCCAAGGTCCACCCTGAAGACGGTCTGCTGGCACTGCGCAAAGGACTGGGGCTGTTTGCCAACCTGCGTCCGGTCAGGGTCTTCCCCGTGCTGGTTGACGCTACTAACCTGAAGCCTGAGGTTATTACAGGGGTGGATTTGATATTTGTTCGTGAGCTTACCGGAGGGCTGTACTTCGCCCAACCCAAAAGACAATGGCGGACATCACGGGGCAGGCGGGCGACTGATTCCATGACCTACTCCGAGCAGGAGATTGAGCGCATTGTCAGGGTCGGCTTTGAGCTAGCAAGAGGCCGGCGTAGGAAACTTACCTCGGTGGATAAAGCCAATGTGCTTGAGTCCTCCCGACTGTGGCGGCAGGTAGCTATGGAGGTGGCTAAAAACTACCCCGATGTGGAGCTGGAGCATATGCTGGTTGACGCCTGCGCCATGCGACTCATCCAGCGTCCGGCTGACTTTGATGTTCTGGTTACCGAGAATATGTTTGGCGACATCCTCACCGATGAAGCATCAATGCTGGCTGGCTCTATGGGAATGCTACCCTCAGCCAGTCTGGCCGGGGTGCCGAAAGAGGGAATTAGGATATTCGGTATGTATGAACCAATTCACGGCAGTGCTCCCCGCCGCGCCGGACTAAATATGGCTAATCCTATCGCCACCATCCTTAGTATAGCTATGATGCTCCGCTACTCCCTCGGCTTAGTAAAGGAGGCACAGACCATTGAGGCTGCAGTTGAGCAAGTGTTAAGTGAAGGCTATCGCACCTATGATATAATAGGGGAAGGTAAAATAAAGGTGGGGACGAAGGAGATGGGGGACTTAATTGCCGGGAAGGTAGGAGGCTAAAGATTGCCGCAAATACAGCTTTATGATACCACACTTCGGGATGGAACACAGCGAGAGGGCATTTCCTTCTCTGTGGTTGATAAGCTAAACATCGCCCGCAGGCTTGATGAGCTTGGCATCCACTTTATAGAGGGAGGCTGGCCTGGCTCCAATCCCAAGGATATTGAGTTCTTCCAGAAGGCTCAAGGTTTGACCCTTTCCCACGCCAAGCTGGCTGCCTTTGGCAGCACCAGACGACCAAAAACTAAAGCCGAGACAGATGCTAACCTCAAGGCTCTGACCGACGCTGGAGTAAAGGTGGCGACTATTGTCGGTAAGAGCTCGGAGTTGCAGGTCACTCAGGTGCTGGAAACCACCCTGGAGGAAAACCTCAGCATGATTGCCGAGTCTATAAAATACCTTAAAGGCAGAGGGCTTACCGTCTTCTTTGATGCCGAGCACTTCTTTGACGGCTTTAAGGCTAACCCTAGCTATAGTCTGCGGGTGGTGGAGGTGGCTGCCGAAGCCGGGGCTGATGTTGTAATACTGTGTGATACC
>Ga0315280_10012594_pt1 | contig 10200 bp, 10 predicted proteins | sample YL17G06_40_MG_FD_203697 | JGI IMG/M metagenome (GOLD analysis project Ga0315280, IMG submission 203697) | Sediment microbial communities from Yellowstone Lake, YNP, Wyoming, USA - YL17G06_40 | ecosystem: Environmental > Aquatic > Freshwater > Lake > Sediment | place: USA: Wyoming | collected...
GGCCGGGCAGCGGTCTCGAGGCCCACGCGCGCAAGCTGGGCTTCGCCGCATTCCCCGCGGCCCTGCGCGAGGACTACGACCTCTGCTCAGCCTGGAGGCTGGCGCGCTTCATCCGCGCGCAAGGCATCGGCGTCGTGCACGCGCACCACAACCGCGCGCATTCCGTCTGCCTCCTGGCCAAGCTCATCCTCTCCTGGAGCGGGGCGGCGCCGGCCCTGGTGGTGAGCCGCCGCGTCTCGTTCGCGCCGGGGCGCAACCCCTTCAGCCGTTGGAAATACGGCAGCGCCCTGATCGACCGCATCGTGGCCGTGGCCGACGCCGTCAAGGAGGTCCTGGTGCGCTCCGGCGTGCCGGCCGGCCGCATCAGCGTGATCCGCAGCGGCGTGGACACGGACCGCTTCTCGCCCCGGCCGCCGGACCCGGCTTTCCAGAGTTCGCTGGGCCTGCCCGAAGGCAGGGCCCTCGTCGGCAAGATTGCCAACGTCTCGCCCTGGAAGGGGCAGCACGTCCTGCTCGAGGCCGCGGCCCTCCTGGTCCGCAGGGGCCGGCCCGCACTTCCTCTTCGCCGGCCGGGACACGGACGGGGCCTGGCTTAAGTCCGAGGTCGCGCGTCTGGGCCTGCGGGACCGCGTCACCCTGCTGGGCTTTTGCACCAACGTCCCGGAAATCATCTCCTGCCTCGCGGTCAGCGTCAACTCCGCGATCCGTGGCGAGGGGCTCTCCGGCGCCCTGCGCGAGTCCTTGGCTATGTCCGTGCCGGTCGTGGCCTCGGACGTGGCCGGGAACCGCGAGCTGCTCGGAGCCGAGGGCGCGCGGTTCCTGTTCCCGCCGGGCGACGCCCGGGCCCTGGCGCAGAGGCTGGAATGGGCGCTCGACCATCCGGCCGAGGCCAGGGCCGCGGCCGCGGCCTGGCGCCGGCGCGCGCTCCCGGGGTTCAGCCTGGAGAACACGGTCGGCGAGACCGACGCCCTCTACCGCGAGCTCCTCCGCAGGAAGGGAACGCTTGGCCCCGGATGTTCCTAAAGGACGGCGGCATCCGTACAGCGCCCGCCGGCGGTCCTGAACCTCGGGCCGGCTCCCCGCTAGCGCCGCCCGATCTCGGCGGCCGTCTTCGCCACGATGGGCGTCTTGGAGTTCTTCGCGGCCCGGATCACGAGCAGCGCCTCCCGGGCCGCGGCAGTTGAAGCGCCCGGGGCCTGGCCTGCCGCCGTGCGCGCTTCCTCCAACACCCGCTGCGCCTGCTTCAAGGCGACCAGGGACGGATAAGCCAGCGTGACCTCGGCCCCCAAGGCGCGGTGGTCGTCCTCGGTTTTCATCTCTTTCGAGCAATCGGCCAGGCTCAGGCAGGGGGGCTCGCTCACCACCTCGCGCAGAAACGTCCAGTCCTCGGCGGACTTCAAGTTCCTCCCCAGGAGGTAAACGATCGTCCCGCGGTCATTGCGGCGCTCGGGCGGGATCCGCCGGTATTTCTGCCGCAAGAGGCGCTTGACCTCGGGCGAGAGATCGTTGAAATCGCGGTCCAGCCTGGGGTCGTTGTCGTTCTTCGACCCCAGAATCTCTTGCAACGTCTCAAGCTTGGCCGCAGCCTCGGCCTCGTATCTTGGCCGGGGCCGCCCGCCCGCGCCTTGGGGCCGGGCCATCTCCGCGCGCGGCTTGGGTTCCTCCGCGGTCGCGGACGCGGGGCCTGCCCGGAGCCGCTCGCCCGCCCCCCCGGCCGGCCGGCTTGCCGCCCGGCCGCCCGCGGGCCGGGCCTGGCGCCCTATCCGCGATGATTCAGGCGCCGCGAGCGCGGGCGGCTCCCCGCGCCCGGAAACGCCGCCGCGCGACCAGAACCTAGCCGCCCACCAGCCGCAGACGGCGAGCACGGCCAGCGCGGCCGCGATCAAAACGGCCGTTTTCATCGGTAGAGGTCTTCGCGGATCGCCTTCTTGGCGTCCGGATCGATGATCCGATTGCAGGTGTCGTCGCCGTAAATGCCGGCATCCATGCGCACCTTATCCGTGCAGTTCGAGCAGAACTTCTGGATGTTCTTGAGCATGATCATCCCCGTGCCATACGACCCGAAGGGCGTCACGTCGCAAGCATTGAGGCCTTCCATCAACCTTCCGCTCAGTATGCCCCGCACGTCATTGCCGTTCTCGTCTTTGAAGGGTATGGGACAGAGCGCATGGTGCCAGTTATGGTGCTCCGATTCCGTGTGCCGGGCTTCATGGAACACGGTATCCAACCGGGATATCTGCGGTTGGTTGTACTTGAGGTAGTTCTGCGTCAGCCACATCTTCGCGGGGTCGCGAAACGGGATCACGCAGGCGATCGCCGAAGGGCCTCCTCCGCAGTCGTCCATGCCGATCGCCTTCACCCGGGAATCAAAAAACCGGCCGTAGGTGGGGCCGTCCACCAGACCGAAAATCTGCCTATGCAGCCCCGAGGCCGTCGCTCCCTGGATGGCCCGGACGAAAGCCAGGTCGTTGAGAATCTGGGCCTGGGTCGCCTCAGGAACGTCGGCATCGAACGCGGCGGCGGTTGCGCCGGCAACCGCAGCCCGCGGTTTTTTTCCGGTCACGTCTTTTAAGGCGGCCTTTATGCTGTTTTTGGACGTCGCCAGCGACGTGTTCACGTCTTCGCCGAAGCCGTCTATGTCCTGCGCGCAGACGCCTGCCCCGCTCAGAAGGCAGGCGCATATAATCAAGCTCGCGAGTTTCATTTTATTCTCCACGAATTCCCTCTTCATTTCTGGAGATCGGCGTCCAGCTCCTTCCTGGCACCGCGGATGATGCGCTTGATCTGATCGTCGGCGTAGAGGCCGGCGTCCATCTTCGCCTTGTCGGTGCAGTTCGTGCAGTACTTTTGGATATTCTTGAGCAGGATGACGGATGAGCCGTACGCACCCAGCGGCGTCTTGTCGCAGGCCGGATGGCCGGCCAGCAACGTCCCGGTCACGATGCCCTTAATGTCGCTGCCGTCGACATCCTTAAACGGGTCGGGGCAGAGGACGTGCGGCCAGCCGTCGTGGTCGGGGTCGTCCTCAACCGCGTGGCGAGCCTCATGGTAGACGAACATCATCCGGGCGACCTGCGGGATGCTGAACTTGACGAAGTTCTGCGTGAGCCACATCCTGCCCTGGGCCGCGAAGGCCAGCACCCCCTTCTCCTCGGAGCTGCTCAGGATGATCTCCCCGATTCGGCGCTCGAAGAACTTCTTGTAGGAGGCCCCGTCCACGGGCCCAAAGATCTTTTGGTGAAGAGGGGTGGCCTGGCCGCCCTGGATGCCAGCCATGAACGCCAAGTCGGCGAGCATCTGGTCCTGGATATCCTGAGGGACGTAGGCGAATGTGAATGTCCAGATTGCTTTCTTGCCCGGGCAAGCTTGGCCGGGCTGCGCGACCGCTTGGCCTGGAACGGCCGGGACACCGGAGGAGTTCTGCCCCTTTAAGTTGGAGAGGATATCCTTCACATCTCCGTTAAGGTCTGAGCTGTCCGAGTTCGGCGCGTCGCGCAGGGTTTGCCGCTCCACGGCCGACACAAACGAGCCGTTCCCGTTCCGGCGATTTTGATGCTTATGGTATATCGTTTGCGCGGCGAGAACGACGGCAGCGGCGATGACGAACAGGCTGGCGAATTTTTTCATCGGGGTCCGCCTCTGTCCATAAATAAACGACGGCGGGTATTCAGAGTATAACAGACGCACCTAATTTTATCAAGGGAAATTTCTGTTTGAAACGAATTCTTTTTAAAGCGAAAGCTCCCAGCGGATTATGCCGCACTTACGTGGGCATTAATACGGCGCGCAGCGCGGCATCCGCGCGGCATATAAATTGCTTCGCAAAAGGCGACGGATACTCAAATCACCTGAACTCGTCGAGGGGGAACTGACATGAATAAGGAGACCTTCATCCGGCTTAACCCGACGCCTGCCGCGCTGAGGACTTGGCTGACCGGGATACTGCTCGTGTTTTGCGCCGCGGAGCTGGACTCGGAGAGCCTGACCTTGACCACCTATTATCCCGCGCCGTCCGGGGTCTACGCCCGGATGATAACGACCGACTCCACTTTTCTGGCCCGGAACGGCGGGAACGTCGGCATCGGGACGACGAATCCGGGCCAAAAGCTGGATGTGGCAGGAAACGTTAACGTGGCAGGAAGCGTCAACGCGGCGGCGAGCGTCAACGTGGGCAGGAGCGTGCGCTTTGCTCCGCTTTCCTCGGACCCTCCCACAGCAGGTGCCGATAAAGGCGAGCTCATTTATAACGGCTCCGAAGACCGTTTCAAATACTACAACGGCAGTCAATGGCAGCCCCTGGCAGGAGGAGGGGGTCCCGGAGCCTGGAACTGCACCCTTTATGAAGGAGCGACTATTGCGAACATCGCTTCCCTGGCTATTTGCGAGACCGGCACATTTATTACAGGCAGTTGTCGACTCAATAACATCACATACCAAGAGATGCTTGGGGGGTCGGTAAACACACCGCCCAAGGGGACGGTGCCGGTATACGGTCATATAATGAAGACCAAACTCGGCAAAATGGGATATGTGTGCTCTACTCCCGCCAAACATACTCCTCAACAACTCGGCTTGAGCTTCGAAACTGATCTGGGTTTTGTAGCGCAAGCTTGGTGTTGTGAGTAGAGTGCGCAGTCTTTTTCACGTGGCCGCGAACCGCATGGCCGGGGCACATGAATTGCTCCACGAAGAGCGACGGCCGGCTATACGCGATCAAGAATCGGATAGCCAAGCCGGCGAAGCGATGCCGGCGATCAAGAACATGGAGGAGCACAAATGAAGAACATCAGCTTGCTGATGCAGGAACTCGGCCTTAAGATGGACGCGCAGAGCGCCGCCGTCTCGTGCGAAGTCCTCGATGAGGTCGAGGTGAACAGCATCCGGATATATTAGAGCGCCTATAGGGGAGGCGTTGGCGGATGGCGACATCTGCCAACGCCTCCCCATGGGAGCCTGTCATGAAATCGGTTTTTGTCTCCCGATACGCAGGGCTGTCCCTGCTGTCCCTCGTCATCGAGCAGGCGATCGTGGCATCATCCACCTTCTGGCTGGCTTGGCTGGCCAAGGCGATCGCCGACGGCAGCACCCTGCTGCCGCCATTCATAGGCTTCGTGTGCAGCTTGACCTTAGTCTATGTTCCGTCGCTTATAAAGCGCACTTGCTTAGCCAAGGCAAAGGTCGCCGCGCTTGAGCGATACGTGGACTTGTGTTCGCGTGGACTCCATTGCGTGCCCCACCTGTCTCAAAACCAGGTATTTCAGCGTGAGCGGCGCGGCTTCATCGAAACGGAATCGTTCCTGGTGATCGACGAGGCTTTCGACTTTGCGGATATGTCCCTGGGCCTTCTTTTGAACGTCGCGTTCAATGTGTCGGCGCTGTGCATCGCATTCGGGGCCCGACTTCTTTGGGCGTACCTTCTCGCGGCCGGCCTCGGAATCGCCCTGACGGCCGCCTCGGCCAAGCGGGTTAGATCGGATTCGGCGGCCATGCAGGAATCTCGGGCCGGCGCCTATGGCGCGCTTGCCGGAGCATGGGATGCGATCACGCTCGGCAACGCCTATAACCTGGACTTATGGAGAAAGGATTTCGGCCGGAAGATCGCGGGATATCGAACCGGGGCCGCCGGCGCCGTCCGCAATATCGAAGCCCTGACGAGCCTGACTTTGTGGGTCTCCGTGATACCCGTCGCCGCGTTTATGGCCCATGCGCTGTTCTCCCCGCATGCGAATGCCGCGCTGAAGACCGTGATTCTCGCCACGTTCCCGCGCCAGATTCAGGTGATCCAGTACATCGCGGATATCGTCAATTGTCTGCTGAGATGGAGCGCCGCCCGAGAGCGCGTGCGCAGCCTTGGCCGCGCCCTCGTCGTGGGTCCCGACACGGGCGGGATGACCGGCAGAATCCAGAAGGAGCGGATCGCCTGCGTCAATGCGGAAGGCCTGCAAGTCGAACTCGACGGCTTCGAGCCGCCGGGAACCGGCCGCCTGACCGTCCGAGGCGGCAACGGCTCGGGAAAATCCACCTGGCTCTTGGACTTGAAGCGCCGCCGTCCGAATGGCTCCATCATCCTCCCTGCCCACAACCGCCTGCACTTCGCATCAGTCGCGGGCGCCGATCTCTCGACCGGCCAGAGGCTGGGCCGGATCATGGAGGAGCTCTACGCTGTCGAGCCGCTGCAGCTGATCCTTCTGGACGAGTGGGACGCCAATCTGGACCGGGAGAATATGCAAAGGATCGACGCCCTGATCGACCGGCTGGCGCGGCGCTGCTGCGTGATAGAGGTCCGGCACCGATAGGAGGCCGCATGCTGAAGATGCTGGAAGACGGAGCCGTCCGTGAATGCCCGCCGCCCGGGCCGGCGAGTGCCGGCGGAACGACCATTTATCCGGTCTATCACAAGGATGTCGCCGGGGGCATGCTGGTGGTAAACTCATTCACGGACGAGGTCTGGGTCGCGGACAGCGCTGAGCTGCGCGCGATCGGCAAAGACATCCTCCTGTCCCGCTTGGCGCAAGGACCGAGCCCGGATGTCCTTATCCGGGACGCCGCGCGGGAGACGAAACGGATCAAGGAATCCCTGCCTTGCGAAATCGCGCTCTGCCCGACCTATTCGTGCAACCTCAAATGCACCTATTGCTATCAGCAGTCCAACGCATCGCTGGATAAACGGATCATAAGCGAAGAGAACCTCGCGCAGTTCTTCGCCTATGTGGACGTCGCGGCGGACAGCGTTCGGGCCGCACAGCCGAAGAGAGCCGTCGTGATGCAGCTTTTCGGCGGCGAGCCGTTTACCCGGGCGACAAAGCCTGTCCTGAAGAAGATATTTGAGTTCTGCAGGGCAAAAAAAATACATGTGGCCGTGACCACGAATGGGGTGGGGATTGACGATTTCCTTGATGTTCTCCTGCCCTATCACGGGTATATCGCCAAGGTCGGGATTACCATCGACGGGGTTGGCGCCTTCCATGACGGCCGGCGCGGGAGCATTGATGGACAAGGCACGTTCGACAGGATCGTCCGCAACGTCAACACGCTCCTCCGCGCGGGAATCCGCGTCATGACCTCGCTGACGTTGGACAGAAACAACCTGGGACAGGTTATGCCGTTCTTTGAATTCGCCGAGGCTCAGGGCTGGAGCGGCCACCCCCGCGTCGAGCTGTCTGTGGCGCGGGTTGACGACCGCAAATATGAGACCGGCTACGGCGCCGTCATGTCCGAGGCGGAGCTTTTCAAGGAATTGCTGGATTTCAATGCGCGCCGACCGTTCCCGCGGAATATCCGGTTCGCGTTCTTGAAGACCAGTCTCGCGCTCGCGAAAAGATTGCGCTGCACATTCAACCAGAACGAAGCTGGGCGGGACAGATTCAGGTACTGCTGGTCCTGCTCGGAGCTCAACGACATGGTTTATGTGGATTCCGGGCTGGATGTCTATCGCTGCACCTATACCGTGGGAGACAAGAAATTCAAGATAGGAACCCTCGCCGGAGGATTCAGCTGCGACGCTTGGCAGGGACACTGGACCTGGGGACGGAAGGAATGCGCGGAGTGCCCCATAGGGGGCTATTGTTCCGGGGGGTGCAGGCTTTCCGCGCAAACGGATTTCCCAAGGAACTGCGCGGAAGAGAAGGCGAACTTTGAATATCTCATCGAGCATGTGGTCGCTCCAAAGCTGGCCGAAATCCTGCCCGCGAAATTGGCTGACGCGAGCCTCTGATCGCTCCTTGCCCCGCGTTGTATAGTCGCCCGTTCTTCATAGAAATCCTTACCGCAACTGGCGTGGCATTGAAATTACCTTAAACCAAGTGGGTGCGATAGCCTTCGAACCTGTGCAGTCTGGGGGATTGGCCCCAGGGTACTCTCCGATAACTTTGACACCCCTGGTAGGCAATGATAAAATAAACTACAACGTCTTAAGAGTCTTGGAACGGCACAGCGGTTGGAAGAAACGCGACAAGTTTTTAAAATGTGAGAAAAGAATCGTCATTTTTCTGGCGTTAATAATAAAGCAAGGGAATAACTAGTGGCCACAATTTATACTGCAGTGAAAAGCAAAGAGTATGATGAAGGACTTCCCACTGAAGAACGAACTCTGAAAAAGACGCTCCTAAAAACTATCGGCTCCGTTCAAGGAAAAACAATCTTAGACGTTGGGTGCGGCGCGGGCAAGTATTGCATTATTTTGGCCAAAAAGAATGCCCAAGTGATTGGAGTGGACATTTCTGCAAATCAAATTCATATCGCTAAATACAAAAACAATCATCGCAATGCTCGCTACTACTCAGGCGATGCAAGAACGTTGGATTTTGTCAAAAGTCGAAGCATCGATATTGGATTAATGACATTCGTGATTCCCGACGTTAGCACCAGCAATAAATTAGCCCAAATAATCCATGAAGTCCACCGGGTAATGAAAAGTAATGGCCGATTATTACTTGCGGTTTTACATCCATTTTATCTCCTTAACAACACGGCCAGCTCAGCAGATTATTTTGATTTTAAGAATTACTTCAAAGAGGGAAGCCGATATACTGCAACAGCAAAACTCTACAATGGAAAAACAATGCAGTTTGATGAAACTCATTATAGCCTGACAGAAGTGAGTCGACTGCTTTTGAAAAACAACTTTAGAATTAGAAGGTTGATCGAAACTCCAACAGCACGAGAAATTGGAATCGACAAGCCAATTTACCTGATAATAGAGGCTGAACCCAGATGAGTTACCTAGAAGTCATCTGGGGCTGGGCCATCCGAAGCAGATTTCGTGAATATGGGCTATAATTTATAAAGCATGAGACTCCGCTACTTCTTTTGGTTCAGAATACCCTGAGCATGCTGCCGAAATCTTTTGTTGTTAAAAATCTTATTTTTAGGGGATGAATATGAGCAAAGTGGCTATAGGTTTGATCCAGAATGCCTGCAAGAAGAGCATCAAAGAAAATGTGCAAAAAATTGAAGGCTTGATCCATAAGGCCCACAAAATGGGGAGTCAGATTATTTGCCTGCAAGAGTTGTCGTATTTGCCTTATATGGCTACTGCGATGAATATTGAAAACTTTCAATTGGCGGCCACTTGGCACAGTTATCCAATAAATCATTTCATGCGCCTAGCTAAAAAATTGGAAGCTTGCCTTATTGTTCCTTTCTTTGAACAAGAGAGATACGCATATTATAATTCAGCAGTTTGTATCGGCCCGAATGGAACGATCTTAGGTAAATACCGAAAAAACCATATTCCATTAAACAGCGGGTTCCAGGAGAAATATTATTTCCGGCCAGGGAATCTGGGATATCCAGTGATAAAGACTCCTTGGGCGAACATAGGCCTATCCATCTGTTGGGACCATTGGTTTCCGGAAGTGCAAAGAATCTATGGCATAAAGGGTGCGGAGATTGTTTTTACGCCTACAGCTATCGGCTATTGTGACCGGCCAGAAGCCCATTTGGATCGTTCATACAAGGGAACCTGGATGACAATGCTTAGAGGGCAAGCTATTACCGGCGGTTTTTACCTAGCCATGGTCAACAGGGTAGGCATTGAGGGGCATCTTAATTTCTATGGTTCCAGTTTCGTCGCGGCCCCTGATGGGCAGATATTGTCTCAATTGGATGAAAAGAAAGACTCCTGCTTGGTGCTGGAGTTAGACTTGGCTCTTGTGCGAAAGTGGCATGTTCATCAACAATTCGTTCGTGACCGAAGAACTGATACTTTTTATGAATTGGTAGAATAATTGTCTTTGACAATCTTGTCGGCATCGCCAGAATATGTACAAGGCAATCCCGTTCTTGGGATGGCCATAAAATTCTCGGCGACGATTTTTTAAATTTCCAATTAACCATATGATTTCTCAAGCCACCACCAGAAAAAAGAATACTATCCTCTTCATTTCTCTTCTTATAATTGGAACTATCATTGCGACGTTAGGATCGGTATCTTTGCCCCTTGGGAACAAAATCAGCAACTTTTGGCCGGGTGTTGTCATCCAAGCATTGGGAGGCCTTTGGTTCGGCAAAATTGGAGTGCTGGCCGGCATTGTCTTCCCAATATTTTCGAATATTCTTATCGGTGGTGACCGCATTCAGATTATCGGGTTCATCCCAACCAGCGTGGTCCAGTCAGGGCTCCCTTTGATGTTCTATTATTTTTTCCGTCGACGGCCGCAAATCACTAGTGCTGGCGACCTTCTATTTTTCATTGTCTTC
>Ga0315280_10012595_pt1 | contig 10199 bp, 5 predicted proteins | sample YL17G06_40_MG_FD_203697 | JGI IMG/M metagenome (GOLD analysis project Ga0315280, IMG submission 203697) | Sediment microbial communities from Yellowstone Lake, YNP, Wyoming, USA - YL17G06_40 | ecosystem: Environmental > Aquatic > Freshwater > Lake > Sediment | place: USA: Wyoming | collected...
TTCTCCCTTCCGCGATGAATGCGATCTTCACGCGCGCCCCCCAAGCCGTCCCATCCGCCAGACCTCGTCAAGGCTGTATTCTTCGAGCCACCTCTCGAGATCGAGTTTGTCGGCCCAGGTCGTGCTTGCCAAGCCGTCCTCGCCGATGTCCATGACCACGACCTCTTCGGCCCGCAGGAACCGGACCAGCCTATCCGAATGGGTCGCGACGATGATCTGAGATCGTTGCGATGCTTCGCGCAAAAGCTCTGCAAACAGACTCAGAAGCTCGGGATGCAGACTGACCTCGGGTTCGTCGATGAGTGTCACGGCCGTCAAGCCCGGACTCTGTAGCAGCGTCGTGAGCCACAGGAAGCGCAGCGCCCCTTCGGAGAGCTGGTGTGTGTAGAAGCCTCCGGGAAAGTGATGATCGCGCCAAGTCATTGCCAGAGTGCCGGCGGCCACCGGAGGGAAATCCAGCCGTTCGAAGCCGGGGAAGGCCGCGCGCAGAGCATCCTCGACAGCTTCGAAGCGCTGGCGGTCTGTTTCGCGCATGTAATAGAGGCACGGGATGAGGTCCTCGCCGTCCTTTCCGGGCAGGCTTGCCGGCCGTACCGGCTGGGGAAGCCTGACCGGCGACCTGGGATCGACATTCAGCACGTGGTAGAACGTTGAGGAAGCCAGTTGTCGCCTGAATTCCTCGGGATCTCTGAACATTTTTGGGACCTGGGCGAGCGAGGTCTCAAAAGAGTCGTGGGCCCAGGTCGGTCGCACGAGGCTTCTTTCTTCGACCTCATAATACCGGACACTGGCGCCATGTGAATCGATGTGCTTGAACGGCTCGGGGGCAGCCGTGCGCCGCTGGGTCAGAGTCTCGGATTCGAGGGTGTACGCCGTCCCCATCGGTGCGATCCGTAACTCATACTTGAGTGGCTCGTGGCTCGCCACCTCCATCGAAAGTCCCAGCGCAATACCGTCGGTTCGTCCCGAGGTCATGATCGCTGGCAATCCCGACAGCTCACTCAGTTTCTCCCTTAGTTTGCTCTGCGCGGAAGCGGCGAGGAGCGAAAAGACGTCGAGCAGTGAGGTCTTGCCACTGCCATTCGCTCCGATCAAGACCGATAGCCGGCGGAGCTCCAGATCGATGCCGCACAAACGTCGAAATCCATCCACCTTCAAATGACCGAACCCGCTCATACCGATCATTTGACCACAGCCGAACCGCCGGTGCTTCAGTGAGGTGGGATCTTGGTCCGCCCAGCCGGGGAATCGCGCCTGTATTCCCGCTCCGCAGGCTCCTGCTGCGTGAGGCAATGCAAGGTGCCGAAGCCCAGCACCAGATCCACGGCGTGGATGCCCGCCACCGGGCGGTCCTTAAACAGTTCGCCCAGGATGCCCAGCGCCACCCGGTCGTTCGGGTCGTTGAAGGTCGGCGCCAGCACCGCCGCGTTCGCGATGTAGAAGTTGGCGTAGCTGGCCGGCAGCCGCTCCCCGTCGAAGAACAGCGGCCCCGGCATGGGCAGCGCCACCACCTCGGGCTTCGAGCCGTCATCCAGCCGCAGATCTTGAATCCGCTCCCAGTTCTCGGCCAGCGCGCGGTAGTTGATGTCCCGGGGATTGTCTTCCTTGATCAGCGCTACGGTCCTCGCATTCACGAACCGGCACAGGTCATCCACGTGCCCGTGCGTGTCGTCGCCCGCGATGCCGCCGCCCAGCCAGAAAATGTTCCTCACCCCCAGGTACTCCCGGAGCGCGGCCTCGAATTCCTTGCGGCCCAGGCCCGGGTTCCGAACCTGCGTTTCCGGGTCCAGGTAACACTCCTCGGTGGTCAGCAAGGTGCCGTCCCTACACCGGGGAGTCCGGCACGGAGGAGCGATTCTGCAGAAGCGCTCGGCACCGGGAACTCAGCTTCCAGCAAAGACGTCCCTCTGAGTTCCGAACACGTTCGAACCACTCAGAATGTTGGTAGACGACTGACCTCACGGTGCTCTGAGCTACTTCGGTCCGACGCAGTTTCGAGATCCGCCTTGCGAGTTCGGGGAATGAATGGCACGGCACGTCGGCTCCGCCCGCGACCGGATTCCACAAGATCTGAACCATGCAGTCAATGACGGAGGGCAGCCCTCTTCGCCCAGGTACAATGCTCGACAGTCCCATAAGTCTCCGGACAAACACAACCTTCATCTTACCTCCAGAGCACGATTGCCGTCACGCCGCAACCGAGCGGGGCGCGATCCGTTCATGGCCCCGAGCCAGGTGATGCTTGTGTGGGGTTTCCGTGTGCTATCATCAGCCTCGATGTCTCGTTTGTCAGACGCGAAGCGATACGTAGGCGCCACCGCTGCCAGTGGCAAAAGCATTTACGATCCGATTGAGGTCGGGAGCGATCTTTGGATACCGTCCCCGGAACTCGAGCTCCTGCTCGATGAGGGGCTCAGGGGAGTGCGCTTGAAGGGTCTACCGCTCCGGACACGCTCCAAGGAGGTCAAGTCACGCGTATGTATGGTGCTTGGGTACCCGGTCCCACGATCCTTCACGAAGACGCATCCTCGGTTCCCCGGCCAGTGCTTTGACACGTACGTCCAGAAGTCGAACAACTTGCAGGTCTGGAACGAGGAACTGTCCCCGACTCGGCGGTACGTGGTCATACGCGTATCTCCGGATGTGGTCATTGAGCGTGTTCGGGTCGTCGCTGGCGATACCTTGGCACTCTTGGACACAACCGGCACGCTCACCCAAAAATATCAGGCGAGTCTCATGCCCTCCGGCGCAGCGGTCACACTAACATCAGATCGCGACACCGACAATCTGGCGCCGCTCCTTGGCGACCCGCGTGCTCTGGTCCGCTTCGGTGCGAGTCCGACAGATCATCCTCGAGCAGGTGAGCTACTCCCGATTCATGAGGTTTTCAGCAGGCTCAAGGGTCTGGTCGGCGTGCGATTCGACGACTACGGCTCCGATCAGGAGCGGAACCGCGGAGCTCGAATGCACTGTTTGGTTTGCGAGCGTCTGGGGTATAGGTCCTATCAAGACGACGGCAGATTCCCGGACATTCGGCACCAGTTGCTTGAAGTTAAGCTCCAAACAGCGCCGACAATTGACCTTGGACTTGTGCTCCCGAGCAGCGTTGCAGCGCTGGATGTGCCGAAGGTTGCCGATAGGACCATTCGACATTGCGACGTGCGCTATGCCGTGTTTTCGGCGGAAATCAGTGGTGAGCACGTGGTCCTCACTGGCCTGACCTTGACAACCGGTGAGTCCTTCTTCAGGCAATTTCGGCAGTTTCAGGGAAAGGTTCTCAACAAGAAGTTGCAGATCCACCTACCTGACGATTTCTTCGACCGGTAGGCCAAATGCTCGCCAGACCAACCTGTTGAGTTCGGCCTCGATCTCGCAGCATGACGGCGAGGGAATCTGCGCATGTAGCGACTTCGCGAGTTCAATGATCTGCAGACTACTGCTGCTGTTGGATTCAGGCAGTGGAAAGGTTTCGACGTATTGTGTCATGAATCGCCTCCGTCCCGCATAGAGCTTGTTGTGGAAGCAATGGTCGTAGTACGCCTCAATGAACGACGAATTGCCCACAGCAACAGCCAGCCAGAGGAGATCGGTGCTAACGCCGGGCCGAGGGGTCAGCCAATAGCAATCACCATTGACAATGGTGCCTTCTGTATCCACCCAAAAAGTGGGCACGTCCGCAATGTCACGGAATACGAGCTTCGGTAACCGCCATGCGTCGGGATCTTGCGGCACCCAGATCTCATACCACTGTCTACCGGCCTCGATGACGTATGTCCTGGCTTCGAGGACGGAGCGGTTTTTCGTCAGATACCGGGCCGAACGGGGATAATCGGCGAGCTTCACGGCTTCTCGTCTGCCGTTTACAACTCGGTGTGGGTACAGGATTTGGAACCGGCGTTTTGAAGTGTCGGCCTTGAAACGCCGGGCGATGTGATGGGTGGTCAGGGGCCGGAGAAGCTCGGGCCGGGCCGCCTGAGGCAGTTCGTCCCAATCAGAGCGCACGAAGACGTCGTCGGCGGTGGTCTTAACTCCAACGCGGATCTTGCCAATGTCCTTGAACTGTGCGTGGGTTCGAGCGGCCACTGTTCTCAACCACGAATCAGAGTCCGGGGTCGAGATCCGCCACACACCAGTCGGCTCTTCCGGAATATGCAAAATACCTTGGCGCACTAAAAAACGCCTGCCGTCGGGGACCGCGATCAGTCCCTCGCGCTCCAAAGCCACAACCGGGTGCCCCACGCGCGTCGCAAGACCGTGTGCATCGGTCGAGTAGATGGAGGTGAAGCTTGAAGGTGCCCCACCCAATTCAACTGAACGCCGCCGCAGGAGGAGTACTGCCGGCAGCACGGCCGCCTCAAAAAGCTTCGTATCGCCGAGGTCCCAGACGTGTAGAATCTCGAACTTGTCGCGGATCTTCGTCCTGACTCCTGCGCCAGATCTTGTGGTCATAAACCGATTCGAAACGATGATTCCTGCCACCCCTCCGGGCCTAAGGACGCGAGCTATGGCCTCTATGAACGCATGATAAAGATCGACACGTCCCTCGAGACCGAAGCGCTTGGCCAGCTCTTGGGCCTGTGGAGAGCCGAGTACTTGAGTTCTCACATAAGGCGGATTGGCTATAACGGCGTCGAAGAGCTCATCGCACTCTGGAACCGGTCCGAAGAGGTTTGGCTGATCCACCGTCGCGTCGAGGAAGTCGGTTCGATGCAGGGCTATCGGGGTATGTGGGAAGCGCATTTTAAGTCGGTGGCCAGCAATCCCTAAGGCTGTGGCGTTCGTGTCGTAACCGACCGCCTCCAACCGTGCGTGAGCACGCGTTTCGAGCTCCATCAGAAGGGAAAGCAACAACTCGGCATCCCCAACAGCCGGGTCCAGGGCTCTCAGACGCGACGCATCCCCCACAGCGCAGCAGATCTGCTTCGCCACGAACCGCGCCAACATGGACGGCGTGTAATGGGATCCTGTCTGCTTTCTGACCTCTTTCGGAATAGCAACGTCGGTCGGTCCGTCGCCCAGAGTGTTAAGCAATTCCATGATCGCAGTAGGCACCTGCCGATTTGATCGGCAGAACCCCCAGTAAACTACAGTGTACTCCCTGCCGGCACCAAGGCCGGGCGGGCCCCCGTCCTCCGTCAATTGGCCCTCTCAAAGGACTGGCCGGTTCCGGCCCTCAAGACCAGATCCGCGACCCTGAACGTCCTGAACCAGTGCCCTGTCACTGAGGGATCCTTTGTGAGCTGCGCCGTCGCGCTCAGACCTCGGGAAACCTAGCCCACGGCACCTGCTTTGCGGTCTGGGCCGTGGAGTCGATTACCACCGACCGGGATTAAGGTCGGGTCCAGGGTTTCCGGCGTCGCACGCCGTGTTGACACGCCGTGGTCTCCGCCGGGTGGAATCCGTGGTTGGCGGAGAGAGGGGATTCGGTTCGACGCTCGGGTGTTGAAGATACGTACCTACTTGAATGAACGTTTCTTCCGTGCAAGCGACAATCAGCAGACTCACTACTGTCGGGCTTCTGGGAGCCCGGATCCGGTTCCCAGCGGTCCGGCCAGCTTCAGGCGCCGATTCCAGCCGAGCCTGGGGATCGTGTCTTGATCCCTACTCCGCCGGCTCCTGCTGCGTGAGGCAATGCAGCGTCCCAAACCCCAGCACCAGATCCACGGCGTGGATGCCCGCCACCGGGCGGTCCTTAAACAGTTCGCCCAGGATGCCCAGCGCCACCCGGTCGTTCGGGTCGTTGAAGGTCGGAACCAGCACCGCCGCGTTCGCGATGTAGAAGTTGGCGTAGCTGGCCGGCAGCCGCTCCCCGTCGAAAAACAGCGGCCCCGGCATGGGCAGCGCCACCACCTCGGGCTTCGAGCCGTCCTCCAGCCGCAGGTCTTGAATCCGCTCCCAGTTCTCGGCCAGCGCGCGGTAGTTGATGTCCCGCGGATTGTCTTCCTTGATCAGCGCCACGGTCCTCGCATTCACGAACCGGCACAGGTCATCGACATGTCCGTGCGTGTCGTCGCCCGCGATGCCGCCGCCCAGCCAGAAAATGTTCCTCACCCCCAGGTATTCCCGGAGCGTGGCCTCGAATTCCTTGCGGCCCAGGCCCGGGTTCCGAACCTGCGTTTCCGGGTCCAGGTAACACTCCTCGGTGGTCAGCAAGGTGCCGCAGCCGTTGACCTCGATGCCGCCGCCTTCGAGCACGAACGGGCGCGCGTTCGACTGCGCGTGAAACAACCGCTTGCCGAGCCGCCGGGCAGCCGTCTCCGGCACGCGGCGGTCCTTCCGCCAGTCCGGATACTTGGCCCAGCCGTTGAAGTGGAAATGCACGATGACGGTCTGGGCTCTTGCGGCAGGCGAAACCGCCTGCCCCACACGCACGAACAGCGGCCCGCTGTCCCGAGTCCAGCCCCGGTTACTCGGATGCACGATGAACTCGACGCGCCCGGCATCCGCCCCCGCGCGGGTCAAATACCGGCGGGCTAGGTCCGCCTCCGCCGCAGAGTTGACCAGCATGCGAACAATTTCCCCCGGCGCGATCTTGCGCACCATCTCGCCATACGCCCAGCGAATGGTATCCAGCTTGTCCGGCCAGTCGGTGGGGTGATGCGGCCAGGCCAGCCAGGTAGCTTCGTGCGGCTCCCACTCCGCTGGCATCCGGAAACCCAGCGCGGCCGGCGTCTCCTCCGTTGCCGTGTGCAGCCTCTCCATAAGTTTGTTACCGTGTCCTCACCATTGTATTGTCCGCGAGTTGACGCCGGCCTCCGCAGGGCTTTACACTCCCCAGAGATGGGTAACTGTGCCTTTGCTTTCCTGCTGGCCGGGCTGCTGTCTCCGCTTTGGGCGCTGGAGGCCCAGCCTCTCGATCTCCCCATCACCCTCGAAGAGACCGCGGGCGTCCGGCGCACCGCCGAGCCGGTGACCTTCGGGGTCCCGCTGCCCCGCGGGCTGTTGCGCGAGACCGAGCGGCTGGGGCTTTACTCCCCGGGCGGCGCGCCCGTGCCCGCGGCTTTCCGCGTGGTCAACCGCTGGTGGGACGACGCCGCGGCGCAGAACCCTTCCATTCGCTGGATTCACGTGGATTTCTTCGCCGACCTGGAGCCCCGCGGCCGCGCCGTCTACCGCCTGCGGACCTCCGACGCTCCCCCGCCCGCTCCCCCCGCGCCCTTGCGGCTCCAAACCGAATCGGACCGCGTCACCGTCTCGACCGGGCCGCTTCAGTTCACCGTCTACAGGAACGGCCCGGTTCTGGACGCCCCCGGCCTGCGCGGCGCGGACTTCCTGCTGCGCTCCGACGAGCGCATCTACAAGGCCAGCCTGTGGCCGGCTTCCGAGCTGGTGGTCGAGGAGGAGAATCCCCTCCGCGTGGTCCTCCGGCGCACCGGCTCGCACGGCTGGGTGGACCGCAAGGACCGCGCTCTGGACTACGTGCTTCACATCATCGCTTTTGCCGGCAGGCCCCACATCCGCCTGGTTTACAGCTTCATCAACCGCCAAGGCCCGACCATGGCCGACTTCGTCCGCCTCGACGGGCTCTGGTTGCAGGCCCAGTTGGAAAACCAGTCCCCGCCCATACTCGTCGAGCAACTGGGCGCCGAACCCCGCCGCCCCGGCTGGTTCCAGGCCGGCGGAATCGGCGTTGGCTTGCGCTGGTTCTGGCAGCTTTACCCGAAGGGTTTCGAAGTGCGCTCCGGCGGAAGGCTGCGCCTGGCGCTGTTCCCCGACTCGGCCCGGCCCGTCAACATCTACACCGGCGTCGCCAAGACCCACGAAATGATCCTCTCGTTCGGCGGCGAGAACCTGGCCGCTCAGCTCGATCACCCTCTCTACGCGGTCGCTCCGCCCAAATGGTACACCCGCGATACCCACGCGCTGGGACGCCTGGTCGAGTCCTCCCCCGAAGCCATTCGCCCCGCCTACTGGCCCCTTCTCCAGCGCTATGACCGTTGGCTGGCCGCCTGCCGCGACGCGGTGCTCGCCAAGCGCGAGCGCGGCTTCGAGTTTCAGGGCCGCCGCCTCGACGAGTACGGCATGCTGAACTTCGGCGATGCCATCCACATGCTGGTCCCCAACGACGCCCGGCCCGACTATGGCATTCACTGGGACACCGAGTACTACGATTTCCCCCACGCTCTGTTCCTGCACTTCTTTCGCACCGGCGACATGAAATCGTTCCGCACGGCCATCGAGGCCGCCGCACACCTGGCGGATGTCGATATCTCCCATCACGAAGTGGAACCCGGCGCCGGCATCCCGGGCGCCGCGCGCACCGGCCCCGGCCTCAACCACTGGACCCGTTATTCCAACGGGGTCTTCATTTCCTCGACGAGCTGGTGCTTTTATAAGAACGAGAGTCTGTTCGACCGTTACCTGCTGACCGGCGACCTCTGGTCCAGGGATGTCGCCCGGCTCTCGGCCGACTGGGCGGTGCGTTACAACGGCCTGGACATTCACACCAATACCCGCTCCATCGGCAACGGCCTGTTCGCCATGCTCAAAGCCTACGAGGTCTTCGGCGACAAGAAGTATCTGGACCGCGCGCAATGGATCATCGACAGCGTGCAGGCCTGGCAGGACGGCGATGTCGAACGCCTGTGGTCCCTGAACCCCCGCGTGGTTTGGGATCCCCAGTTCAAGGGAGGCTACAGCCACCAATCCTGGATGTACGGCATCGCCCTGGAAGGCATGGCCCAGGCCGCTCAGATGCTCGCCCGCCCCGAGATGCCCGGCTACCTGCGCCGCGCCGCCGATTGGGTCTTCGCCAATCCGCGCGAATGGGACCCCCAGCGCCGCATCTTCCTGAACGCCCCGGTACACGCCGTCATGCTTACTCCCGGGCTGGCCTACATCGCGGAGACCTCCGGGGAGCGCAAGTACTGGGACGTGGCGCTCGAGAGCTTCCGCCGCCAGACCGAGGCCGGCGAGATCACCGATCGCCTCAAGCTCTTCGCGCAGCTCTTCCGCAACTCGCAGCGCTTCCCGTGGTATCTCTCGGTCGAGTGCCCGGCCTTTGACCCGCGGTGATCCCCTCGGAGATTCTGCGCTAGAATTTGGATCTGACCCATGGCCAAGACGCAGAAACCACATCGCCGCTACCGCGAAGACCTCTCCGAAACGCCCGACTGGCTCAAGAAGAAGAAGTGCCCGCAGCGCGACCAGTACCTCTCCGGCAAACGCATCCTGCCCGCCAACCTCACCGGCAAGGAGAAGCTCACCGGCATCGTCGATGAAACTTTCCTGGCCTACAACGCGGCGCGGCTCAAGGAAGCCTGCCAGCTCTTTGTCCGCAAAATGCTTGAGCCGGATGTCACCGTGGGCATGAGCCTGGCGGGCGCGCTCACCCCCGCAGGCCTGGGCTGCTCCTCCATCGTCCCGCTCATCAAGGCCGGCTTCGTGGACTGGATCGTGGCCACCGGCGCCAACCTCTATCACGATCTCCACTTCGCGCTGAACTACCCCGTGCGCGTGGGCAGCTTCAAGATGGACGACACCGAGCTGCGCAACAACGACATCGTCCGCGTCTACGACGTGCTGCTGGGTTACAGCGACTGCCTGATGGCCACCGACGAGGTCCTGCGCAGCATTCTCATCCAGCCCGAGTTCCAGAAGGAAATGGGCACCGCCGAGCTGCATTACCTGCTGGGCAGATACTGCGCTGAATGGGAGCGCCAGGCCGGGCTCAAGGACGTCTCCGTGCTGGCCGCCGCGCATCGCGCCGGGGTGCCCTGCTACACCTCCTCGCCGGGCGACTCGACCATCGGCATGAACGTCGCCGGCGTCGAGCTGCGCGGCAGCAGGCTGCGCCTCAATCCCTCCATCGACGTCAACGAAACCACCGCCTTCGTCCTGGCCGCCAAGCGCGCCGGCGGCAAGAGCGCCGTGGTCCTCTGGGGCGGCGGCAGCCCCAAGAACTTCATGCTCCAGACCGAGCCGCAGATCCAGGAAGTGCTCCGCATCAAGGAGTACGGCCAGGACTACTTCCTGCAAGTCACCGACGCGCGTCCCGACACCGGCGGCCTCAGCGGCGCCACCCCCAGCGAAGCCGTCAGTTGGGGCAAGGTGGACCCGGAAAGCCTGCCCGGCGCCGTGGTCTGCTACACCGACACCACCATCGCCATGCCCATCCTCACCCACTACGCCCTGGCCACCCACAAACCCCGCAAGTTGCGCCGCCTCTACGATCAGCGCGCCGCCATGCTCAAGGCGCT
>Ga0315280_10012596_pt1 | contig 10199 bp, 8 predicted proteins | sample YL17G06_40_MG_FD_203697 | JGI IMG/M metagenome (GOLD analysis project Ga0315280, IMG submission 203697) | Sediment microbial communities from Yellowstone Lake, YNP, Wyoming, USA - YL17G06_40 | ecosystem: Environmental > Aquatic > Freshwater > Lake > Sediment | place: USA: Wyoming | collected...
TACGAGGGCCCATCGCTTATGGCGGCCGTGACCAATGGGCGTTACTTTGGCGGCAGCATGATGATCGCCCCGTACGCCCGTCCGGATGACGGGCTCTTCGAGGTGGTCAGCGTGGCCGCCATGAGCAGGCTGACAGTGCTGCGCAAGATCGGAAAGATCTACAAAGGCCAGCATTTGAACGAACCGGAGATCCGCGCCACCCGCGGCAAGGAGGTCACGGTAAGCCCCGTGGAGGATCCCGTGCTGCTGGAGATGGACGGCGAGCTGGCCGGAAGGCAGGAGACCCATTTCCGCATCCGCGCCGCCGCGGTACCCTTCCTCTGCTGAGGGGGCCGGGCTCCTACTTCTCCCCCAGCAGCCTGATCATGTATACCTCAATGTAACGCTTGAAGATCTCCTTGCGGGTGATGCGCTCAAAGGCGCGGTTGTGGGCCAGCTTATCCGCCAGCCTCTCGATGCGCGGGACATCGGGCGGCTTTACCCGGAAGCCTTTTCTCAACCCCCGCCAGAAGTCCCGCACCATGGCGTTGACGTCCTCGACCAGGTCCTGCTTGGCCCTGACATCGTACAGGGGGTTCCATTTTTCGCTCAGCTGCTCCAGCGTATGCTGGAGGTTGGCTTCCTTGCCCACGAAATGCTCCTTGAGCCTGGCGAGCTCCCGTTTGTAGGAGGCCTGCTTGGCCACGTAGGCGGAGAAGGAACCCGAAGCTGAGGGCTGCTTCCCCTCCCCTTCCGCAGTGCCGGCGGCCGGCGGTTGGACCCGGGACCCCGCCGCCCTGGGTTTAGGGGCGCGGCTCCCACGCCTGTTCCTGGCGAAGGCTGCCTGCGAGCTTCTGAAACGGCGCTTCCAGCCGAGAAGGAGGCTCTCGAACAGGCCGACCAGGGCCTTAAGCGGCGAGATCCTGACCCACAGGGGCAGGTGGTCCTTCGCCTCCTTCAGCAGCTCCTTTCTGCTCAATCCCAGGATCTGGACCGCCGGCCTCAGAGTCTTTTTCTTTTCCTCCAGGCAGCGCTCCACCTCCTTGGAGATCTCGTAATCGACCTTGCCCTGTTCCTTGGCCAGAAAAAGCAGGTTGTAGTCCAGCAGCGCGGAGAAGAGGGGGTATGCGGTTTGCAGCCTTTGCCCCACCTCGACCGCGAAATCCCTGTCGTCGACCATGACCAGGGTACGCTCGCCCCTTTGCAGGAGCTCCACCCACTCATCCACCAGGGCTCTCTTGAGCTCCTGGGCGGTTTCGTAGAGCTTGCGCACGAAAAGGGGCAGGATCATGTCCCTGTGGATGTAGTAGTCCTTGTTCTGTTCCCTGCCCAAATGAACGAGCTGCGGGAGCATCCGGCCCTCTTCCGCTCTCGTCTTCTCCGCCAGGAACTGGACGAAGACGTCCCGGGTGTCCCTGCGGACCAGCGGCTGCCCTTTCAAGTCCTTGAGGCCGTAGAAATCCTTGAGGGCGAAGAGGAAGGGGGGTTTGCGGATCGCCGTCTCGAGCTGCTTCAGGACCACGGATTTTTCGCTTTTTTTCTGCGCCAACCCTCTATAGTGGACATTATAGAAGCCCACCAGGTAGGCGGCCTGGCAGTAGCCCTGCTCCTCGCGGAGAAGATCTTTCTTCTCCTGGAACTCACGGAGGACAAGATTGGCGAAATGAGCCCAGAAGCGGAAGCCGAAATCCGTTGGCTCCAGGAGGGTGGCGGCTGCCCTGCCTGGCCGGGAAACGATCGAGTTGATCATTTCCTGCAGGGGACGGTCACTGCCCTTGAATACGGGCAGCAGTCTCTGAAGCACGAAGGCGGCGTTGCTGCGCGTGTCCAGGTATAGGCGCAGCTTGGTGACCGCCAGCTCCAGCAATCTTCTCTCGATCAAGGCAGAGGGAACGAGCAGGCTGCGAATGTTTCCCGGAAAGATCAGCTTGTAAAGGGCGAGCGCGGGAGATTCCTCCGCCCCGAGCAGGTTGGCGAACTCGGTTTTGACTTCCACGGTCAAGACCAGTTCGGGGGGAATCACGAACTCCAGGCTCTCCTCGCTGGGGAAGGGGCTCTCCGGGGAGGCTTCCAGCTCCTGGTAGGCCTTTTCCACCGCCTCGCGATAGATGCCGGGGAAAAGAATGCCCCGAATTTCGGCTTCCGCGAGATCCAGCTCGCAGCGGCCCTGGGCCGCCAGCTCTCTGAGATGGGTGGAAAGGATTTTTTTCCCGCGATGCAGGTAGGCGCCCAGCCGCGGGAACTGCGCCTGGTAATGATCGCTGTAACGGCCAACGAATTGCGCAAAAGGCTCGAACTCGAACCTGTGAGTGCGCAGCTTTAGCGCGTACATGCGTACCAGCCAGTACGTGTCCTCAAGACCGGGCTGAGCTCCGGGGCTCGAGCTGGTGGAGGCGGCTGGGGGCGTCTGGAAAGGCCCGTCCCCCGTCGAGCGGAGATCGCCGTTCATAGCCTGGGTAAAAAAGTAGCATTAAACCGGGATCCTGTCCACCTATCCATCCGCCTGGCTCTGGCAAGCAGGACAGTAGAAGGTTCCTCTTCCGGCCACCAGCGCGCGCAGGATGGGCCGGCCGCACTTCCGGCAGGGCTTCCCTTGCCGCCCGTAGACCAGAAGCTCGGGCTGGAAGCGGCCCCGGTCCCCATTTGCATCCACAAAGTCAGAGATGGTGGTGCCCCGCTTGGCCAGGGCGGCGCGCAGCACCTGCCGGACGGTCGCGAGGAGAAAGCGGATCTGGTCGCAGCGCAGCCGCTCCGCCCTCTGCTGCGGCAGAAGTCCCGCTCGGAACAACGACTCATCCGTATAGATGTTGCCGAGTCCGGCCAGCACCGTCTGATCCAGAAGCACGGCTTTCAGGGCCCGCCGGCTCTGGCGGAAACGCGCTTCCACCTGTTTCCGCCTGACGCCGAGAGCGTCGGGACCCAGGCCCTTTCTGGCCACAAACTCCGCCCAGCCTCCTGATTCCAGCAGCTGGAAACGGCCGAACTTGCGGACATCCCGATAGATCAACTTCTTCTCCTCCGTGCCTGCGAAGAAAAACTCCAGGTGGGTATGCTTGTCCGGGCGCAGATCCAGACCTGCCATCAGGATCTGTCCCGTCATGCGCAGGTGGAGTGAAACGGTGAGCGGGCCGCTCAGCAGGAAGAAAAGGTATTTCCCATGCCTTTGGATCCCCTCGATCTTCCTGCCGACCACGGCCCGGCTGAAGTCCAGGAGATCCCCCTCTACGATCCTGGGGCAGCGGCAAAGGCAGGAGCGGATCGTCTTTCCGCCGAGCAGGGCGCGCAGGCCCCGGGCAATGGTCTCGACTTCAGGCAGCTCGGGCATGGCGAGTACGAGCCCTGGGCTGCCTCAAGGGCGAGCCGCTTCAGCGCATACCTGCTCCAGCAGCAGGGTGACCTTGGCGATGTCCGAGAAGGAGACATCGTGATGGGTGACCAGGCGTATCCACCCGCCGTCGGGAGGATAGACCAGGATGCCGTGCCTCTTGAGCTCTTGCACCAGGCGGGCCTCCCTCCCCAGGTACTCCTGGGCCTTGAAGCGGATGAAAAGCATGTTGATCTTCACCGCTTCCGGCTGGACGGCGAACAACCCGCTGGCCTGGAAGGACTCGGCCAGGAGCTCTGCCTTCTTGCGGTCCTCATCGAGGCGCCGGGTCATTTTCTGCAAAGCCACCAGGCCGGCCGCGGCCAGGATGCCGACCTGGCGCATGCCCCCGCCCATGATTTTCCTACCGCGCCTGGCTTTTTGGACGAACTCCCGGCTTCCCGCCAGCATCGAGCCTACGGGAGCGCATAACCCTTTGGAAAGGCAGAACATGACCGAATCCGCGTACTGGGCTATTTCCTTTGCCTCCACGCCCAGGTAGGCGGCGGCATTGAAGAGGCGCGCGCCGTCCAGGTGGAGGGGCAGCCCCAGGGCATGGATATGGCGATGCATCTCGGCCATCGCCTCCAGGGGCAGAACATCGCCGTTGGCAAGGGCGTTCTCCAGCGCGATCAGGCCGGTGGCGGGACAGTGGATGTCCTCCTCGCGGCGGATGAAGGGATCGATTTCGCTCCACACGGGATAGCCGCCGGAGGGAACCAGGGTGCGCAGCTGGACTCCGGCGATAATCGCCGCGGCTCCCGCCTCATGCTGGACGATATGGCATTGATCCGAAAGGATCACCTCATCGCCCCGCCTGCAGTGAGTGAAAAGGGCCAGCTGGTTGCCGAAAGTGCCGGAGGGAACGAAGAGCGCGGCCTCCTTGCCGAGCCTTTCGGCGGCGTAAGCCTCGAGGGCGTTTACGGTCGGGTCCTCCTGGAGAACGTCGTCCCCGACCTCCGCCTTCTCCATGGCCTTTCTCATTTCCGGCGTGGGACGCGTGACCGTATCCGAGCGCAAGTCGATCGTGTGAGGTACCATTTCTTTCTCCTTTCGCGCCGCCGTCGAATCAGTCTTTGCCGTGGTTGGAGCCCTCTCCATCCAGGAGCAACAGGGTTTGTTCCGGACCCCTGATTTGGATCTGACTCTCCTTTTCCTGCTCGGCGCGGGCGATCTTGTCGCTCAGGGCGGCGATCTCTTTTTGATACCGTTTGATCTCCTGCTCGCAGCGGGCGATCTTATCCTGCATGGTGGCGATCTGATCCTGCAGGGCTTCGACCTTCAGGGCCGCCTCGAGCCTGGCGATCTGCTTCTCGGCCTTGCGGCCGTCCTTCTCCAGCTGGGCTATTTTCCTCAAGCTGCGCTTGATTTCCGCATCTCCGGCTAGTGAGCGCAAGGGCTCGGAGCGCCAACGCTCGCCAAGAGCTTCGTAGAGGGAATCCAGTTTGGCCTCGATCCCCTGGATGCCCTTTTCCAGCTCCCGTACCCGTTTCTGGTGGCTTTTTCCCGCTCCAAGCTCCTTCAACTCTTGCCAGAGGGTTTCCTGCTCAGTCTCCAATACCCGGGATCTCTTCTCGATTTCCGCCAGGCGTGCGAGGTTTTCGCGGTAAGGGACGACCAGCTGCATCAATCTCCCGTCGTCGAAGCGCTCGATCAGGTCCGAGCTGCAGATCGCCCTTCCGGTCTCAGTATAGGACTTGAGGAGGGATTTGAGCGCCAGGGCCCTGACTCCCTTGAGATAGAAGGACCGGCTTTTTTCCTTGATCAGGGACAGGAAATTGCCGCTCTCGGCGGCCTGCTGCGAGCTGGCCAGGCTCTCCTCGACCTCCCTCAGCTTCATCTCCTGAGCTCTCAGCTCGCCCAAGATCCCCCGGTAGCGCCCCTGCGGGTCGGGGATATCCTTGTAGGATTCGTAGGCCGTTTTGCCGATTTCTTCGCAGATGGCCGTATTCTTCTTCTCCAGCTCTGCCATGGCGTCGGCTTCAGACTGCAGCTGGGTCTTGATTTCGGCGCTCCGTTCCACGCACTGCACGATCCGGTATACTTTTTGGCGGTTGAGAGGCAACTGATCCTGCAGGCTTTTGCTCTCCTGCACCGCCTCGGCATAGGGGGTTTGCGCGAAAACCTCGGGGCCGAGGAGACTAAGATAGGAGCCCAGGGTGATCAGCTGTCTTCGATTTTCCTGTCCATTTTCCTGGATTCTGCGGGTCAGGACCTCGATGAGCCTCTTTCTAGGATCCGTGGAAAAAATTTGCATAATCCCTCACTCACCATTATACTTTATAGTGATAATTTTCGTCATGTTTAAGAGGCTGCGGAAGGTTTTTTCATGCTCAAGCTGCTGACAAGCAACAAGATCATGTTCGGCCAATACCTTATCGAAAAGGGAGCGATCGACCAGTCCGTGCTGTTCAACGCCTTGAAGCTGCAGAATCAGGAAGCTCTCGCCCGGGGGTCTCTCAGGCCGCTGGGCACGATCCTGCTGGAGAACTTCAATATCTTCCGGGACAAGCAGGAGCTGAAGAGGAACCTGCGCGCTCATGCCCGAATGAACCAGTAACGCCAAGCTCGGGGCGCCATCCTACTGGAGCCCCAAACGCCGGTCCAGGACAGCCTTGGTGATGCTCAAGACCTCCCCTGTCTCCACCCGCAGGAGCTTGAGGAAAAGCTCGTAGGCGTCGCCCTTAAGATACAGCTTGCCCAGGATGAGCACTTTCGCTCCCAGCAGGCTCCCCACCCGGGAGGCGTTAGCCTCATCCGCCAACCCGCTCAGTTGGAGCTCCAGCTCCGCCAGGATACTCTGGAAGTCCTTGCGCTCCACCAGGCGGAAGGCCCGCCGGAAGCTCTGGCTGCGGCTTAAGGAAAGGATGAGCTGCTCTGTGAAGTACTCGGATGAGGCGGCGGCGGCGGCGTCCGCCGCGATGGGAAGAACCGAGGCGGGTATGCCTTCGCCGCCGTCCGGGGAGATGCGGAGCGAAGAGTAGTCCAGCAATTGGGAAAATGCCGACTCGAAGAGCTTTTTCAGGGTCTCCTCCCGCTCCTCGTCGCTCAGCTTCACGGCCTGGAAATAGTCTTCCGGCGCCTCCAGGGGCTGGTCGGTCAGGTAACTGAGCTCTTCCTTGGCCAGGCGTATGATGATCGCCTCCAGCTTGTCCGTCTGGTAGTTGGCTCCGGTGTGATGGCTCACGCTCCCGGGGGCCCCACCCTCGCTCTCCCCGCTCTCGCCGTAGGTCAGGAAGATGTATTTGGCGCTGGTGTATTGGGAGATCTGGCGCAGCACGTATTCACCCGAGAGGTTCAACCCGCCCGTTCCCACGCTGAAGAGCTTGATCCCTCTCCGTTTGGCCTCGGACGCCGCCTGGGTATAATCGTAGCTCTGGCCGTAATCCAGGTGAGGCGGAGCGTCGGTGATGATGAAGCCGAGGTGGATGCCGCCGCGGCTCCATTCCAGCCTCTGGACGGACGCCTCCAGGGCGGATTGGAGGTCCTCCGGGTCATCCCCTCCCCCATCGGCTTCCACTTTCCCCAGGGCCATCTGGAAGAGCTTCAGGTCCTCCGTGAAGGGAACGACCCGGGTCACGTACTCGTCCCCCCGATCCCTGAAAAGGACCATGCCGAGGCGCACCTCGGGTTGGCTCGAGAGCGAGGACAGGTTGAGATTGATGATTTCAATGGTGTCTTTGAGCCGTTCGATCTCTTCTCCCATGCTTCCCGTCGTATCCAGGATGAAAAGGATGTCCAGGGGGACCCGCTTCTGCTCGGCTCTGGAAAGGCCGAAGACCACCTCCACGTTCCTTTTACCTTGCCGGTCCAGGAGCACTTCCTGAGTGTTCTGCTGGTAGGCGACCGCCGCCCGGTAGGAGCTCACGCCGGCTTCGTACTGGGAGGGAAAGAACAGAAAACTCCCGTCCGCATAGGTGCTGCCCTGGCAGAGGATCTTGGCTCCGGCGCTTACCGTCACGGCGGCATTCGGCAGCGACCTGCCCATTCTGTCCTGGACCTTTAGCACGATCCTCTCCTCGATGTTCAGGGACAGATGCTCCACTTCAACCCCGTACTGCCTCAGGTAATCGAGGAAATAGTTGAACTGTTTGTTGTCATCGGCGAACCCGGCCTTGAGTCCGGAGCTGGGGGGCGCCTCGGGGCGTTTCGCTACCGGGGAAGCGGCGCTGAAATCCTTGGATTCCTTAGCCAAGGCCTTTCCCTCGCGCTCGGAGAGGTCAGGCACAGCGGCCCTCAGCTCCTCCTCTGGGGCGGAAGGGGGCAGGGCAGCGGCTTCCTCTTTATCCGCTGGGGCGGAAGGCGGCGCAGCGGCTTCCTCTTTATCCGCTGGGGCGGAAGGGGGCAGCGCAGCGGAGGGCGAGGATTCTCTCTCCCCCGCCACGGGTTCCTTCGCCGCCGGCGCTCCCGGGGAGCTGGCGCAGGAGGACAGGGCCCAGGCGCAAATAAGGACCAAAGCCAAGCATCGCAACCGTCTCATCTCTCTCCTCCCTCGCTAGATAAGTGTAGCGCAGAAATCCATAAAGGCAAAGCCGCTGCGGGAGCGGAGAAACGGGCCCGAGGGAAAAAATATTTGTTTATTTAGGACTCAAGTTTCGATAAGGATAATGGGAATTAATTAATTAGCAGCGAGGGTTAATAACTTGGCGTGGACACCCAGGATACTTATCGTGGACGATGAGCCCGGCTTCAACCAGAGCTTGAAGATCTCCTTGAGCGAGAAGAAGTACGAGATCCTCCAGGCCCGCTGCGGTTTGGAGGCCTGTGGCCTCATCTCCAGGCAGCGATTCGATCTGGTGCTGCTGGATCTGGTGCTGCCGGACATGAGCGGACTGGAGGTCATGGAGCGGATCAAACGGCATTCCCCTCGCATCAAGATCATCGCCATGACCGGCTTCTCTTCCACGGAATCGGCGATCCAATGTCTACGCGGAGGAGCTTACGATTATCTGAGGAAGCCCTTCGAGCTGGAGGAAATGCAGCAGAGAGTCGGGAACGCCCTGGAGCAGATGCGCCTGGAAAAAGAAAAAGAGCTCATCAGCCACGAGCTGACCGAATCGGAAAGCCGCTACCAGTACCTGGTTCAGAACTCTCCCGATATCATCTACACTCTGGACCCTCGGGGGGCGTTCACCTTCCTCTCCGGCTCGGCCCAATCCATCCTGAACCTCAGCCTGGATTCGCTCCTGGGCAAGGATTACAGCGTGATCCTCCATCCGGAGGATGTGGAAAAAGCGGTTCACACCTTCAACGAGCGAAGAACCGCCAGCAGGAACGGTAAAAACCTGGAGCTGCGCCTGACAACTATCCTGCCGGAGCAATTCGTCCTGGTCGAGCTGCGGGCCAAGGGCCTGTACGATCTGCCCCCCCAGGACCCGCACAAGAGCTTCCTTGGCACCTACGGAGTGCTGCGGGACATCACCAAGAACAAGCAGACGGAGGAGGAGCTGAATCTTCAACGGGCCTATTTCCAGCAGCTCTTCGAGAACTCTCCCGAAGGGATCGCCATTCTAGACAACTCGGACAGGATCATCAGCGTCAACAAGGGCTTCGAGAAGCTCTTCCAGTTCTCCATCGAGGAGATCAAGGGCCGGCGCATCAACGACCTCATCGTCCCCCAGGAGCTGATGGATGAGGCCAACAACCTTTCCCAGGTCACCCAGAGCATGGGGATCGTGCAGAAGGAAACCTCCCGCCGGCGCAAGGATGGAAGCCGAGTGGAGGTGTCGATCCTCGGCTATCCCATCCTCCACCATCAGGAACAGGTGGGGATCTTCGGCATCTACAGCGATATCGCCCAGCATAAACGCTGGGAATCCCAGCTGCAGAAGACTCTCGAAAAGCTGAGGAAAGCCATGGGCGCCACGATCCACGCCATTGCCTCGACCGTTGAAGCCAGGGACCCCTACACGGCCGGCCATCAGCAGCGAGTGGCGAACCTGGCCCGAGCCATCGGCCAGGAGATGGGGCTCTCCCTCGAGATCATCGACGGGATCCGCATGGCCGGCGCCATCCACGATCTGGGCAAGATCAACGTCCCGGCGGAAATCCTGAGCAAGCCTGGCCGGATCACCGACATCGAGTTCAGCCTGATCAAAACCCATCCCAAAACCGCTTATGATATACTGAAAGAGATCGAGTTCCCCTGGCCGGTGGCGGCGATCGTATTCCAACACCATGAAAAGCTGGACGGCTCGGGGTACCCCCTGGGGCTTAAGGGCGCGCAGATCATGCTGGAAGGAAGGATTCTGACGGTCGCCGACGTGGTGGAAGCCATCGCCTCTCACCGCCCCTATCGCCCCGCTCTCGGCATCGACAGGGCGCTCAGCGAGATCTCGGAGAAGCGAGGCTCTTTATACGACCCAAGCGTCGTCGATGCGTGCAAGAAGCTCTTCCAGGAGAATCGCTTCTCCTTCGAGCTCGACGCCTCGGGCTAAATCTTCTTTTTCTTTCCACCCCGCAACAGCTTGGCCACCCAGAACATGAACCACAGGAAGGAGAGGAGAGCGGGCAGCATGACGATGAGAAGGGCGATGATCAGCTGTTTCCCGTCCATAGGCACTCCTGCTGCGCGGAAAAGTCCATAATAACCCACCTCCTGGATGCCGCTATTCTACCTCGCCGCTCCACGCAGGGGAAGGGGAAGATGGGCCACTCGCTTGACTGCCTGCCGCAGCCGGGCTACATTCAGGACTGCGCAGCGAGGCTAGCCGCCAGGTGGCGGGCTGCCCCGGCAGTGCTCCTCCAGCTCGTCCCTGCGCATGAGCTCGAGGTGATAGCAGGTGACCTCCTCGTTGCGCGTGGTCTGGGTGGTGATCTTGAAGACCCGGTAGACGATCATCCTGGCGGTGGGAAG
>Ga0315280_10012597_pt1 | contig 10198 bp, 10 predicted proteins | sample YL17G06_40_MG_FD_203697 | JGI IMG/M metagenome (GOLD analysis project Ga0315280, IMG submission 203697) | Sediment microbial communities from Yellowstone Lake, YNP, Wyoming, USA - YL17G06_40 | ecosystem: Environmental > Aquatic > Freshwater > Lake > Sediment | place: USA: Wyoming | collected...
GGTTGGGCGGCAACGCTAACTTCGCTGGGTGAGCATTTTCATCTATGCAAGCCGGCGTAGCTCAGTCGGTAGAGCAACGGTTTCGTAAACCGTAGGTCGGGGGTTCGATTCCCTTCGCCGGCTCCATGCCCTTCAACAAGTTAGCGAGATTCGCGCACATTCAACTAATCTCACTGTGGGGACTTTTGTGGGGACTCCGCGTGTCCCTCGTACATGGCGAACACTTGCTCCGCGTTGAACTGTTCGAGTTTCTGAACCGCTGCGCGTTTGTGTTCGGGTGTCGGATGAATGTATCGCATCGTTGTGGAGATATGCGCGTGGCCCATGATCTCTTTCAGCGTTGCCAGGTCCACTCCCGCCATTGCGGAACGCGAGCCAAAAGTGTGACGGAGATCGTACAGTCGGAACGGTGGAGTGATTCTCGCGTCCTTCAATGCCTCTTTGTGGGCCTTGTAAACGGTAGTGGTCGGTTTGGTCGGGTCCCCACGGCGCGGAAACAGATAGGTTTGCTTGGTTGCGACCATGCGATGCTTCAGGACTCGCAATGCACCCTCAGTAAGTGGAACGTTGCGCCGGGCGAAGCGAGTTTTTCCCTCGGGGATAAAGAGATAGGCTTGGTTCGGGTGTGCGTCTTCCCTCCGAATCCTGAAAGCCTCCTCCGGTCTTAGTCCACTCTCGACAATCAGCATCCCTATATCGGAGAGAAGTGGACTGGCGGCCTGCAAATATCGCCGCTGCTCTTCATGCGAGACAACGCGCATCGGCCCCGGGCCCTCGGGTAGCATCTTCACGCCGCGAGCCGGATTCCGGGCGATATGACCTTGCCTCAGCGCGAAATTGAGCAGGAATCGAAGCATGGCAAGATCCCGATTGGTTCCCGCTGGCGAGATCTCCTCGGAGCGAATGACCTTGAAGTTCTCAACGTGTGCCGTGGAGATCGCGTCCAGGGATAATCTGCCGAAGGATTTAACCAGCCTTCGGCTGCTTACCTTGTATCGTTCATGCGTTCGCGGATGAGTCCCATGCTGTTTCTTCGACCAAGGCAAGAATTCCTTGTTTACGAAGTCCTCAAACGTCGGCGACGGGCCGTGGCGTGTAATCCCCCCTCGACCCTGTGCGAGTTCGGCCTTGCGGATCGCTTCAATACGAAGGGCAACCGTCTTATTGCCCAGCCCAACGGACTCACGGTAACGGGTCTTTTGAAACCAGAAGTCATACCAGTAGATGCCGCCTCGTTTGTAAACGCTCATACCTGTCTCCTTTCGTGGGGATCGGAGACAGAAACCCTGCAACCCTCTAGGTAGCGGCTAACCTCGGCGGCATCATATCTCACAACTCGCCCGATCTTCAAGTAGGGCATGTGCCGCCGCTGACTGCGCCACTGCGCTAGCGTCACAGGCGAGAGGCCGGTAATCTGCGCGACTTGTTCGGGCGTCAAAAGCTGGGGCGCTTGGAGGTCTTGTTTAGTTGCCATTTCCGCCCCCTACCAGGAACCCTCTAGAAGGCCCGCCCTTGTCTGCTTCGGGGTTTTCCATACCTGGGTAGCCACCCGGAAAACCCCCCTCCGCAAGTCCTTTGTTTCTACCAGAATGAAACGGATAAATCCCGCTGTTTTGGGTTTTCCCCGTTCCGCGCCAATCCCGGAGGCGGCAAACGTCCGAACAGAACGCCGCGCCTTCGCGTTGGTCGGTAAGAACGGCCCCGCAACCGCCACACTTTGAGGGCGGGTTACGCATTAGGGATTGGTATAGGACCGGCTTGTTTCTGCGAATCCAGGCGAAGAGCCGTTGTCCGTTGCCGAAGGAAATCCCGGCAGATCGGTTGCGGCACGCTTCACGGCAGAACTTTTCAGCGTTGCCCTCAAGTTCGCTTCCACACCATCGGCAATGACCGTGACCGAAGAGCGCACACTCGATGCACAGGACGGAACAATAGAGTCCCTTTAATCCCTCGACCCGATGGGCGCCGAAGATCCAGAGGGGCAACCCGCAACTTTCACAGTTGCCCTCGATGTTCTTATAACCTGGTTCTACCACGCGCAGCCTCGCGCAGCCGGAGTTCTCCGGGCGCAGCGGCTCGCAACGCATATTCGATTGCATGTCCTTACCTGTTGTTAGATTTCTGCGGCGCGGTTAGCGCCGGAATTCTGGACGGTCTCGGAAAAACGGTTCCTGACAGTAAATGCCGCTAGGGTTTGTTGTTGGCTAAATCCCCGAACGAACAGGGGGGGGCGGAGTCGCCCCTATCTCTTCCGGCGCGTCCTGGGGCAAATGTGGGCCACTGTTGGGCATTCTAGGTTCTCTCCCCGTCTTGCGAACGCGGAAACCTTCCTTGGTATTTTAGGAGTACGTAACAGTACCCCTTAAGTAGTGCAAATTTTGGACACGAAAAATGGGCATCGGAGTCAGAGGCCGAATGGAATCGGCTGGCGCGCTCCGATACCCAAATGCCGCGCCAGAACAACTTAACTTAAAATCCCGTGTTTCGCGCGGACTTGACGAAGGCGTGCCGCTTGGCGGAAGACCTCTACCTCGCTCTCAGCCGTAACCCTTGGGTTTCGATCCACTCCTGCCGCCAGGTTGTCTTCGTTGACCTTGTGGGCTGTCTGGACGGCACGGTCGTAGTCCCCTTCGACCTTGGCGAGATCATCCAGATCCGCTGACTTGCGGTAGCGCGATTCCCTGACACTCCGCTCGTCAACCAAAGTCCAAAGCCGACCAGCGATCCGCTGTACCACGTCCGCCCGGTATTCGGGTTTCGCTTGGTCTAGGGCGTCGGCTAGATCGTCAAATTCCGACGCTAAAGCTGGCGCGATGTTGGCCCAATCGCGGTTTGCCAGCCGGGCGTCAGGGGGCATCCAGGGTACGGCCGCCCCGAGTTCCCGGCAAGCGTCAAGGGCCGTTCGCACGGCTTCCGCCGAGGGGATGCCTTTGTCGCTCAGCCCTTGACTTACCACTTCGAGCGCCGTCATTAAGCGGTATCTTGCCCGGTCTGTGGACGTGACGGCCGCCTTAGCGATCTCGGGATACTGGGCCAGCTTGGCGACTAGCGTTTTGAGGCGCGCGAGCCGCATTAAAACCAGACTCTTCTGTTCTTGGGTGATCATTCCTCATTCCTCGTTTTTGGGCGGGCTTCCCGCCGTTTTCGGCGTTTCTAGACGCCAAACCCGCCATTTGACGGGTGTTTAGGCACCTAAAAGTGCCCACTTCCTGCTAAGATTAACCAACTAAAGGCCTTATGTGTGACCGTTTCAGGCCTATTTGGTCAAGCAATATCTAATAATATTCAACAACCGATCAGTCTGTTAAAGGTTTCGATGCCGCTAACCCTAACTTCTTGTAAATCAGAAAATTACAGCCTGTCCGACTTGTGCCCCAAGGGGGCCTTGGGATCGAGGTGGGTGGCCTTTCCAAGGACCGTGGGGGCGTCCAACCCATTGAAACCATTGGATTTACAGTGGCCCATCCTTGAATAGAGGAACCTCTATATACACGGCACCTAATAGGAGCACCTCTAACCCATTGAAAACACGCCGCATGTTGCAATCTTGACAAATGTCAGGCTGGGAACTACCGCAGAGCAGAATGTTGGCTGAAGTTGTTTTTTTCGCTGTCCTCATGCCAACCGTTTTGAGGAAGCGGTCGGTCGATAGTAACCATCGGGGATCCCCTCTCGGGCCTTAGAGTTTTACCACGTTCTCAGCCGCCCACCCTTTGGGGCCTTTGGTGACGGTAAACTCCACCGTCTCACCTTCGCTGAGCGACTTGAACCCGGTTGCCTGGATGGCCGAGTGGTGCACGAAAACGTCATCGCCGGAAGCGCGCTGGATGAATCCCTAGCCCTTCGCGTCGTTAAACCACTTCACTTTGCCTTGTTCCTTTTCCATCTACTGTTTTGAACCTCTCTTATTTAGATTTTCTTGTTCCGTCCGTATAGCGATAGCAGACATCAATCTGGCACCGGGGCTCTGTGACGGGCGTGTTCTTGGCCGTCGAATATTAGGTGGGGAGCGTCTGGCCTCAGTGCCCCGATATATGAATCAAACTTCGACACGAAATACCATAGGGAATAACCAAGTTTCTTTAGGAATGAGTCGGGGTCCTCCAGGTATCGTTGCCAGCGTCCTTGAAACTCTTCGGTTGTGACTTCAGAATGGGTCTTTAGAAATTCTTCGAGGGCAACACGATCCTTCTTCCCCCAGGTTGGTTTCTGTTTGAACCGATCCGTCCAAGTCTTAGAAGTGTATTCCTGAAGAGAAACCGCAAGCGAATGCGTAGCGGCAATGTCTTCCTTTGTACGTCTTCTATTGTACGACTTCAGTGGTAACCTTTCTGCACCAGGATCCTGGTCACCTTTCTGCACCAGGACAGTCGTTAAGGTGACCGGGACACCACCATCGTCCTGGTCACCTTTCTGCACCAGGACACCCTCGGGAACTTGAACTAGATAGACCCGAACGCGGGCACGGAACTGACCAGTTTGTTTGAGCCACTTCTTTTCGATCAACCAGGCCTTCTCTGCCTTGACAACCCGGAGAGAGTAGCCGGTTTCTTGCCGCAGTAACTCATTGGAAGGCCAAGCAAGGCCTTCCCGGTTGGCGTGTGAGCGGTAAGCGAGCCATATATGCAAACGCGATCCCCGCAGGTTGCGGATAATCCCATCCCGCAGGGTAGGGAAAAAATCACTGAATTTCATTAACCCCCGCCGCATTATGGGAGTTGTCGCGCGGGGAGTCTTGCGCCAGAGCTTCGCGGAGTGCCCGCTTTACGTAGCCGATGCTGCCAACATACTGCGCAACGTCAACCGTCGCCCCGCTGTTAAAGGCCGAGAGATCTCGATCCAGTGCATCGGCGCGAGGAAAGAGGAAGGTCGCTTGCTTACCTCGGACCACCACGCGGAGCAACTCATATCCGCGACAGTGCAGGTAGGCCGCAAGGAATAAAAAGGTCGTACTAAACGTGTCACTCATTAGTCATGCTCTCTCTATAATCTGTCGGCGCGATTCGCGCCCAAGAATTCTTAGGACTTGAGGAGTTCAATCTCCAGCTGTTCGCGGCGCGGATCGCCGGGCGGGAGTTGCCGGAGTGCGGCCCGAATTTCAGCCCTGTTCATTGTCGGGATTGCAACCTTGGCCGGACTCGGCTTCGGTGCTGGCACTTGACTCTCCAAGTGCGTCATGCGCTGGCTTACATCATCAAACTGCGATTCAAGAGCCCCCGCGTGATCCTCCATATCCTCAGTGCTACGCCGGAGGTCAGCAAGTTGCGTCTGAAGCGGCGCGAACGCACGCACGGCGGCGGCGGTGAGTTGCGCCAGAACCGTTGGGGAACTCTGCGCGGCACGCTTGCGGAACGCGACGCCCATTGCCGATCTGATAATCTCAAACCCACAAGCGGGGTTTGCTCCGCAATCCACAAGCGAAATTTCCGCGAGTTGCCATTTCTCTGTCCACCGAACCGTGTCGGGGATAGTCTTAGCCAGTGCGAAGACGCGACGAGGTAAATCGGCGGCGCGCTTTATCGTTGAGACGATCCGCTTTCCGCCCACAGAGAGCATCCGCAACGTACCGTCGAGGACTTTTTCCCAAACGTCTTGAGCGCCCTTGCTGACAAAAGCGGTCGCGATGACTTGACGGTTTTGATCGTCGAATTCGTATCCGATAGCACGGCCCGACGCCTTGGGTTGATGCATTTCTCGCAACGGCACGCCGTCCGTCCATTCCGCAAAGGCGGCTTTAGTTCCGTCATAGGAGAGAACTTTGCCTTGCGTGTCCAAAATTTCGGAAGTTCCGACGCCGCGAATCTCACGGCGGGCGCGGTCAATCTTGCAAATGGGAAACGAAAAACTGAAGTCCATTGATCCTTCTAGGTCTGGTTTGATCTGTGGCGCGTTACGCGCCAGTTCGCAAGGGCAGGGTATCAATTGTCTCGATTGCTCGGGAAATTTGGCCTTGAGCTAGGAGCAATTGTAGACCCTCGATGCATTCGCGGAACGTGTCCATCTCGGGCGGGTACATCCCTAACTTTTGGGCAAGTTGGTCACAGAGAAACCGACAGACGCGCATCGTAGCCGCCGCCGAAAGCTCATGGAGGTCTGCTTCCGCTTGCGAGAGGGTCGAGTGTGCTACCCCGGTCTCTCGTGCGAGGAGACCCTGCGATACGCCGACAAACTCCCGCGCCTGCCGAAGGATTTGACCGTACAAAATTTGCACAAACTCCTCCTTCCCCCGATTCCGGCAAACCTTCGCCAGACGGGTGAAACACAAAAAGCTCCTTCCCTTATAAGGGGTGGGGGTACAGAACTGCAACTTTCGTTGCCCACTTGTTAAGGTGTGTGGATCTGAGAATCCGGCAGGACGGGAAGGAAGGCTACCTGAGGACGGTCAATTCCCCTATAAGTCACGTGGGTACAGAAGTGACCAGTTTGTTTCCCGTCCACTGGGGGACTAGGAATACTTACCGGCTGGCATTCCCCGATTGCGGGTGCAACCCGAAAAACGACCACTGGCCCATTTCTGTCTTGGGCTAACCAACCATGATACCACCACTGTTGGGGACCGAATTTGTTCTCACCGGGAACCCCTCGCCAGCCCACCTTGATAACTGGAGGACAGGTAGCAATTTCTCGTGTAGCCTCCAGATCGCTGAGATAGTCGCCGAATCTGTCTATTGGAAGTTTGTCGGGTCCTCGGCGGGTATACTTGTGACGATCCCACAGCGCCTCACGTGGCCGGAATCTCTTTCTTTCCAACCCGACGGCTCTGGGATTCTCGACGGACTCGGCGTCAAGTTCCCCGCACGGCCTTGGTTGGCCGATCTTTTCTGTTAGCCCCAACTGTCGCCGTACCGTTTGGAGGTAATCCCATGTTATGCCGTGTCGTGGGGATTTGTCTGCGCCTTGCTCGCGGCAACCGATCCAGAACGACATCCAAAGGTCCGCCCCGACCCTTCTTTCTGGATGTAACGCCTTGTCACCCCAAACCCATTTCTCTGGAACTAACGCCTTCTCATCCCAATCCGTTACCTTCGGGCGGAATCCGTCATGGCGTTTCCAGGCCTCGTAGTCCCGAATCAGATGTTTGGCCTTGATGTGGATAAATGAAGGCGCGATCCCCGGCGTTTCTCCGCTGCCAATCTCCTCGTCTGGATCGGCATCGCTGGATTCGCCCTCGTCGGCATCTGGCTCTTTCAAGACCTCTTCGGTCGCCTCGTCCTCCACTTCTTCGGAATCCTGCTCTTCATCCCAGGGTTTCTCTTTGGATACGTCGAGTTCATCCTCCGCAAGTGAAATCTCCTCGCTGTTAGCGTCAACCAGGACTTCGGCGTCTACCCGGTCCAATGCGATTAGTGCTTCTGTCTCTTCTTCCCAAATACCGAGATTCTGTTCGGGTAGTCGCAAGCAATGAGCGCAGACCTCCCTGCTATAAACGCCGTGCGGACATCGGTCCGGTGTGGATAGTCTGGCAAGATTCTTGATGGCTTCGCGTTCAAGGACAGCCGCCAGAAGTTCGTGCCAGAGAGGCAGCACCCAAAATTTTATCGGCAGATTCCTTTGTCGGCACTTTGCGACAGCGCGCCGGTTAAGGTAAATCCACACGTCAAGTGCCCGGCTAAGGATAAGTTCGGTGATCTCTTCTTCTTGGGCACTGCCTCTTGAGACAACACGTCCAGGAAGCCGAAGACCGCCGCAGGAGACGGGATCAATGGTTGTTTGTACGAGGCTGTATGATTCCGCGCCAAAATCACTGAACTGGCCCTGAATTCCCCAAAGACCATGTTCAATGCCTACTAGCCTTTTCCACCGCCCCACGCCAGTTCGTCGCGGTTGAGCGTTACATAGAATGCTGTACAGGTCTTCCCCGCGAGTGGGCGTCTCAGATTTTCGGGGATCGAAAAGTGACAACCACAGACCGACCTCTTTGGGTGCAAGACGGTCGCCCTCAAGGGTGGAATACCTTTCAATATCGTCAGCGGTCAGGCATGACACCTGGATTCTTTCGATGGCGACCGTTGCATCACGCCAGTTCAGATGTGCGGCATGAGCGCACAAAAAGATTTTTTGTGCCTGTTCTATGTCCCTCTGTGTCGGATCCTTGCCGAGTGATTTCAGTGCCTCGGCCATTGTCAGGGGCCGACACACATTGGGAGTACTTTTCTGAAACACGCAAGCGCGCAGCGGCACTGATGACTGAAGATGGCGCGATAGTCGGTCCTCGAAATCGGCCAATGCCTCATTGAATGAGACGCGCCGCGTTTTGTCAAATTCCTCTACTGGTCCTTCGTTAGGCCTTGTCGGTTCACAATAGCCAAGCCACGCCGCGACGGTTCCCTTGGCGTATCTTTGCCACCACTCAATATATTCGACGGGCGATAGCTTGGCTTCGTGCTTCCTCGCCTCCTCGATGCCGTCGAGGATCTCCCACGTGCGCGGATACCGTCTTTTCTTTTTTGGACAACCGAATGGTGTTTCGTCGCCTTCTGGGTGCGCATAAATCGCTATCCCCTTGCCGCGTTTGTTATCACTGGGAAGCAGAAGATTAGCGGTTTGAATGTCGGTGATTCTCTCTAAGGCCGAATCCGCCCGCAGATTCGCGCCGCAATAGTGTTTATGGACAGCTCTTTCTGCCTTGTTGATACCGAGGTATTCCCCGCGCACAAAAGGACCCGGGCAGATATCGCAAGGCCACCAGTGCTGGCACATCTCATCGTGCGGTTCGGCAGCCCCCAGACATTTGTTGCAGACGAATATCTCTGAGGTGAGTACTAGGCCACAACGTCCGCAAAGCTGATAGTCTTGCCCAGATAAGCGGATACGTGAGAAACACTCAGGCGCGACTTTTAATTCTCTCGACAACGGTGTCGAAGTCCTTTTTATATTGCTTCGCGCACTCCCGAAGCCAGCGACTATAGACATAGTTCAATTTCGGAAGACGCGTCGTCCTGAGGGCTCTGTCTATTCTGTTGACCCAATGCTGTACGAGGCTTCGCTTCGCGCGATTATCAAACATATGGAGAGCAACATCGGCGGGGTGCATGTTGTTTTCTCTAACGAGCCAGACAGCAAAACAGACCGCATTATAGTCGATGTTCGGCCGTATCCGATCTCGCTTGCCCCTAACTCGTTTGAGTTCGCGTAGGAAGTCCCGCTTGATGATTTCAAGGGGCCAGACAATCTCAATAGTGGCCGTGGCCCGCAGAGGATGTCGGGGGTCGCACTGGATTTGAACGGTCGAACTGGGCCGTTCAAGGTGACCTTGGGGGTACAGGACGGGGCCGAAAAAGGGTGTCCACTGACGGGAGACTTTCTCGATGAGCCGCCATAGTTCTTTTGGGGTTGGTTTCTCGCTGTCCATGTCTTATTCTATCAAAATTCCGTCACGTCTGTGGCGACCGGCCCAAGGGTGCCCAGGGAAATTCTCTGGGGTTGAGTTCACCGACCGCCAACGCCGAACTCGGAGCGCAAGTCAACCCTTGCGGATCTCGGCATCCCGCTCTGCGGCTTCGCGGTCCGCACGGTCGAGAAACGCCTCAAGCCGATCCGATAAGCGCCCGACCGTCTCACGAATTAGCCGCCGCTTCCGATGGATCTCAATTTGCCGCAGGGTCTTCTCTGCCCCCGGTGACGGATTCGCCCGCAGTTGCCGCCCTCGGCCCTTGGCCAGACGCCGCTTGATGATTTTCTGCATCAGTCACAACCTCTCGCTTCAGAATTCCCCGGACAGTGGCGGCAGTCCATTTGCCGGAATAATCAGCCGCCTTGCCAGCCCAGCGACCCTTGCGCCGCCGATGCCGCTGGCCGTGCTTCTTAGTGGGTACACCCTCAGCATTCAACGCCTCGGCAATGCGCCGATACCCTTGGGGTTGCCGACGAAGTTCGCCCATGCGTGCGATGACTGCTTGCTCCGTGGGGTCCGGTTCAAGGCCGGGCTTGCCGCCCCTGTTCGGAAGCTCGCGGAAACCATAGGGAATACTTCCGTATTTACGCCCGTTCGCCTTGAGGTGTTGGAGTGCCAACTTAGTTCGCTCGCCCGTCAGTTCGCGCTCGAATTGGTCCACGCCGGAAAGGACGGTATAGATAAGTTTTTCGACTGCGCTCTGAGTCTCTATCCGGCCCCGTTGCGTATCGTGGAGTTCGACGCCCCAGCGGGCGAAGTCCTGTGCGCCCTGAATAGACTCAATCGTATTTCGGAAAAGGCGAT
>Ga0315280_10012598_pt1 | contig 10197 bp, 12 predicted proteins | sample YL17G06_40_MG_FD_203697 | JGI IMG/M metagenome (GOLD analysis project Ga0315280, IMG submission 203697) | Sediment microbial communities from Yellowstone Lake, YNP, Wyoming, USA - YL17G06_40 | ecosystem: Environmental > Aquatic > Freshwater > Lake > Sediment | place: USA: Wyoming | collected...
GCGGCACGAGGTGTGCCTCTATAAACGCGGCGGCCGTCGCCCTCGTCGACGCGGGGATACCCATGAAGGATCTGGTCGTCGCCTGCGCCGCGGGCAAGTACGACGGCAGGCTCGTGCTCGACCTCGGAGACTACGAGGACAAGAAGGGACAGGCCGACGTCCCCGTCGCCTTCATGCCGAAGCTGAACAAGGTTACGCTGCTCCAGATGGACGGTGTCCTGTCACCGAAGGAGACAGAGGACTGCGTAGCCCTTGCCCTCGAGGGGTGCAAGCAGATCTACGAGGTCCAGCGTGAGGCGCTGAAGAAGAAGTACGGCATAGAGAAGAAGCCAGAGGCGGAGCAGGCGGCCCCCGAGGAAGCCGCGGAGGCCGAGGAGCCGACTGAGGAGGCCGAGAAGGCCGAGGAGGATGACGAGAGATGAGCAAGCACAACATAGTTTCGCACCTGAAGCAGAGGAAGATACAGGACGTAGTCATGTCCGGCAGGCGCATGGACGGCAGGGGCCTGGAGGACTACAGGGAGTTCACGATCAGGTCAGGGATGCTGGAGAAGTCTGAGGGCTCAGCCGAGGTATACCTTGGCAAGACCCATGTCGTCGTCGGCGTAAAGGTGGGGACCGGCACGCCGTTCGAGGACACGCCGGACGAGGGCGTCCTGATGTGCAACGCGGAGTTCACGCCCATCGCGTCGCCTGAGTGGGAGCCCGGGCCGCCGAACGAGGACTCCATAGAGCTCGCCAGGGTCGTCGACAGGGGCCTGAGGTCAGCCGAGATCCTCGACACCAACGAGCTGAGCATCATACCTGGGAAGCTCGTCCACATAGTCTTCGTCGACTTCTACGTGCTCAACTACGACGGGAACCTCATAGACGCCTGCTCGGCGGGCGCGCTGGCGGCCTTGATGAAGGCGAAGAAGCAGGTGTACGAGGTGAAGGAGAAGGAGCCCGTGCTCACCGACAAGAAGGTGCTGCTCACCATCAGGAAGCAGCCCATCGCGGTCTCCATGGTGAAGATCGGGGGCAACTTCATCTTCGACCCCTCGGCGGACGAGGAGGAGGTCATGGACGCACGCCTCACCGTCACCTTCGACGAGGACGGCAACGTCTGCACCATGCAGAAGAGCGGCTCAGAGGGCCTGACGATGGAAGAGATAAAGAAATGCATAAATACCGCAGCGGCGAAGGCGCCTGAGATAAGGGCTAAGGTGCTGGCGAGCACGAAATGACGAAGAAGAAAAAGACTTACGGGCTGAGGCTGAGGACGAGGGGGGGCGCCTCGGTCAGGAAACGGTGGACCCGCATAGAGGTCGCCATGAAGGCGGAGCACAAGTGCCCCAACTGCGCAAGCCCCTCCGTGAGGCGTGAGAGCGTCGGCATCTGGAACTGCAGGAAGTGCGGGTACAGGTTCGCGGGCGGAGCGTACGTCCCATCGACGAAGACGGGCCTAGCCTCGAGCCGCACACGCGAAGAGGCTTAACCGATCCCTCTTTGAAGATGAGATTTTTCCCGTGGGGTTGAGCCGATGAAGTCCAAATCGACCCGGGCTGAGGCCGAAATCCTTCTGAAGGCGTCCCAGGACAGGGTCAGGATCCTGATCGGCTCATTAAGGCCGGAAGCCGAGACGCCCGCGTCTATCCGCTCAGATGTGACCATTGAGCCTCTTCGAGGGGGCGTGTTGATCAGGATATCCGCCGACGACTCCGTTGGCCTGAGGGCGGCGGTGAACAGCTACCTTAGGTGGGCTCAGGGAGTGATCGACGTCTTGGAGAAGTTGGAGCTTCCCTGAGAGCTGTGGTAGAAAAAGGGGAAAGGTTCTGCTTCGCTCTAGAGGTTTAGCTTCAGCAGGTTGCGCTTCATTATTATGTAGATGATGACTCCGCTGATCACTATCTCTGGCAGCATGTAGCTGCCATTGTAGACGGCGCTGTAGACTATCGGGCCCATCTCGGGCGGCGCGTACTCCGCGAAGAAAAACACGCCTGAGGCGAAATGTGAGAGGAATCGGCCCGTCAACGCGACGACGACGCCGACAAGGGGGTGCTTCTTGAAGAGTCCCGCGAGCCCGAGGCAGGCGAAGGCGAGGGGGTAGTCGAGTATGATCTGCAGCGGGTAGTAGATGTACCCCTCCAGAACCATCTGGACGAGGCCGAACACGACCCCGGCCAGTACCCCGACCTTGACCCCACGCCTAAATGAGAGCAACATGATGGGAACCATGCTGCCCAGGGTGATTGAGCCGCCCCATGGTAGCTGGTATATCTTGATGTAGTTCAGGACTACAGAAAGCGCTACTGTGACTGAAACCTCAGCCAGTTCCCTCGTGTTCCAACTTTTACCGCTCGTACTGTCTCCCTCCGCCGGTATTACCCGGATCAGGTTCAAGGGGTCGACGTTATACGTCCTCTCAGCCGGACTGCCGTCCAGCTCCCCCTTCTCCGTAAATCCGGAGAATCATCGATATAAGTCTTAAGATAAAAATGGAACATCCCATGTAATCGTGTTCCCTGACCGATGGGAGACCTATTTTTTCTCCGGCCTCTCGAAGTTGCCATAGAGCTCGTCGATCTCCACCCGTTTCTGCTCCATTATCATAGTCCCGTCGACAAAGAGGCCTTTGCCTCCCCGGAGATTACATAGGTGTGTGCAGGGGCGTCCTTGGGACGCGCAGAGGGAGGCGACGTCTTCGGCGCCGTCCTTGGAAGCCACCACGACGAGGGCTCCATACGTTGGAGCGCGTAGGATGTCACCGTCGAGTTCGCCTGCCCCCTCGGACAGCGGGATCGTTGAGGACGACACGTCGATGCCCAGCCCACAGTGTTCGGCTACCTCGAAGAGCGCGCCCTTTAATCCACCCTCAGAGACGTCGTGCATGATCTTTACGCCGTGGCAGCCTTGGAGCCTCAGCGCCGTCTCCAGAGGCGTGAATCCTCTCCAGCGCCCGTCGCGTCGCCCCTCGGAGAGCCCCTTGAGCCAGACAGCTTCGCCGCCTATCTCGCCGATCAGGATGATCGAGTCCTCCTCCGAGGCGGGCTGCGCCCGCCTGTTCTCCTCGCCGAAACACGTGGCAGTGACGAGGGGGATGCCGAGGCCCTGGTAGGTGGCGGTCTGGCCGGCGACGACCTTCACGTTGTGCTTCCTCGCCTCGTCTCCGAGGCCCTTAACGATTTTTCTGAGGTCGGACTCCTTGGTCCTCAGGGGCATGTATATCCCTGTCACCATGTGGGTTGGCCTGCCGAATCGGCACGCTACGTTCGTCGCCGCGTAGTGGAAGGCGAAGAAGCCGAGGGCATCAAGGGGTACGCCTATGGATGGGCTGTGGGCGACTACTGTCCTCCCATTGAGCATGATGGTGTTACCGTCCAGTCCCGGCTCCTCGTCGGCGGGTATGAACGGGAACACGGACCTCTCGAAGACATCCCTTGAAACCTTTCCGAGCCCAAGGACGCCGGACATGCAGAGCCCTCTACAGATATTTTGGTCCCGCCTTATAACCAAGCCCATCTGTCCCCCTGAAACCTGTGGGTCTGGCTCTTCTGCTATAATTTGATTCAGTAGGGGGAAAGGGGGTAGAAAACGCTTCAAGGGGGTTCACGCTTAAATATATTAGTCGATAATGGAGAAGTAGAATAGAATGGCTGCTCTTCTGCCCGACGATCTGGTTATCGGATTAATAGTTGTAGCCGTAGCCGCCTTCGTGATCTACATGTTTGTACGCGCGACCGGCGGCGGCAAGCCCAAGGAGGAGAAGAAGGAGACGCCGGAGGCTCAGCGGGAGAGAACGGCGGACGAGCAGCTCAAGCTCGACCTTGAACTCATCGAGAGCAAGGTGAAGGTGCCCCCGCTGGAGAGGAAGATGGGGGTCGACGAGGTCGAGAAGGCGAGGAGCAACATCCGCACCCTGACGCTGAAGCAGGAGCTCCTCAGCATGGTGCTCAGGCGCCTCTTCGAGGCCGAGGACAACGGCGAGATAACACGGGATGAGCGGGTCCGCCTCTCCAAGGGCTACGAGTCAGAGATGAAGGGCATAGGCGACGAGCTGAAGAGGTCCGAGCTCATCGTCAGCCTCAACGAGCTCGAGACCATCAGGGAGGAAATCGTAAAGAAGTTCGAGGCGACCCTCAGCTCGACCCAGCAGAGGATAGACACCCTGATGAAGGAGCTCAAGATGGAGGAGCCCCCATCGGCGGAGAAGGCGAAGGAGCCTCTACCAAGGCCGCGTAAGCTGGTCGCCAGGGAGAGGGTCGGCGAGGAGGGTGCCGAGGAGGAGGAAGCCGAGGAGGCCGAGCAGGGCGAACGGGAGAGACCCGCCGCCAAGTCCGACGTGGACGCGCGCCTCGACAAGCTCAAGCAGGAGGTCCAGAAGGAGCTCGACGAGCTGGACAAGCTGGAGCTGGAGGGCTAGGCTACGAGCTGGACGACCGCCGCCAAGAAGAGGGCCGCCATGAGGGCGGTGAAGCACGTGGAGACCGGCATGGTCGTCGGCCTAGGAAGCGGTAGCACAGCCGTCTACGTCATCCAGTTCCTGGGAGAACTACTCGAGAAGGGCGAGATATATGACGTCCTCGGCGTGCCCACGAGCAGCCAATCTGTCCAGGAGGCGGTGAAGGCCAAGATTCCCCTCACCACCCTCGACGAGCATCCGCAGGTGGACATCGGCATAGACGGCGCGGACCAGATAGATGGCAGGCTCAACGCGCTAAAGGGCGGCGGCGGTGCCATGCTCCGCGAGAAGGTGGTCGCCGCCTCGTGCAAGGAGTACATCATCGTGGCCGACGGGAACAAGCTGACTGATGTCTTGGGGACGGGGCAGACGATACCGGTGGAGGTGCACCCCTTCGCCGTCACGCCGGTCACGAAGACTGTGGAGAAGCTCGGCTCCAAGGTGGCGCTGAGGATGGGGAGCGGCAAGCTGGGCCCCGTGGTGACGGACAACGGCAACTACATCATAGACGCCGACTTCGGCCCCGTCCAGGACCCCTGGTGGCTCGAGCAGCAGCTCAACGCGATCCCCGGCGTCATGGCGACGGGGATGTTCCTGGGTTACGCACAGCTCGCCTACATAGGGACCAGGGGAACTGTGAAGAGGCTGAAGCCACAGGTACTCTAGCCACCATTTTCGACGTATATGGATAAATGAATTATCCTCTCAGGCCCATTGTTATCCCATGCCGAAGGCCGACGCAGTCTTCACGAACGGCGAGGTGATTACAATGGTCTCCGAGGGAGACGTCGCCGAGGCGCTTGCCATCAGGGGCGGCAGGATCCTTGCGACAGGGCCCGAGAAGGCTTTGAGGGAGTTCGTCGGCTCATCGACGAGGGTGGTCGACCTCGACGGGAGGGCTGTGACTCCGGGGCTGGTCAACAGCCACGACCACTTCCTCGAGCACGGATGGGCCTCCGCCTTCGTGGTCGATGTCAGGTACCCGAGGGCGAGGAGCATCAGGGAGATAACCGCGCTAGTCTCAGAGAAGGCTAGGGCTGTCGGCAGGGGACGCTGGGTCTTCGCGAACGTCTGGGACGAGTCCCTCCTGGAGGAGCGCAGGCTCCCGACAAGGTGGGACATTGACCCCGTCTCCCCCGACAACCCTGTCTGGCTGAAGCGCGTCTTCGAGATGGGCGTCGCCAACAGCAGGGCCCTAGAGGCGGCCGGGATCACAAGGGGCACGCCAGATCCGCCGAAGGGCTGGATCGATAGGGACGGGGAGGGTGAGCCGACGGGCGTCCTCAGGGGGAGGGCGATGGACCTGATGGCCGCGGCGTTCCCTCCCCAGTCCAGGGATGATATGGAGGAGGCGCTGAGGCAGGCTTACCAGGACTACCTCACCCAGGGCTTCACAACAGTCATCGAGCCCGGGGTTCTGGCGCCCCAGGTCGAAGCCTACAGGAGCCTCCACGCGAAGGGTGGGCTAACCGTCCGCATCCTCATCCAGATCGGCTTCCTCCACGACGAGGCGGAGGTCAGGTGGGCCCTAGACAACTATAGGCCTGGGGAGGGGGACGACAGGCTCCGTGTAATCGGGCTGAAGTTCGCGGAGGATGGCGGCGTCGGGCCGAGGACGGCGCTCATGTACGCTCCCTTCAAGGGCATGCCCGCAAATAGAGGTGTTCAGCTCATCGACGGTGAGCTGCTCAAGAGGATGACCCTGATGGGGCACAGGGCCGGCTTCCAGGTCGCCATCCACGCCATCGGCGACAGGGCGATAGATGTCGCGCTCGACGCCTACGAGTACGCGCAGGTTGAGGAGCCGAGAGAGGAGGCGAGGCACCAGATAGTCCACTGCTACTTCCCCTCTGAGGAGGCCCTCAGGAGGATCGTGGACCTCGGCGTTATAGTGAACACCCAGACGCCGTTCATCTACTGGCTCGGCGAGAGCTTCCTAGAGGCACTAGGCGGGGAGATGTGCTCTAGGTGCATGCCCGTGAGGACGATGCTGGAGAGGGGGATACCCGTCGGCATCAGCCACGACGCGACGGTCACGCCGCCCCTCTCGGCGATCGGGCTTTACTCCTCGGTCGCCCGCAGGACCATCAGGGGGAACAGCGTAGGGGCGGGGGAGGCCGTCACGCCGTACCAGGCGCTCCGCCTCTATACCGACCTCGCGGCCAGGCACTGTTTCATGGAGGACAGGATAGGAACCCTTGAGCCGGGGAAGTACGCCGACTTGGCGGTCTGGGACAGGAGCCCCCTCGGCGTGGACACAGGGGGGCTCAGGGACCTTAAAGTGGATCTCACCGTGGTCGAGGGAGCTACTGCGTACGCCCGGCCTGGGGTTCCGTCGCCCTAGAAAATCTTAATATCCTCAGGGGTGTTCAACTCTTCGCGCTGCGCTGGGGTCTCCTAGCCTGGTAGGGAGCGGGCCTGCTAAGTCCGTGAGCTTTGCTCGCGAGGGTTCAAATCCCTCCCCCGGCGCCATCGTTGCGCTGGTCTTGATCTTCGATCGACGAACAATGATGGTTGTAGAAGGATATGGGAGGCCGTACAGCAGCTCGATTTCAGAGAAATTGGAAGCGGTTAGGAAGCTTCCCCAGGAACAGTAAGACAACACATAGTAACGAAACAAGAACCTTACATACTCAAGAGCCTCGGACCCCGTCTAGGGGAAATCTACCTTACAACAAGAGGAAGGGCAGGCTTAATGATCACATCCGAACGATTTTTAATCCCTTGACATCTTAAACTAGGTTTCTTATTTTTCGAAAAAAGCCTGAATTAGAGTATGAAAAGTAAGATTGGAATAATATCTTGAAGAGTCCTTTCAGCATAGTAGATGCAAGCTTTTATAAATGAGGTGGATTAACACGTTACCAACCTATTAATAACAAGTGTTTGACATGCCTAGAAAATCTGTTCATTCAAGCACTAAACGCATGGTACTGGGTGTGAGGCTTACACCAAACCTCAAAGATTTGATTACTAAGGTGGCCAACAGCGAGGAGATGGATGCCTCTGAGTGGGTACGAAAGCTGATCGTTGATGAGCTTAAAAAGCGTGGGGCTTTCCCCACCCTTCTCCCGCCAATCGATCTCATAGGAGAGAAGCAAACTGAGTGAAAGGGTCCCAACAGGCATAAATAAACTCGATACACTGATCGGCGGCGGCTTTTCAAGAGGTAACCTTGTCCTATTGACGGGCTACCCTGGGTCTGGAAAAACAATCCTCTCAGCCAATTTCATCTATGAAGGCGCAACCAGATATGGGGAGCCCGGAGTCTACGCCTGCTTCGCTGAGAGCAAGAAGACCTTCATACGCGAGATGAATAAGTTCGGCTGGGACTTCGAGGCTTTGACGCATGAAAATCACTTCGCCATACTCGACCTCTCGATAGCTTCCGATATCGATATTCAATCGTCTCTGAACCTGATAATGGAAGCCGTCATGAAGATTCACGCTAGAAGGCTCGTCATAGACTCCATCACGGCCTTATCCGTTGGGTTGAAGAGCAGGCTCGAGAAGAGGCAGCTCATCCGCCTGCTCTATAAGCTCGTCCAGAAGGTCGACTGCACGACAATCATGATCACGGATATGCCATGGGGAACGGAGAGGATTGGAGAAGACATAGAAGAGTTCATAGTTGACGGCATAATACTTTTGCAGGGTCGCTACGATGAGATGGGGCTTCTGCGGAGGCAACTCAGAGTCTTGAAGATGAGGGAGACGGAGCACGCCCTCGGAACCTTCGAATACAAGATTGAGAAAAACGGGATAGAGATAGACGTAGAACCCAAGGTCAAAGGAAGATCCCGTACGAGAGAGCATAGGGGGAGAAAATTAACAGTAGAAGAAGCCTAAGATATTCGTCACGTTCCGATATTCTGAGTTGACTCGACGATATTCTTCCTCTTCTCTAGGTATTCTTCAAAGTTGATCTGCCCTTCCTCGAACTGCTTGTCGAGTCCGCTGAGCTGTTTTTGGACATCTTTGGGAAGGTTATCTGGAACCTCAGGTTTTTCCTTCGCGAGATCGGAGGCTATGCCACTTGGGGCGGCTCGGTGTATCGTCGCAACCGTCTTATGCGTCTTGCGGGCTTCCACGCATATGCGGCAGACCTCGAGGGGGATCTCATCAGCCTCGACGGGGCACATCCAATCCCTAACGAAGATGCATCTGGTATCTTTAGGCGCCTCTTGGGTCATTCTGCCCGCCTCCTAACTGTTTGGCCAGCTGACTGATGGGCCTCGATCAGTTCAGCCTTTCCAGACCCATTCCTCTTCAGCAGGATGCCCGCGCCCGGAGCTGTGACCTTCGTCATCGAGCTTGAGAGGTTTTCGATAGCCTGCCTGACACCGGTGGTCTCCTGAAGCACCGTAGTCATCAACTTCTCCTTCTCCTGTCTCTTCTTCCACCAGGATGGCCCGTAGTCGAAGGCCACATCCATGGCTATGTATGAGGCTAGCAGCGCCATGCCGTATACTGTCCTCGTGAAGAGGATGGGTATGCCCACATACGGGATCTTCCAGGAGTATAACCCTGCGACGTCGCTTGCTGGAACCGTGAATGGGTCCTTCTCGGTGGCATCCCCCTTCGTCTGGAAATAGATGTCTGAACCGACGTTGATCACCTCAACCACCCGGTGTGTGACGACCGAAGGGTAGTTGTACTGTTCCTGGAAGCGCGGCGCCACGTTGAACGTGATGACGTCGCCGACCTTTATATCGGTGGGCGAGACGCCTGTTGTGGCGACTATGTCGCCCATGTTCAGGAAGGGGATCATACTGGTTGAGGCGACGATCATGTACCTGGCTCCCAGGGTGTTCAGGCCTGGGACCATGGGCATGACGTAATTCATGAACAGGACGGCCCCGACGATGAACATGACTACGTATCTTAACTTTATCCTTCGCAAGGCTCATCCACCTCACGCGGGATCAACTTTACAGTAGTAGGTTAGGCCTGTCTTCTCCTGCTGGCCTGAAGGGGGGCCGCCGGGAACCGTAACAGAGACCTGGATGTAGAGTTTTACAGTCCCGCCCGGGACACCTTGGGGCCACAGGAATACCTCGCCGATCGACTTTGACAGGATGCCCCAAGCGTAGACGTTGCCGGCGGAAGAGTAAGAGTCTGATACGGTCACGTTTATGTATGTATGTGGGTTGCCGAACACTTTGCTCATATCTTCAGGGTTTGTGATGACGACATGGATACGCATACTGTTGGCCATTCCAGCTGCGATGCCGCTGACATCGAAGACCGTCACACCCGAGATCTTCTGAGACTTCCCCCATGCCGTATATACAGCCTGACTTACCGGTGTGACGACCGCCACGCCCCCTCCTTGGGTGGGGTTTGGCGTTGAAATAGAGAGATTAATCAGCCCAGACGAGGTGGCCCAGGAAATTGATAAGATAACCGTGAGTAATGAGAAAACTATTGACCCTCGAAGCTTCATATCCTTCAGTCTCCTCTCCTCACGGCGATATCTTCCTCTTCCCGTCAGCCAGCTTATCCTTGACTTATCTCTATGTAGTAGTCAGGCGACAGATAATCTGCGTTTGAGTTCGTGCAGTAGAAGCTGCCACTCGTAACCCTGACGTAGTAGTATCGGCTGCCCGAGACGTAGAGTACCACTTGGCCATTCGTTAGCGTAAGATACGCGGTATCGGCATCGGCCCCAGAAGGATCGCCCCTCGTGGACGTAGTCCATTCACCCTCCGGCGCTGTTTCTGTTTTGGTGTATATCGTGACTTTCATGTTGAGGAA
>Ga0315280_10012599_pt1 | contig 10196 bp, 9 predicted proteins | sample YL17G06_40_MG_FD_203697 | JGI IMG/M metagenome (GOLD analysis project Ga0315280, IMG submission 203697) | Sediment microbial communities from Yellowstone Lake, YNP, Wyoming, USA - YL17G06_40 | ecosystem: Environmental > Aquatic > Freshwater > Lake > Sediment | place: USA: Wyoming | collected...
GGACAGGGAAATAATTTGACCCCCCAAAAACCAAAGGGTAAAATGGCTATAAAAAAATCGCATCTCTGATCAATCCGGAAAGCATCCATAGAAGAGGAGGGGGTATTCATGAGGAATAAGGATCGGGTAGGGGTGGCTTTCATCGGGATCGGCAGTTGGTCGGGGGTGATCGCCAATGCCGTCCAGAGAAGCAAGAAAGTAAAAATGGTGACTTGCTACACAAGAAACCCCGAGAAACGGGAGGCCTTCAGCCAAAAGTATGGATGTGATCAAGAGATGGCTTTTGAGGATGTTCTGAAGAGGGACGATGTGGAAGGAATCCTTCTCACGACCCCGAATGCCATCCATGCCGAGCATGCCGTGTTAGCGGCTCAAAACAGGAAGCATGTCTTTGTAGACAAACCCATTGCCAATACCTTAGGGGATGGGAAAAAAATGGTTGAAGCCTGCCAGGAAGCAGGAGTGGTCCTCTTAGTTGGCCATGATATGCGCCGATTATCCGGATTCCGAAAAATGAAAGAGCTCGTGGATAAAGGCGCGATTGGCAAGCCGGTCATGGTGGAATCCAATTTCTCGGCAAGGCTTGGGTTTGAGTTGACTCCAGACAAGTGGCGCTGGTATGGGGACGATTCGGGATGCCCTGCAGGTGCGCTCATGACTATGGGGGTCCATCACGCGGATACCCTTCAGTATTATTTCGGGCCGATTAAAAGAGTTTTCGCCTTTTTCAACAAACTCTACAGCCAGACGGATGTGGAGGATGTGAGCATGACGATTTTCCAGTTTGATTCAGGCGTTCTGGGCTACTTGGGTTCGACCTATGTTTCACCCAGGGCGAACTGGATTTATGCCTATGGGACCGATGGCCATCTCTTCTGCACCCTCTCCCTTCCCAACGTACCCTTTGATGAATACCTGCAGATCTGGTCGGTGGTGGACAGATATACCCTCCTGCAATTCTTCGATAAGAGCAAAGACAGACCGGAAACGATCCCTCTATCGGTAGGGGATCCCATTCTCGAAGAGATCGACGAATTTGCTGACTGCATCCGCACTGGGAAAAAACCGGAAACGGACGGCCAGGGAGCTCTGGCGGCCCTGGCTTTGATTCGAGCCGCCATAGACTCGGCTCGCACAGGGAAACCCGTGGATATGAAATTTTAGTCAGCTGCGCAATAACTCCTATCTCTGTCACTCCCGCGAAAGCGGGAGTCCAGAAATCTTTTTAAAGACACTGGATTCCTGCTTTCGCAGGAATGACAAAAATATATCCCCAAGGGTTTTTCCGCAACCTGATAGTAATATCGCACCATAAAGGGAGGAGATAAAAGTCGTGGAAATAAAGAAAGTTTCGGTCATCGGCCTTGGGTTGATGGGCACACCCATAGCCACCCTGCTGATGAAAGCAGGATACCAAGTGACGGGTTTCGACATCGTCAACAAGCAGATGTCCAATTTAGTTTCCCTTGGTTTGAGGGCGGTGAATTCGCCCAAAGAAGCAGCAGAAGGGGCAGACTTCATTATCTTATCCCTTCCAAACTGGAAGGCAGTGCTTGAGGCGGTGGAAGGGAAGGAAGGGGTTATGGAAGGGGCTCGGAGAAGGCAGATCGTGGTGGATACCAGTACGTCCCCGCCATGGGAGAGCAAGGCCCTGGGAGAGAGACTGGCAAAGAAAGGAATTGAGTGGATGGATGCTCCCATTTCTGGATCGTCTGCCCAGGCCCGGGTGGGAAATATGGTCTTCATGGTGGGTGGGAAACGAGCCATCTTTGAAAAAATCAAGCCCGTTCTCGATCAAATCGGTAAAAAAACAGTCTACGCCGGGAAGAGTGGTGATGGAGCGACAATGAAGCTCGTCATCAACCATACCCTTTACCTCAACCAGGCTGCTGCCATTGAGGGGTTGGTCTTAGGTCTTAAAGCCGGCCTGAATCCAGATGTCTTGTTTGATGTGATCACCTCGGGGGCCGCCTCAAGCGATTTGCTTATCGCCCGTGGAAAAGATATGCTCCAGGGCAATTTCTCACCCAAAGGCCCTGTCGTTCTTGCGAATAAGGATCTTGCCCTTTCCCTGGAAACGGCAAGGCAATTGGGTGTCGTTTTACCCGTAGGAGCATTGTATCAACAGCTTCTGTTGAAGGCTCATTATAATGGCTGGGATCGGGAGGATGCCACGGTGGTCATGAGAATCTATCAACAGTTAGCTGAGAGGGCGGGGGAGACCAAGAAGTCCGCCCGCAAGAGGAAATAGTCGCCAAATTCCCCCACCCCCCTTTGGTAAAAGAGGGGCTGGGGGGATTTGGGCGTTTTCGCTGCTCCACAAGGGCCGATTTTTCCGCGCACAGTCGCGGAAAAAGCCTAAAATCGGTTTTTGTGTAACCAGCTGAATTCAGGCCGCCTCTTCGGTGGAGTAACCTCTCCTCCCGGCACTCCAAATTTCAGCACACAGGTGAGTTCATAATCTCCTGGAAGGCCGAGATTTTTTTCCACTTCTTTTTTCTCGGCATCCCAGTAAGAAATGATGTTACTGCCAAGGCCCTCTGCCACTGCAGCCAGAGACATGTTTTCCATGGCCAGCCAGCCATTGACGGACTGTCCCGAAGTTGTGCAAACGGCGACGACACTGGAATTCTTGAACCATTTTTTCTGGTTCAAGGCCCGTTCTTCAACCTCCTTTTGCGTCTCGCCCGCCCCCGGGGGTAATTTTCGATTCAATTGGTACTTGATCTCTGCAAGTTGACCAATAATTTTCGGATCGTCGATAATGATGAACTCCCAGGGTTGGCGGTTTCCGCCGGAGGGTGCCTTCGTGCCCGCAAGAATGATTCTCCGCAATTGCTCTTCCGTAGCTCCCTTCTTGAAAATACGAATCGTCCTCCTCTTCTCAATCGCTTCGTAAACCTCCATATCGAACCTCCCTATCTTTTGACATTCTGGGTGAATTATAGCTTCCCGGATTCACTCCGGGAAAGCCTGGTGTTTTTATCTCCCCTATTCATAAAAGGTAAAAGCTGTGGTTGTCAAGCAAAAAGATTGTCGTCTCTGAAAAAGTCCATTTTTGTCATTGCGAACGAAGTGAAGCAATCTTGGGGTCCTTATTCTTCTCAATAATTCAATTGTATAGGAATTTCCTTTTTTATCCCCCTCCCCCCCATCCCCCTCCCACCAGGGGAGGGGAGAATAATAGATGGAGCTAAAAATTCCCTCCCCCTTGATGGGGGAGGGTCAAGGTGGGGGTGTTAATAACTTGATGAGATTGCCACGTCGTCCGCCTGAGGCGGACTCCTCGCAATGACCCCATGCCGAGTTTTTCAGAGATGCCAGATTGAGGTCTTGCAAAAGATCTTGTACCGGGGACCGAATTTCATCCCGGCTCCTGCTGATCGTATATCACTCTTATTTGCTTTTAGGGGGCTGAAAAATGCCCTATAGGGCATCCTCAATGCAGTCCAGGACACACTACCCGGCCCAGCGCCCGGCAAGCTGCTGGACCTGCCCCATAACCCACGCCCACAAAAACAAAAGCCAGGATAATGAGTCCTGGCTTCAAAGTAGCAAAAAGCAACTTTCTCTATGAGAGAACCAAGTTCTTCTCTTCTTAAGTCACGATTTCACCTACAAAGGATGAAGATAAACTTGTTTTATGAAATGAAGATTTTCGAATGAAATGGAGAACGACGCCGCTGCGCTGGTTAGGCACCGTGGCACGGTCCGCACCCTGAATATAAGGGACTAATAAAATGATACCTCGTCCAGCCAAATGGTCCCCTCGGTCCCGAGGGGGATGTGGCGACTGTCGGCCAACCATTCAATGTTTTCGACGAACTTCGTGTCCAGCACCTGGCCCGACTGGGGCTTCTCGAATCTATCCGAGCCCAAAGAAAGAGAGACAAAGGGGATCTGCACCCTCCTCCATTCCGTGCCTACCGGGATCGGCCTCAACCAGTGGATCACCTCGGAGCCTTTCCTGGCGACCATCAAAACGAACATCACGGTCATCTCCTCCGAAGCCCTTATGAAAAATTTGATTCCCTGGTATCGGCTGAGGTCTCGCTGCAGGCGATTGTTCAGGTGGGCGTGAATCACCCGGGCACGAGCCCTTGGGTCCTCCTTTGACCCCAGTTTAAACTTCAGGGCAAGGGACCGCTTCGTCCCGTTCGCTCCCTCCCGTTTGTCAATATAGACCGTCTGGGAGCCGCCCTGCCCTGTTCGGCCGCCGATCGCCTTTCCCAGAAACCAGCCCTGCAAATCTGGCTCTTCGCTTTCGAAGCTGCCTTCGATTTGCTTCATCTCCCGGTAGGCTTCGGTTTTCAATTCCTCCAGTGGGCCTTTCCGGTGGATAGCGGCGATGATCAGCCCGGTCTCCGTGTTCACCAGGCGCAGGTTGACATTCCATTCCTCCCCCACCGCGGCCAGGGTCCCGGTGAGGATGATGTCCGCGCCGAGGAGCTTGCCGGCTTTTTTGGCGTAATCCGGGTCGATCATCCCGGTCTGGCCCAGCTGGATCTCATCGAGGATCGTCCTCAGCTTGAGGCGCTCGACGATGTTGAAGTAGCCGGACTCGACCAGGGCGCTCGTGACATCCTCCTGGACATATTTGGCCACCTCCAGATTCCTGCCCATGATCACCTCGAAGTCCTTGACCGCGATGAGCTTCTTCTGGATGAAGATCTTCCCCCGGTCACCCGGCTTGAGGGGCTGCGCCTTGTCGAAGATCTCGGCCAGGACTTCATTGCCCGCAACCCTGAGAACCCGGATCCGGACTTGGTTCAGCAAGGTTTCCTTACCCTCCAGCACATAGCAGCTGTCGATGACCGACTGGGCCAGTTGTAGGGTCAGCTTGGGCTCCTTCGGCAGCGAGGGCTTCTCCATCTGAAGGGTAATCTGATTCCCCTCCACCTTTTTCACTTCCACGGGAATCTCGAATAGAGACTTGACAATGGGCCGCTCCGAAGGCTTCTTCTCCGGAGCCGCCGCGCACCCGGTGAAAAGAACCAGAACCACCACCAGAGCCGCCCTCAATCTCATTCGCACTGCCCACCTCCTTTCTTAGCCATTGGGGCCCTTCTCTCTCAAGCCCCTCCCCTGAAAGCTCATCATTCTTCGAGGAGATCGCATCCCATATGGATCCCCGCTGATCGTCAAGGGTGGAGTGCGTCTTGAGAATTATGAAACGAAATCTACACTTTTCTGTGGTACCTGTCAACCGAAGATTTCAGTGATACTACGCCCGCTAAAGCCGGCAGTTTTTACAAAAATGTCGCCTTTTTACATAGAAGACGACAGCAGATTGTCGAGGGAAGTAGCATTCCAGATACTCTCTCATATTCGGAAGAAGTTCGGAAAGCCGCCCTAAGAAATGCCAATTGAAATCTCCACCTTTTGGAAAAACCTGTCAAATCTCGCTTTCAGGAAGAAGTCTTTGAGCAAAGAACCCACTCTCTTTTAGGAAGCGCATCTGAGGTCTTGCAATACAACTTTTTCTTGTTGATAGGATAAGATCATGGAAAGACTTCTGCGATTCGTATCAATTTAGCGCTTTGAAAAAGACCTCCCCAGAAATCCCTCCCGCCCTCCCTTTTTCAAAGGGAGGAGAGCTTTTGCTTTGTTTTCAATTATAGACTCCGCTTTTTCCCCCTTTGGAAAAGGGGGACCGAGGGGGATTTAAACGGTTTTTCCAAAAGCTAAACTATTACTACGACTCAAATTTCCCCGGTTCGGCCTGTCATGGAATCTCACATAGGAACTCCAAACAGACTTTTTTCTGCAACATAGGTATAGAATGTGAGAGATGGCGGATTTTGGGGGCTCCCTTGTGCAAAAATCAGGCGGAAGTGGGATTTCTCATCTTCCAATCATTACCTTCCTCCCCCGCCGAGATTGATTGGGGAGCGAGGAAGGTCTGAGCCCCCTTGGGGCGAAGCAATAAACCCTTGTAAGCTTCTCCGACAAGCTCCAGCCGCTTCGGTAGCCTCTTTTTCCCTTGCTTACCCCAGTCTTCGCCAATGGTTAGAAGAATCCCTCCATTCCAGACGGTTGCCAGACCCAGGCAGAAAGGGCCTTGCGCTCATCATCATAAGGCGGTGGGTCTTCCATCGGATAAAGCTCGGCGAAGGCTTTATCCTCCAAGGGGTATCTTCTCTATGGCGCATCCCGCGTCTTTCCCATGTTTCGCCTCGCCTCGGTTTGCGGAACCAAAGCCCAGGCCTTGGACAGAGGTTTTTCCCAGCCGATGCTGATTTCGCCAACGCCCTTCCTACCTGGGCCACGACAAAAGTGGAAACCAAAAACTGGGGGTGGGCAAGCTCTTTTTTCTATTGACAAACCATTTCAGACATACTATGGATGGATCTCCATTGGTCAAACCACTTGATCATTCAATCACTGTGAGGAGCTTCCAAGAAAAGCTCCTTCCGCGAAAAAGCGTAGGTGACTTTGTGAGTCGAGTCATTGCTCACCGATCCCAATCCTCCCCGACGCTCTCCCCCGGAAAAAACCCCGATATGGAAGACGGGATGTTGTTAAAGCCCATCAGAAGGGTCCGGCTCTACGAGAACGCGGTCGAGCAAATTCAAACGTTGATCCTGATGAAAAAATATGAGCCAGGTGACCGGTTGCCGTCCGAGCGGAGCCTAGCCGAACAGTTTCATATCAGCAGACACTCCCTGAGGGAAGCCCTTCGTATTCTGGATGTGATGGGCCTCATCGAAATCAGAGTGGGGGATGGGATCTATGTGAAGGAAGTGAACTTCCTTCCCTACATTGAATCCCTGAACCTTTCCATCAGTTCCAGGCTTCAAGTAGAGCGGGACACCTTTGTCAAGCTCTGGGGGGCACGAAAAATCCTGGAAATGGGGATGGTGGATCTCGCTACCAAACAGGTCACCGAGTCATTCTTAAAAAGCCTTTGGTGGTGCATCGAGGAGATGAAGAAGAACATCAATCATCAGGATGCTTTCATCTCCGCGGGGATCCGGTTCCATCGCCTGATCGCCGAAATTGCCCAGAATGAGATCCTGATATTGATATGGGACATGCTGGCCAATCTCGTGCGCAAAAGCCAGAACAAGATCTATCGCATCTCCTGGTCACCCAAGAAAGCCCTTCACGCCCATAAGAAGATTTATCTCGCCTTGCAAGCGAAGGATGCCAGGAAAGCGGTGGAGGCCATGAAACAACATATGCTGGATGAGGAGAAGGCCCTTGTGGCAGCTCTTGAGAAAGGAAAAGCCTGAGACGGCTGACTCTCTTTTTCCAGGTAGAGAAGGCGGTTTCAGATTCTTAGCGGGTTGTTGGAAAAGTCCTTTTCGGACTGAGGCTGTCATTCCTGCGGAAGCAGGAGTCCAATCTCTTCAAGGTATTATGGACTCCCGCTTTCGCGGGAGTGAAAGTGTTTTGGAGCTTTTTCGTAGCCTGTTAATTAACCCAAAAGGAGGAAAGGATTATGGTAAAGGATCTATCATTTATTGGTCGACCCCATGAGTATGACGCTCGGAGGGTATACTCCCTGACGGGTGCGGATTGGCAGGAGAGGGTCAATTTTGACCGGCTCCGCAAGGAACGACTTGCCCGAGCCAAGGAGCAGATGGAGATCCATGATCTGGGAGCCCTGGTGGTTTATGACGGAGCAAACGTCCGTTATCTTACGAGCTCTTTCCAGGGAAACTGGAAGTACAACATCTTCATCCGTTACGCCGTCCTTCCCAGAGGCGGAGAACCCATTTTATTTGAGACGGCCGGCTCTGACCTGGAATGCGCGAAAATCGATCTGCCGTGGATGGAGGGAAGGATTCGTCCGGCCATCACCTGGAAGTGGTCAGAGGGAGCGGTGGAGTATATGGTGGACCGAATGGCGGAAAGCGTCATCGAAGTTCTGCGGGAACATGAGGTGGTGAAGGAGAGGATCGGAGTCGATTCTCTCGACATGGCTTCTCTGGCTGCTTTTCAGAAAAAGAAGATCAACGTGGTCAATGCCTGGCCGGCCATGTCAGCCGCCCGGGTCGTCAAGACCCCGGATGAAATTGAGCTTCTGAAACAGTCCGCGGCCATTGCGGATGCCTGCATGTACAAAGCTCGTTATGAATGGGCGAAACCGGGGATCACCGAAAGGGAGCTTTCCGGGAAGATGATCGAGTACATGTATTCCAAGGGATGTGAAATCGTTTACGAAATCATCGTCGCTTCCGGCGGAAATACGAGTCCCTACCGGCGCTGGCCGACCGACAAGATCATTCGCCAGGGTGACCTCGTGATCATCGACAACAACACCGTCGGGCCCTCCGGGTATTTCGTGGACTACGTGCGCTGCTTTAAGGTGGAAGCCAAGCCCACCCCCAAGGAGAAGGACCTCTACAAGGAGTGCTACGCTTCCCTCATGGCCGCGATCGAAATGATGAAGCCCGGCAATACGAGTCGGGACGTGGCCGAAAAGTTCCCGGTCTATGATGACGACAAATACGGGACGGTGACGCTGCAACAGTTCGCCCACTCCATTGGTCTAACGCTCTATGAGGGGATGTGGATTTCGCGGGCCTATTCCCTGCAGTACCCTGCCGAGATTAAGCCCCACATGTACTTTGCTGTTGAGACCTTTGCCGGACACCCGTTGCTTGAACAAACGGTCCGGTTGGAATCCGATATCCTGATTACGGACAAGGGGCACGAGATCTTCACCCTCTTTCCTTATGAGGAGGAGATGCTGAAGTGAATACGTAAAGAAGCCATTCGGAAGGTAGTCAGATGAAAGCAGATCTGGCCATCATCAACGGGCTTCTGGTCGACTCAAAAGGTATCTACCCAGGGGTCCTCTATATCCGAGAGGGAAAGATCGCCGGGATTACCCAACCTCTGGGAAATCACCCCAAAACGTGATCGATGCCAACGGCCTTTACATCCTTCCCGGAGCCATTGATGGACATGTCCATATGATGGACCCAGGCTATACGGATCGAGAGGATTTCACAACAGGAACCAGGGCAGCCGCCAGGGGTGGCGTCACCACGGTGGTCGATCATCACCGAACCGTTCCCCAGGTTTTTGGCGCCGAGGAGCTGATAGAAAAAAGGAACTATTTGGAGAAGCGAGCGGTGGTCGACTTCGGCCTCCTGGGTGGCCTGAACCTGACGAATTTGAGAGCTCTCCGGGGGATGTGGCAGGCAGGGGCTCTCGGATTCAAAGGTTTTACTTGTGAGTTGCACGAAGCAGACGCCCTGCTCAGCGGCAACCCGATGGAAATTCTCGACGAAATCCGCCAATTCAACGGAATCGCCCTCTTTCACTGTGAGGACGATTCGCTCCTGAAGAAGAAGGAAGAACAATTGCGGAAGCAGGGGTGAAGGATATCTGGCTGGCTCCCTTTGGGATCCCCGGGGTGGAGACGGCGACCCTGATTTTACTCGATTTGGTTTCCCGGGGAATTTTAACCCTGCAGCAGGTTGCTTATCTCCGGAGAGAAAGGCCGGCGATGATCTACGGGTTGACAGGACAGAAGGGGGGGCTGCGCGTGGGTTGCGATGCCGATCTTATTTTGGTCGACCAAAAGAGGAGAGTGGTATTTGAGAATGCAAAGGTTATTTCCAAATGCGGCTGGACACCCTATCAAGGGAGAGAAGTGACCGGTGATGTGGTTCTGACCATGGTACGGGGAAAGGTCGTCATGAAGGAAGGAAAGGTCATTGGAGAACCCGGTTGGGGGAGATTCGTGACCCGAAGGAGCGATTCATAGAGGAGAAGCCAATTCCATCAAAAGAACCGGAGGACATTATGGGCAAGAAAAAGACGCTTTATCTGCATGACATGAGTTATACGGAGGTTGATGCCTACCTGCGGACCTGCGACGTCGCCATGGTTCCCATGGGAAGCCTGGAAAGACATGGGGCCCACATTCCTTTGGGCTGCGATGCTTTGACAACCTGGGAAGTGGTCACCCGGGCTTCACAGAAGGCGTCCGTGATCTATACCCCCATTATCCCTTACGGGTATTCGCCCCACCACATGCATCGGCTGGGAAATGGAACCGGTACGATCACATTTTCGGGGGAGACCTACCGCCGGGTCATCTACGACATCGGCAAGTCCCTCATCTACCATGGTTTCAACAAAATCGTCTTCGTCACCCACCATGGCTCTAACTCCAAGGTGGTGGACGAGGTGCTCCGCCGCATCCGTTATGAGAGCGAAGCTTTCACCTGCTGGTA
>Ga0315280_10012600_pt1 | contig 10196 bp, 8 predicted proteins | sample YL17G06_40_MG_FD_203697 | JGI IMG/M metagenome (GOLD analysis project Ga0315280, IMG submission 203697) | Sediment microbial communities from Yellowstone Lake, YNP, Wyoming, USA - YL17G06_40 | ecosystem: Environmental > Aquatic > Freshwater > Lake > Sediment | place: USA: Wyoming | collected...
CTGGGCCTCCTCCAGCGCGCCGCGCCGGCCATCCGCCGACCGGGTCAGGAAGAAGCCGACGACGCCCGCCACCACCAGGAACACCGCCGTCAGGATGACGGTCCCGGCAATCAGGTCCATGCTCATCTCCAGCCAACCTCCCCTGCGGGGTTAGAAGGCGAGACGTTGGTCGTGGTTCTCGACTTCGGGAGGGCGGCAAGAGCCGTGCCGGGGGGGCCGGGCCTGCCTACCGCGCGGCCCCGCCGGTGCGAGGCATCTGCGACTCCGAGAGGCCGAACGCGGCCGCCAGCCGGCGCCCGTACTCCTGGCTGGGGACGTCGGCGGCGTGAAGCCAGGATCGGACCGTCGCCGCCGGCGTGCCCAGCCGGTAGGCAAGCTCGGCGACGCTGATCCGGCGCCGAGCCATCTGGCCCGCCAGCCAGATGGCGAACTCCGGTGGTTGGTCGTCCGGCGCCTGCCGGACCGGACTGGCGTCGAGCAGCTCCTGATAGCGCCGCCAGCAGGCCGCGTCCTGGACCCACCCGATGTTGGAGATGGGCTCGCCCAGAGGCTGAAGCGCATCTCGCGCGAACTGGAGCACCCAGTCGCCGTCGCCGTAGTAGCGGGCGGCCAGCGCGCGGACGCTGCCACATCCGGCCAGCCTGGTGTACACCATCTCGACGAGGGGCTCGTAGCGGGAGCGCCGGTCGGGTGGGAGGGCCCGCAGGCGCAGGGGTCCGCGCTGCCAGAGCTTGACGGTGTAGAGCAGCTCCAGGTGCCCGAACTCGGGGCCGAGGGAGGCCGGCGAGCGCGGCGCCGAAGGCTCAATCGTCGGGATCGGCGGATCGGCTGGGCGGTCGGTGGCACGGGCCAGCAGCTCCAGATACCGGCACCAGTAGGCGGCCGCCACGACCAGGCCCTGCCGCGTCCTTCGGTCGACCTCGGCGGGCCAGGGCAGGTCGGCCGGCCACCCGGCGTCGTCGAGGAACGCCTCGGCCAGGCTGACCATAGTCGTGTAGGCCTGGAGCCTCGACAGCAGCGCCCCCACCAGGCGCTGCTCGGCCGGCGAGGCGCCGGCCGGTCCTCTCTCGAGGAGCCTCGCTCCGTCTTTCCAGGCGTGGATGACTGCGGCAAGTCGATCACGTCGAATCTGAGACATCGCTACCCATACCCTCCGCGGGCGGCCAGCCTCCCCCTCGCCCTTCCGGGTGGCTGGGCGGCGCGGCAGCCTAGGGACATGGTAGCGCGCAGGCGAGCCGGTTCAATTAAAGGCCCGGTAGAGGTCCGGCCCGGGCCACTAGAATGACGTGATAGACGGAAGAGGCGCGGGCTCCGGCGCGCCAGAGAAGGCGACGCCGGCCCCGTCCGACCCAGAGTGGAGCCGTCGGGTCACGGCAGACCGGGTGCCTCCGCCCACCGCGTCAGCCGCCGACGTGGGGCTCGAGCCCGTGCCTGGCCAGGACCTCGGCCGCGGCCTCCATCGCCGCCTTCTCCGGGGGCTTCAGCCCATCCAGCGCGTACGTCCGGCCCAGCTTCCGGTACTTGGACTGGCCGAGCTGGTGGTAGGGCAGGACGTCCACCCGCAGCGGGGCTCGCGAGCCCGAGCCGATCAGCTTGCTCAGGAACCGACCCATCGCCTCGAAGTTCTCGGGCTGGTCGTTCTTGCCGGGGATGAACGGGTATCGAATCCAGATCTGTCCCCGGCCCGCCAGCGCGTAGAGGCGGGCGAGGTTCTCCAGGATGAGCTCGTTCGGGACGCCGGTCAGATCCCTGTGAGTCGCCGAGTCCATGTGCTTCAGGTCGTAGAGCACCAGGTCGGCGCGCCGCGCGGCGGCCTCCAGGGCCGGCCAGGGGGCGTAGCCGCAGGTGTCGAGCGCGGTGTGCAGCCCGCGCTCGCGGCAGCGGGCCAGGAAGGCTGTCGTGAAGTCGGCCTGGCGCAGGGGCTCGCCGCCGGAGATGGTCACGCCCCCCTTCGAGGTCTCGTAGAACGGGCGGTCCCGCTCGGCCCGAGCCACCGCCTCGTCGACGGTGAGGTAGTACCCGAGCCGCTCCAGCGCCTCGGCGTAGCAGACCTCGGTGCACTTTGCCTCGCCCTGGCAGCGCTCCCGTCGGATGACGCGCTTGCCGCTCTCGTCGACGCCGTGCACGCCGTGCGGGCACGCCCGGGTGCACTCGAGGCACCCGATGCAGCGCTCCGGGAGGAAGCCGAACTCGACGCGGCCGCTCATCGCCTCGGGGTTGTGGCACCAGAGGCAGCGGAGCGGGCACCCCTTGACGAAGACCGTGGTCCGGATCCCTGGCCCGTCGTGGATCGAGTATCGCTGGACGTTGAAGACGAGGCCCTGGAGCGCTCCGTTGAGCATTACTTGCGTTCCTTCCCCCTCGTCCCTTTCGTCCGCGTTGCCCGCAGTCGCAGGCGTCGCCTCACCTCATCGCTGGACAGCCCACCCTCCTTCGTCCAGCGTGCTCGTGAGCGCTCGATGAGCGCCAGGAACTCCGGGTTCGTGCCCAAGGAGATGCTCTCCAGGTCCACGCCCCCCGCTGCAAGGACCACGGCGACCGGGCGTCCTTCGCTGGTGACGACCACCGGCCCCTCGTCGGCTCGCTCGGCGTACTCAGATAGCGGCCGCACGGCTTCGGAGATATCAATCGTTCGCACGCTCATAGGTCCACCACCTCTTTCCCGATACGCACGCGGTTGCGCAGCTTTACCCCCACGGCCAGGATAGCCACAATGGGTTCCGGGTCGTCCTGTACATCATAGTATACGCGCAGGTTGCCGATCCGGAGTTCCCACGGGGCAAGCGGATTCGGCCGCATCGGTTTGCGTTGGTGCGTCCCTACGGTGGGGTCGTGAGCCAGTTGCTCGTCAACCGCGTCGAGGACAATCGCTCGCTGTCGGGCCGTGAGTAGACGTAGGTGATCCACGGCCTCCGGCGAATACTCGACACGGTATGGCATTCAGAGCTCGTGCTCGGTCCGGTTGATGATGTGCTCCTGGAAGTCCGGGGACAGCTCGACGAAGTAGGCGCTGAAGCCCCAGACCCGCACCAGCAGGTCTCGGTACTTCTCGGGCTCGCGCTGCGCGGCCCGCAGCGTCGCCGCGTCGACCACGTTGAACTGGAGCGCCTTCCCGTCGAGCTGCATAAACGTGCGGACGAGGGCGCCCAGCTTCTCGGCGCCTGCCTCGCCGCGGACGGCGGACGGGTGCAGCTTGACGTCGAACATCGTGCCCATCGGCGGGTGCAGGCTCGTCACCCGGGACATCGACCGGATGTTTGCCGTGACGCCGTTGCGATCGGTGCCGCCGACGGGGGCCAGGTGGCCGGAGACGCTCTCGCCGGCCCGACGACCGTCGGGCGTGGCGCCCAGGCTCTTGACCGCGGTGACGTAGCCGGCGAAGTCGAAGAAGCCGGGGCAGTAGCGGCCGCCCCGGGGGTTGGCGTAGGACTGGCCCTCGGCTATGAACAGCTCGGCGATCTCGGCGGCGAGACTGTCCACCCCATCGTCGTCGTTGCCGAACTTGGGGCAGCGATTGCGGAGCCGCAGCCGAAGGCGCTCGCCCTCCAGGTCGGCGAAGTCGCTCGCGAGCACGGCCTTGAGCCGGGCCAGGCTGACGTCGCCCTCCTCGTACACCACCTGCCGGATCGCGGCGAGGGCGTTGGCCGCGTTCACCAGCTCGGAGCCGAGCAGGCCGGTCATGTTGTAGAGCGTCCCGCCCCAGGTCTTGTCGAGGCCGCGCTCGATGCACCCCTCCAGCGTGGCCGACATGAAGGGGGCCGGCGAGATGGCGCCGAGGCCACGATCTCGGGCGTTCCCGCGCTCGACGGCGGCGGCGATGGCCTGCCGAAGTCGAGCCGTGTAGGCCGAAAGCAGTTCCGGGAAGGTGACGTCGTCGGGCGCGTCGGCCAGCGTCTCGCTCAGGACGCGAAGGTGACGGACGCCGGTCCAGGTCGGGTAGAAGTCCGACTTGCCGCCGATGGTGATCTCGGAGCAGCCGTCGTGGCAGTAGTCGAGCGCGTCGTGCAGTGGAATCCCGAAACGCAGGAGCTGCGGGATGATGCTCTCGTCGTTGTAGATCTCGGGCAGCCCGGCGATGCCCAGCGTGATCGTCTCGACGATCCGGCGGAAGAGCTCGGGCGGCGTGCCCCGATGGAGTCGGACGCCGACCTTGGGCGACGGCAGCCGAAGCCGGACCGCGGCCTCCAGGCAGAGGAAGCTGAGCTGGTTCGTCGCGTCCCGGCCCTCCGGCGTCTGGCCGGAGAGCATGATGCGCTGGCAGTCGTCGGTGGAGCTGAGGTCGATCTCCTCGTTGAGCTTGACGAAGAGGCATTCCAGCAGCTCTCGGGCCGCGAGACGGTCGATCCGCCCGGCGCGCAGATCTGCCTCGAAGAAGGGCCAGAGGTACTGGTCAAACCGACCGAGGGGCATGCAGCCGTAGCTCTCGACCATCGAGGCGACTCGGACGAAGAGGAACAACTGGAGCGCCTCCCGGAACGTCTCCGGGCGCTCCTCGGCCACTCGGTCGCAGACACGCGCGATCTCGGCCAGCTCGGCGTGGCGTCCTGGCGTCGTCGCCTCGGCGGCGAGTTCTCGCGCCAGCGCGGCGTAGCGCCGGGCCAGGCCCGTGACGGCCTCCAGGCAGATGTCCACCGCCCGCAGGAAGGCGAGCCGGCGCGCCCGGTCGTCCGGCGCCAGGTCGGCGGGGTCGTCGGCAAGCTCGGTCCGACGCCGGGCCGCGAGCTCGCGCAGCCCACGGAGCCCCATCGTCAGGACCCGCCCATAGCCGATGGCGTTGTGGTTGGAGGCGGCGCCGCCGGGCATGCCGGCCGCCTCGTCCTCCTCGGGCGTCGTGTAGGTCGGGAAGTAGCCGACGCTGAGGACGCCCGTCAGCCCGGGGAAGACCTCGGACTTGCGCTCGCGGGCGGGTCCGTAGACGGTCCGGCCGCCGACGAGCAGCTCGTCTTCCTGGATGTAGATGGGCATCTCGCGGAGCACCTTGGCGAAGGCGAGAGCGCGGCGGACGACGATGGACTCGGCCATCTGGTCGGCCGGCAGGGCGAAGGTTCCCTCGATCCGGTGCCGCGCGTGGGTGCGCGCGTTCAGCGCCCCCAGGAGGCGCTCGACTCGGGGCGACAGGCCGAGGTCCCAGCGGGCCGAGTCGGAGTGCTCGGCGGCGTCCACCAGGAGGGTGCCGCTGCGTGCGGTGAAGAGCCGCCCTTCAACCGAAGTCCCATCGAGCGTGGTCGCGCCGTCCATGCGTCCCTCCTGAGGTCTCCGTGCTGCGTCGGCTGGCTCGTTCACGGGGCAGCCGTGGCCTCAACCAATAGTAGGCCATCCTGGCGCGGCGCGTCAAGACCACAGGGGCAAGGCAGGCTGGAACCGGCCCGCGGCTAGCAGCCCCGCCGCTTGTCGACTATGGTCGGCAGGGAAGACGGAGTGCCCCTCCCAGGGTTCCTGGGAGGGGCAGCGGTTGCCCGGCCGCGGAGGGTGGGAGGTGTGCTGCGCCTACGGCCGCGGCAGGTCGACGATTTCCTGGAGCTTCTTCTCGATCTCGGCCATCGCGGCGTCGCTATAGGGCTTCTCGCCGTACTCGATGGCCAGCAGCTCGTTGTCGCCCCGGTCGCGGTACTCGATGTAGCGGGTGTTCCATGGCACCGGGAAGACGTCCGTGCATTTCTGCATCAGATCCGCGACCTTGGCGTACAGCGGGCGGATCTTCAGGACCTCGGGGTCGCGCCAGGCCTTGAGGTTGCCGGGCTGCTTGCCGGTGTTGAGCGTCAGCCACTTCATGGACTCGTAGCCGGTGACCCTGACGAGCAGCCCGTAGGCTTCCTCCGGGAACTTGGTCTTGGAGGTCACGGCGTGGCGGTTGGCGTAGGGGATGAAGGCCCGACGCGGCGGGTTCTCGAAGGCCGAGGGGCCCTTTGGCGCGAGGACCGCTCCATACTCGAATTTCTTGGCGACGGCGGTGTCGAGGCCACCCCAGTTCCCGGGGTTGCTCGTGACGCTCCACATCTTGCCGGCGGCGAAGAGCGCTGTCCCGCTCGTGCCCTGCGTGTCCTGGCGGCCCGGGTAGAGCTTGCGCTTGACCATGTCCGTGACCCACTTGACGCCGTCGAGGGTCTTCGGGTTGGTCAGCTCGACCTTCTTGGTGGTCGGGTCGAGGATCCAGCGCCCCCAGTTGCGTAGCCAGCCATCGCCGACGTGGCTGCCGCCCTTGGAGGAGTCGCCGCCGAAGACGCCGGGCTTCTTCTGGGCGACCAACTGCATCGTGGAGACGTAGTCCTCCATCGTCCATTCGTCGGTCGGCTCCTTGCCGCCGACTTCCCTGAGCATGTCCTTGTTGTACCAGGTGATGATGTCGTTGATGCCGGCGTCGCCGGAGAGGCCCGACAGCTTGCCGTCGGTCCAGCGCCGCTGCCACTCCAGGTCCGGGTAGTCCTCGAAGTCCGGCGGGGGCTTGGCCTTGACCAGGTCGTCGATGGGGAGGAAGACGCCCTTGATGGCGAGTTCGGGCCAGAACGCCTGGTCGCAGACCATCACGTCGGCGAGGTCGCCGCTGATGAACTGGGTCTGGACCTTCTTGGGGATGTCGCCCCACTCGACGTCCTCGACCTCGACGGTGTAGCCGGTCTCCTTGGCGTAGCGCTGGGCGAACTCCTTGGTGTGACTGCCGAAGACGCCAGCCCGACTGATGATGCGCAGCGAGACGTCCTTCTTCGCCGCGGCCGGCTTCGCGGCCGGCGTCTGCCCGGCAGTTGGGGCCTGCCCGGCTGCGGGCGCGGCCGGCTTCGCGGTCGGCTCGGGCGCGCCCCCGCCGCAGGCGGCCAGCAGCCCCATCGCCGCCCCGATGCTTCCGAGCGCCAGGAACCTTCTTCGAGTGAATGCCTGCCTCATCTCTTCAGCAACTCCTTTCTGTAGGGTAGTGTCTCTACCCCTTGATGCCCGACATCACGATCCCCTGGACGAAGTACCGCTGGGCCAGGAAGAACAGGATGATGCACGGCAGCGCGGTCATGACCACCATCGCCATCATGTAGTGGTCGAACCGGCGGCCATCCGACGGCTGGGTCTGGAAGTAGCGGAGGCCGACCGCCAGCGTCATCATCTTCGGCTTGTTCAGGTAGATGAGCGGCCCCAGAAAGTCGTTCCAGGCGCCGATGAAGTGGATTATCGCCACCGTCGCCAGCGCCGGCTTGGTCAGCGGCACCAGCACGCTCCAGAGGACCCGTGGGTAGCTGGCGCCGTCGATGACCGCCGCCTCGTCGAGGTCCCGCGGGATGGACATGATGAACTGGCGCAGCAGGAAGATCGTGAAAGCGCCGCCGCCGAAGAATGGGGGGATGATCAGCGGGTAGAGCGTGTTCACCCAGCCGAGCAGCTTGAAGAGGATGAACGTCGGGATGAGCGTGATCTGCGCCGGGAACATCATCGTGCCCAGGGTGATCATGAACAGCAGCTCACGGCCCGGGTAGCGGAAGCGAGCGAAGGAGTAGGCGACGATCGTTCCGGTGACCGTGGCCCCGACGACGTTCAGCGCCGTGATGGTCGAGGTGTTGAGGAACCACTGGAGGAAGGGGAACTTCGTCGCCACCTCGACGTAGTTGGTCCAGAGAAGCGCGTCGGGCGCGAAGCGCGGCGGGAAGTAGTAGAGCTCCTTCTCGGCCTTCAGGGAGGTAATGGCCGCCCAGTAGAGCGGGAAGGCGAAGAGCAGGCCTAGCACCCACACGGTGGCGTAGAGCGTCACACGGCCGACGCTTCGCGACAGCCGTGTCCCCGCGGAAACCTGCCGGCCGGCGGACGCGGCCTGGAGTACCCCGATCTGTTCGGGCATCTCACTGCTCCCCCGCGTAGTAGACCCAGCGCCCGGCGGTCCGCATCTGGATGTAGGTGAGCCCCAGCAGGATCAGCGTAAACAGCCAGGCGAGCGCCGAGCCGTAGCCCATCCGGAAGTACTCGAACGCCTGTCGGTAGATGTGCAGCGCGAAGAACCAGGTGGCGTAGGAGGGGCCGCCAGCGGTGGCGACGTAGGCGATGTTGAACACCTGCAGGGCGCCGATCACGCCCAGGATCAGGTTGAACAGCATCGTGGGCGAGATCATCGGCAGGGTGACGTTCCGGAACTTGTCCCACTGCCTCGCGCCGTCGATCTCGGCCGCCTCGTACAGCTCCTTCGGCACGCCCTGGAGGCCGGCCAGGAAGATGATCATCCGGTTCCCGCCGAGACTGCTCCAGAGGCCGATCAGGATGACCGTCGGCAAGGCCCAGGTCGGCGAGGCCATCCAGCCCGGGCCCTCGATCCCGAACTGGCCGATCAGCCAGTTGACCGGACCGAGCTTCGGGTGGAGCATCCAGGTCCAGAGGATGGCGGAGGCGACGATCGGGATGAGGTTGGCCATGAAGAAGAGCGTCCGGTAAAGCGACGTGCCTAGCAGTTGCTGGTTGAGCATGACCGCCAGCAGGAGAGAGCCGAAGAGACCCAGGGGCACGATGGCGAAGGCGTAGACGAAAGTGCGGCCGACCGAGGGCCACATGAGGTCGTCCTTGGTGAAGGCGGTGACGAAGTTGTTGATCCCGATCCACTTGGGGGTTCCGAGGATCGAGTACTCGGTGAAGCTCAGGTAGAACGAGGCCACGATGGGGCCAACCATGAAGATCAGCAGGCCGAGTAACCAGGGGATCAGGAAGACGTACCCCCAGATCGCCTCACGGGCGGCGCTCGGGGTCATCCGGAAGAGCTTGCCGGCGGCGGTCAGCGCTCTGGGGAACGCGCGGGCGCTCGTAGCCTCCCCTCCCATCGTTCGTGTCGCTCCTTCCTCGGTATAGTGTCATCTATGCCTGAGAACGAAGTCACAACAGACCGTGAACCTGGGCGAGCGAGCAGCCACGCTACCGGTGGCTTCCAGGAGTAGCGTTGACGCGTCACACGATACCAGAAGGGAGCGGACAAGTCAAGCGGCTGGACCGGTGGGCGCAGTCTGAGCGCAGCCTACTTCCTGAGGACCCTCCCAGCCCGGACGCCGGTGTGCCGGTGGCCCTCCATCGCCACCTCGCCGTTCACCACCACGTAGTCGATCCCCGCCGGCCAACAGCTCTCCGCCACGTTCGGGTCCGCCTCCTCGCCCCTCATCCCCACCGTCTCCCTGTCGAACACCACCAGGTCCGCCCACATCCCCGGCCGTACGTAGCCCCGATCCGTCAGCCCCAGCCGCGACATCGGCAGCGACGTCATCCGCCGGACGCCCTCCTCCAGGCTGAGAACCTTCTCCTGCCGAACGAACTGCCCCAGCACCCGCGGCGCCACCCCAATGCTGCTCGCCGCCCCCGTCTCCAACTGGTACCGAAAGTCAATCGGCTCGAACCGCTCCGCCGGGTCGAATAGCCCCGTGTCGATCGAGGGCAGGATGCAGTGCTCCCAGGGGATGATCCGATAGTGCTCGTCCTCAATGTAATCGTTGATCATCCGAGGCCCCCGACCCTTCTCCGCAAGAGTCAGATCGAACAGACACTCCTCGGGCTCGATGCCCCGCTCCGCAGCCACCGCCGCAATCGACTTGCCCTGAATGCTCCGATCATGCGGACAGTCCCAGACGATCACCCGATCCCAGGCCCGACGATACGGCACCCCGCCCGGCCCGAACCGGCCGAGAGGATGCCAGGGATCGATCTCCCACATCGTCTTCTTGAGCTCCGCCCGCCCCTCTCTGCTCTCCAGCTTCTTGACGAGCTGGTCCGGCGTGAAGTGGTAGATCTGGAGGAAGCCGGCGAGGCTGCCGCCGTTCATGTTGTAGACTTCGTAGTCGCAGGAGATGTCGACGCCGCGGCGGCGGGCTGCCTTCAGCATCTCCACCTTCTGCGTCCCGTTGCCGTAGACCGGGTACTTGCTCTGCATGTGCGAGATGTTCGCCCGGACGCCGGACTTCTCGGCCGTCTCAATCATCTCCTGGGTGGCCGCGATGTTCGTCTCGCGCTCCCCCCGGATGTGCGAGGCGTAGAGCCCATCGCGCCTGGCAACCAGCTTGCACAGTTCGACGAGCTCCGAGGTCTGCGCCCAGCACCCGGGGATGTAGACCAGGCCCGAGGTCACCCCATAGGCGCCCTCCTCCAGGCACTCCTCGAGGAGGACCTTCATCTGTCGGATCCCCTCGTCGTCAGCCGGCCGCCGGTCGTGGCCCATGACGCAGCGACGAAGCACGTTGTGGGCGGCTAGCTGG
>Ga0315280_10012602_pt1 | contig 10195 bp, 9 predicted proteins | sample YL17G06_40_MG_FD_203697 | JGI IMG/M metagenome (GOLD analysis project Ga0315280, IMG submission 203697) | Sediment microbial communities from Yellowstone Lake, YNP, Wyoming, USA - YL17G06_40 | ecosystem: Environmental > Aquatic > Freshwater > Lake > Sediment | place: USA: Wyoming | collected...
GGGGTTTCCCAGAACGGTTCGCCCTCCTTGGCCGCCTTCCAGAGCACGAAGTCGCGGACATCGGTCTTGTCGTACTTGTCGGTGTCCACGCGCGCGCCCGGACGGATCCCTGACAAATCAACCTGCGCCAGCTTGCCGTACTCGGCAAAATTCCGCACGCGGAAGTAAACCGACCCGTCACTCGCATAGGCGTAGCCCTTCGCCTCGAGCGTCTGGATGAGCTTCACCATGTCGTCAATGTGGTCGGTGGCGCGCACGACGATTTCGGGAGTCTCCAGATTCAGGAGCTGACCATCCACTTCGAAGGCCTGGATATACTTCTGAGTGTAGTCGCGGAGCGGGATCCCCGCGGCTTGGGCGCCGCGGATAGTGTTGTCATCCACGTCGGTCAGGTTCATGACCTGCAAGACTTCGTAGCCGCGGTACTTCAGGTAGCGCCGCAGGATGTCCTGAAAGACAAACGTGCGATAATTGCCGATGTGCCCGTAGTCATACACCGTCAGGCCGCAGGTGTACATGCGGACTTTGTTCCCTTCCAGGGGTACGAAGTCCTCCACCCGCCCGGACAAGGTGTTGTGGAAGCGGAGGGCCATATAGCTAGCCGCGCCGGGAGATGTCCCAACCAGCGATTTTATGGGCACGCGCGCGGGCAAGTCAAGGTAAGAGCGCTTCTGGGCGCTTTCGCGGGGTCGGCTTGCGCAAGTTTTGAGCGCCATCAACTTGCCGGGCATCCGAAGATCGTCCACCAACCCTTTTGACAGATTCCTGCATCAAATAAAGCAGGGAGGATTCCCACAGTATGCCAAGGTGTATCACCGACTACCTGAAGCAGGAGCACGAAGAACTCTCGCAATTACTCAATGAACTTACCGATGAACTCCGCGCGCTGCCACTGGCTCGCAACACGACGGAGGTTTTTGAACGCCTGCGGAATCTCGGCGCGGAGATTTCCCGCAAGCTCCACGCGCATCTGGAAGAAGAAGAGAAGATCCTGTATCCCGCCCTGGAGACGCACGTCGAGGGTGTTTCTACGACGCTCGACCGCATGCGTCTTGAGCACGACACCGGCGAGGCCACGGAGAAGGTTTTCTGGCAGAGCATCGAGCGCCTGCTGGAGAGCGGCCGAAACCGCAAGGACGTGGCGCAGTCGGGCGGTCTTTACATCCAGTGGGTGCGCGGGCACCTGCTCAACGAAAACGGTCGGCTTTTTCCGCTGGTTGAGCGCCGACTGAATCCTCAGACCCAGAGGGAAGTCCGCCGCGCCATGGAGGAATTGAGCCAAGAAACCGAGGCGCGGCTGGTGGAAGGTTCAACGGAGCCCGCTGAGGCCTAGAGGACGCTTCGAGAGCCGTGCCGCTGAAAACGGAACGGCCGGCGTCTTCGCCCCGCCGCTGGGACGCTGAAAAGAAGACAAAAGAGATATTTTTCGCCTTCCTTGTCCGCCGAGGCCTAAGAGTCCGCCTGACAACTGAGTGGGCGGGAGCGGCTCTGCCGCAGCCTAGACGCTTCCGTAAGCCCGCGCCTCAGACAGAAGGCAGTCGTGCAGCAGACCCGAACTGCAAGCTGCGGCGCTCTCTACCCGGAAGGCGGATCAGATTCCACAAAGCGCTTTGACTTGCTGGACATTTCTGGCAAACTGAGGGCTTGCTGGATAGATTTCATTCCCTGTTGACTATCGGAAGGAGGCCTCAGTTCTTATGAAAAAGAATTCACTCACCCGTCGTGATTTTATGCGGCTGGGCGCGGGAGCGGCGGCCCTGGGCGCCGCGGCGAAGGTCACGATCCTGGAGCCCAGCACCCTTTGGGCATCAACCCGATCGGTCCCGCCCTCGGACACGGTTCGTTTTGGCATCATTGGGACGGGAGTCGAAGGGTGTTCGTTGTTGAGCGCGAGCTTGCCCATTTCAGGTGTGGAATGCGTGGCCGCTGCCGACCTGTACGATAGCCGGCACATTGCCGCCCGAGAGGCGCTGCGTGGGAAGAATATCGACACCACGCGGGAATACCGCCGCATCCTCGACCGCAAGGACATTGATGCGGTGATCGTGGCCACTCCTGACCACTGGCACCGCAGGCTGGTGGTGGAAGCCGCCGAAGCAGGGAAGGACGTTTACTGCGAGAAGCCCATGTCGCACAGCGTCGAGGACGGGCTGGCCATGGTGGAAGCCATCCAGAAGCACCAGCGGATGTGCACCGTGGGCAGCCAGCGCGTGAGCAGCATCCTCTATCACAAAGCCAAGGAGATTTGGGATTCCGGCAAACTGGGGATGGTGGACACCATCACGGCGGCGTGGGACCGCAACACAGACAGCGGTGCGTGGGTCTATCCCATAGCGCCTGACGCCAGCGAACAAACGATTGACTGGAACACCTGGCTGGGCGAGGCCCCCCAGCGGCCTTATGACCCGGTGCGCTTCTTCCGCTGGCGCTGCTACAAGGACTACGGCGCCGGGCTGGCGGGCGACCTGTTCGTCCACCTGCTCTCCGGCATTCACTACGTTACCGGCACGAACCTGCCTCCCCAGCGGGCGCTCTCCACCGGCGGGCTCTACCACTACAAGGATGGCCGGGAGTTCCCGGATCTGCTCTGGACCATGTACGACTATCCGGACTTCCAGCTCGTGCTGCGCTGCAACCACAACAACAACGAGGAGGGCGAACTCTTCGGGTTTTACGGCAAGCAGGGCACCATGATCATCCGCGGCTCAACGCTCACCTTCAAGCCGCAGGGGCCGTACGCGCAGGCGGAAGATTATTCGGTCTTCGGCTGGCCCGCCAAGTTGCGCAACGCGTACTACGAACAGTGGCGCAAGGATCACCCCCTGCCCGAGCCGGGCAGGTTCAAGGTGGAAGTGGGCACGGAAGTCTATACGCCGCCGCCGGACTACAGTGACCAGACCGACCACCTGATGAACTTCTTCAGCTCGGTGCGCACGCGCCAGGCCGTGGTGGAAAACGAGGTTTTCGGCCACCACGCCGCTCTTGGCTGCCACATGGCGAACTACGCGTACGCGAACAAGACCATTGCCACCTGGGACGCCGCCGCCAAGAAGATCAAAGGCTAGCGGGTTCTCTCCTGTAGGGGCATAGCATGCTATGCCCCTATGCCCACTTCTCCCTTGCTCTCCCTTCCCGTGAGGAATAGTATAGCCGCCGTCAGTGTTTTGCCCCACTCCACCATCTCGGGAGGTTGCATTTATGGACAAGAAGGGAATATCTCGTCGTGACTTCATGTGGCGGACGGCAGGGGTGGCGGGCGCGGCGCTCGCGACCCGGACAATCCTGCTCGACCCCGGTCCTTTCTACGCTTCCTCTGCGCCCGTGCCGCCCAGTGATACTGTGCGTTTTGGCATCATCGGCGTCGGGATGCAGGGCAACGGCTTGCTGCGCACGGCGATTTCGCTTCCCGGCGTGGAATGCGCGGCCGCGTGTGATCTTTACGACGGCCGCCAGGCGCTAGCGAAGGAAATTGTCGGCAAGCCCCTTCCCACCACCCGGCGCTACCAGGAGTTGCTCGAGAACAAGGAAATCGACTGCATCATCAACGCCACGCCCGACCACTGGCACCGACAAATCGTGATTGACTGCTGCAACGCCGGCAAGGACGTTTACTGTGAGAAGCCCATGACGCACACCGTCGGCGAGGGCTTCGAAATGATCGATGCCGAGAAGACAAACAAGCGCATCGTGCAGGTGGGCAGCCAGCGGCCGAGCTCGGTGATCTATGCCAAGGCGAAAGAGATATTCGCCAAAGGCCTGCTGGGCAACGTCTGCCTGGTCGAAGCCTCCCTGGGCCGCAACGAACCGGGCGGTGCCTGGCAGTATCCGCTTCCACCCGACCTCTCACCGCAGACGCTCGATTGGGACACGTGGCTCGGCACGGCGCCCCGCGTGCCATTCAATCCCATGCACTACCAGCGCTGGCGCTGTTGGCAGGCATACGGCTCGGGCGTCGCCGGAGACTTGTTTGTGCACTTGCTGACCGGCATCCACTTCATCGCGGGCTTGACCGCGCCGCCGGAGCGGGCGCTCGCTTCCGGGGGGCTGTATCGCTGGAAGGATGGGCGTGATGTGCCGGACGTCCACGCCACGGTCTATGACTATCCCAAGTTCCAGACCTTCGTGCGCGTGACGCTCAACACCGAAACCGCGGAAGTGACACGCCTCATGGGCGAGGGCGGGCTGCTGGAAATCGTTGACAATGAACTGACGTTCAAGCCGCAGGACGGTCTCGACCATGGCCCCAGCTTCCTTTCCGGCACTTGGCCGAAGAAGCTCCGCGATGCGTATCTCGCCAAATGGGGCGACGAGCATCCGTACAAGCACGACACGAAGACCGGGGAAGTTGTGCGCTACACTGTGCCCGCCGACTACAGCGAGACTCGCGAACACCTTTACAACTTCTTCGACGCGGTGCGCACGCGGCGGCCGGTGGTCGAAGACGCCAGCTTCGGCAATAACACCTCCATCGCCTGCCACATGGCAAACGCCTCGTATTTCAAGAAAAACATCGCCGTGTGGGACGCCGCGGGGAAGACAGTCAAGGTATAACGGCTGCCGGGTCGGTTTCACTTTGCCGCGCCGGTTGAGAACAGCCACAAGATTAACAGCCCCTCGAAGGTACACCCTCAAGGGGCTGAAGGGAGGACATCCCATCCCGCCCCGGCCCGCGTCCTGAAGGCTTGGGGGCAAGGTCTTCAGGACGCGGAGACGATATTCGAGCGAGATCTTGATGATGGTGGGCCCACCCCGTGCCGGCTGTCCAATCGATTCTTTTTATGATTCGCATTAATCGCGGATTTCGAAGATCAGTCTCGGTTACGGAATCTTGGCTGATCTCCGGCGCCTTTGCTCAGGTGAATTTCGACGTGCGGAAGATGCTTCGAAGATCAGCACCCTAGCAGCCGCCGCCGGGGCGAAGATTGGCTGCCCGACGGCGAAAGCCCTCTTGGTGACAATGGCTGAGAAAGCGACGACGAGGACACTGTGGGCCCGGATTGCGGAACACGACGAGGCCGCGCTCGGCGAACTCTACGACCGTTGCGCGCCAGCACTTCTCGGAATGGTCTTGCGCATTCTGCCGGAACATAGTGCCGCCCTCCAGGTCGTTGAGGATGTCTTCGTGCGCTTGTGGCGCGAGGCGCGACATCATCCTTGCCAGGATGCCAGCGTGGCCGCGTGGCTGGTGGTCATGGCCCGCCATGCCGCCGTCCAGCGGCGTCGCGGCGAACAGAAACTACCGCCGCTGGCGCGCTCCCAGCCCGACCCGCTTCAGAAGTCCTTTGCCTGGTTGCCGCGGTCGGAGGAGATTGCGCGGCTCGAAGAGCGCCGCGACTTGCTGAGGAAGGTTGTGAATCAACTGCCGAAGCCCCAGCGCCACGCGTTGGAACTCGCCGTCTTTGAAGGCCACCCAGAGGCGGAAATCGCGGCGAAGCTGGGTGAACCCCTGGGTCGCGTCCGGGCGGTGTTGCGTGCCGGGATGCGCTTCCTCAGGCACCGCCAGCGCGCCGTTTTGGGAACATGGGCTGTCAATATCTAGAAGATCTACACGAACTCTACTTGCTGGGGACGCTCGCCGCGGAGGATGCGGCGGGGGTCACGGAACATCTCCAGCGCGGCTGCCCCGCCTGCTTCGAGAATCTGCGCAAAGCTACCCTGACCGTCTATCTCCTCAGCCAGACGACGCGGCCCGCCCGCCTCGACCCGAAATCGAAGTCCCGCCTCCTGCGCCGCTTGCGCAAGAAGCAGGTGCCGGCCGCGCCGTATCTGCGCTAGCGCAGCTCGGTCCGGCCGGGCATGGCCACGGGCGGCACGGGCAGCGGAGCGTTCCAATCCAGCGTGGCGGGCATCAGATTCTCCTCGGAATTCAGCGCCTGCTCCCAGGTGACCGCCTTACCGGTGTAAGCCGCCAGGCGCCCCATAATCGCGGTTAGGGTGCTCTCGGCGACGTTCTTCAGTTCGTTGATTGGCTTTCCGGCCCGGATGCTCTCGATCAGGTCGGTGTGCTCCTGAATGTAGGGCAGGTTGTCCTCGCGAGCGAAGCTCCAGGGATTTTGGCCGGTGATGACGAACCTTTTTTGTGAGGGGACGATCTGGCAGGAGCCCCTCGTTCCGACGAACGCTTCGGAAACGTTATTGTCGCAGTTTTCCATCTGACGGCACATGCTCATGAGGTGCACGCCGTCCTCGTATTCATAGTCGATGCAGAAGTGGTCGTAAATATGGCCGTACTCGGGCCCGGTGCGGACCTGCCGGCCTCCCACACCCACGCAGCGAAGCGGAGGGCCTTTCAGAACCCAGTTCGCCTTGTCCAGATTATGAACGTGCTGTTCCACGATGTGGTCGCCGCTGAGCCAAGTGAAGTAGTACCAGTTGCGCATTTGGTACTCCATCTCCGTCCAACCCGGTTGGCGCGGGTGAACCCACAGTGCGCCCGTGTTGTAGTAGACACGCCCCGCGACGATATCACCGATGGCGCCGCCATGAAGCCGCGCAATGGTTTCCCGGTGCGCCGTGCTGTGACGGTACAACGTGCCAGCGGCAATGCCGAGACCTTTGGCCTTGGCTTGTTCGTACCCTTCCAGGCATGTCCGCACGCCCGGCCCATCGACGGCCACAGGTTTCTCGGTGAAGATGTGCTTGCCCGCGTCCACCGCGGCTTTCAGGTGCATAGGCCGGAAAGCCGGTGGTGTCGCCAGGATCACGTAATCGATGCCGCTCCCCAGCACCTTCTCGTAAGCGTCGAAACCGACGAAGCAGCGGTCGTCCGGCACATCGATCTTGTCGCCCACGTCTTTCTTGAGCTGTTGCAGGCTCTGGTCGAGCCGGTCTTTGAACGCATCACCCATGGCGACCAGCTTGACGTTCGGCGCCGCCGCGACGACATCCTCGGCGGCGCCCGTACCGCGTCCGCCGCAGCCGATCAGGCCGACCCGAATCAACTCGCTGCCGGCGGGATAGACGGCGGGAACGAACCCCAAGTGGGACGCGACGGTACCTCCCACTACGGCGGCGGAACCCTTCAGGAACTGCCGGCGCGAAGAAGTGAGTTGTGCCTCTCGCTTTGGTCCATTCATGGTAATGACCTCCAGGTCAATTCAGAGATTCCGCCCCGGCGGAGCGCAGCGCGTTATTCACGGCGGGTCCCACCGGGAGCATGAATCAGCAGGGCATAATCCGCCGCGGGCCGAAGTTGCCGGCCGCGGAGGATCAGCGCAGCTCGGTCCGCCCCGGCATCGCCACCGGCGGTACCGGCAGCGTCATGTTCCAATCGAGGCTAGCGGGCACCAGGCTTTCTTCGGAGTTCAGCGCCTGTTCCCAGGTGACCGCCTTGCCGGTGTACGTCGCCATGCGCCCCATGATCGCCGTCAGCGTGCTCTCCACACATTCCTTGAGTTCGTTGGCCGGCTTGCCGGCTCGGATACTGGCGATCAAGTCGGTGTGCTCCTGGACGTACGGCTGGTCTTCCTTTTCGTCCTCGTTGGCGTACGGCACACCCTCTTTGGGGCGGGCACTGTACTTCCACGGTTTTGCACCAATGATGTTGTACCGGTTGACCTGGCAGAAGCCCTTCGTCCCGTGGAGCGCTTCGGAGACGTCGTTCTGGCAGTCAGGCATCTGTCGGCACATGCTCATCATGTGCGTGCCATTCTCGTATTCGTAATCTACGGCGAAGTGGTCGTAGATGTGGCCGTACTCCGCTCCGGTGCGTACCTGCCGGCCGCCGAGACCCACAGCGCGCACGGGGTGGGACTTCATCGCCCAGTTCACGACGTCGAGGTTGTGAATGTGCTGTTCGACGATGTGGTCGCCCGAAAGCCAGGTGAAGTAGTACCAGTTATGCAACTGCCATTCCAGATCGGTCCAGCCCTCTTTGCGCGGGTAAACCCAGATTGGTCCTTGGTTCCAATAGGCGCGCGCCGCGACGATCTCACCGATGGCGCCGGCGTGGATTTGCTTGATGGTGGCAAGGTAGCCAGCCTGGTGGTGGCGCTGCGTGCCGACCCCGATGGCGAGGCCCTTCTTCTTGGCTTCTTCGTAGACTTCGAAGCAGGCCCGAACGCCGGGCCCGTCGACAGCCAGCGGCTTCTCCGCGAAGATGTGCTTGCCGGCAGCCACCGCGGCCTTCAGGTGCTGCGGCCGGAATCCCGGTGGGGTCGCCAGGATGATGTAGTTCACCTCGCTCGCGAGCACTTTCTCGTAGGCATCGAGTCCTAGGAACTGGCGCTCTTCTGGTACGTCGACTCTGTCGGCAACGGCCTTCTTCAGGGCGGCGAGGCTCGTCTCGATTCTGTCTTTGAAGACGTCGCCCATGGCCACCAGCTTCACGTTGGGGGCGGCGGTGACGGCGTCTTCGGCCGCGCCCGTGCCGCGTCCACCGCAGCCGATCAGACCGACTTTAATGACGTCGCTCCCGGCAGCGTGCACGGCCGGAATCGCGCCCCAACCCGCGGCGACGGCTCCTCCCACCGCGGCGACGGCTGATGTCTTAAGAAACTCCCGCCGCGTCGGGCGGGGCTTCTCCCTTTCGTTTGGCTTATCCATGTTCTTATCCTCCAGTGATGCCGATATTGGTTTGCTGCCTTGACAGTGGTCCATGAAGATCGAACGTGCTTCCACAATAAGTCACCGTTCCCTGCTATTTTCCCCCTGGGGTGACCTTGGACTTCAGGTCCCGGAGATTCTCCTCCTCCTCGAGCGCTCGCACCACCCGGAATCCCACGAAAGTTGCGTCGGTGAGCCACCAGATGCTGCGAGGCCGCTGGGGGTCCTGATGATTCCAGGCCTCCTTCGACGCGCGCCGTGCGGCGCAGCGAAGGACAGGAGGATCGTCGTCCCAGGAGCCGCCCCGCACCACGTGCGGATACTGCTGGGTCTCGGGGATCAACACCGGCGTCTCTACAGGCACGAGCGGGTCGAACGTCTTGTAATAGTCTTTGTCGTAGAGATCCAGGCACCACTCCGCCACGTTGCCATGCATGTCGTATAGGCCCCAAGGGTTGGGCTTCTTCAAAGCGGCCGCGTGCGGCATGTCCTGGGAGTTGAGCCGGAACCAGGCGTACTGGCTCAGTTGGCCTGGTGTCGGACCGAAACTATAAGCGGTCTTGGTGCCGGCCCGGCAGGCGTACTCCCATTCGGCTTCGGTAGGCAGGCGGTAGGTCTTGCCGGTTCTGGCCGACAGCCAGCGGCAGAATTCCATCGCCGCGTGGTGCGAGATGCTGATGATCGGATGCCCTTTCCGCCCGTAGCCAAACGTCGGGTCGGCATAAGGAGGCGTGGGGCGCGTAATGGCGTCCGGGGCTTTCCCGTCGTCTGGTGGAGAGGGAGGATTCGCGCCCTTCTTGAGGGCGTTCTTGCTGAAGGCATAGATGTCGAATGCCTCCCAGGTCATCTCCGTTTTGCCCATCCAGAAGGCGCGGACCTTCACTTGGTGTCGGGGTCCCTCGTCAGGTAGCCGGCCGCGCTCGCTGGCTGGGCTGCCCATGGTGAAGGTACCAGCCGGAATGGGCACCAGGTCAAACTTCACCGCCGTGCCCGGGAGAACTTCGGTGTAGGGTTTCATCTCCACCGGAGTTGGGGTTACCTGATCAGACCGCGATGGATGCCCGGATGAGTTCCAAAGTAGCAGCAGGAAGCAGGGCAGAAAAGCAATCCAGGGAACAAACAATCGCTTCAACGACACACTCCCTCAGGGGCCGATGTGCTCGCGGGCCGATTTTGATAGGATGCGGCATTGCATCCGGTGTTGCATGGCGAGGTTGACGATGACTCCGTTGTGGTCCTGGGCTCCGGCGTACTTGCTATGGGCAGCGGCCCTCCAGGTGTCCGCCGGTGAACCTGCGCTGACTCGTTTCGAGTTTGTGCAGCCGCACATGGGGACGCGCTTCCGGATGGTCGTCTATGCACCGGACGCGGCCACCGCTTCCCGAGCCTCGGACGCGGCCTTTGAGCGAATCGCGCGGCTGGATGATACCATGACTGACTATCGTCCCAGCAGCGAATTAATGTCCCTGTGCCGGCGGGCTGGCGGGCCGCCCCTCCCTGTCAGTGAGGATCTCTTTCAGGTTCTTGCCAAATCGCAGGAACTGGCCGAACGTACCAACGGCGCCTTTGACGTCACGGTCGGACCTGTCGTCCGGCTTTGGCGACGGGCGCGGCGCCAGCATGAAATGCCGGCTCCAGAGGAGCTGGCCCG
>Ga0315280_10012603_pt1 | contig 10194 bp, 10 predicted proteins | sample YL17G06_40_MG_FD_203697 | JGI IMG/M metagenome (GOLD analysis project Ga0315280, IMG submission 203697) | Sediment microbial communities from Yellowstone Lake, YNP, Wyoming, USA - YL17G06_40 | ecosystem: Environmental > Aquatic > Freshwater > Lake > Sediment | place: USA: Wyoming | collected...
CGCTGGTTGAGCTGGCCGGCGATCTGCCGCAGCGACAGGCCGCCGACCCGGTACTGCCGTATCAACCGGATCACGCCCTGCTCGGCCTCATTTTTTACGAGCCGGTAGTTGAGGTACTCATAGCCGAAGGGGATATAACCTGACCGTTTGTGCCCGCTGCCGTTCTGCGGGATGCCGAAGCGGTCCCGGGCCTCCAGCACCCCCGAACGGCTTGTATCGGTCAGCCTGGCTATCTCGCGGGCCGATAGGTGCCGACCAGTGTAGAGCTGTTCAATGTAGGATTTGCTTCGCAAGAGCGCCAATCCCGGAAGCGAGATGGTAGCCTCTATGAGGGCTGGGTGCCGAGGCCGCTCGTTCGCCTGCTGTTTGGTTCGGGGAGATGAAACCGAGTCGAACTGGCTTTCCATGGTTTGACGTAACGGTCTGGGCGAACGAGTTCCCGCCGGAACGCATGTTTATGCAACGCTCTATCTCCAAATCTCTAACTCCGTAGAGCACCCGTTGCCTTACCCAAATCCGTCTTTCTGATCCTCTTGACCGAAAACAACAACGATTATACATTGGGTATACAATGGTCAATCAGATCGGAGTATGAATGTGGTTAAGAAACTGACGAAACACGGCAATAGCTTGGCCCTTGTTATCGATAGAGCGGTCCTTGATTTGCTGAAGATCAGTACCGATACGCCTTTGGACGTATCCACCGACGGCCAGGTACTCGTCATTGCACCAGTGCGAGACAAAGCCCATCCGAGAAAGTTCAGGCAAGCTCTCGAAGCGGCGAACCAGAAGTATGGCCGGGCTCTCCGGAGACTGGCCGAGTAGTCGTGGCTCCAGTATTCCTCGCATCGGCATTTCCGTCCGCTCCGTGCAAACCGGCGCAGGGGGTTTTGAAAAAACTGCGATTTCCTCAAGCCAAGCCAGCGGTGAAGTACGGTCCGACTATTAGGTCAAACCGCCCGAAGGCGCACATTGGCAATTTTTTCGAGGGTCAGGAATTCGCGCCACCGCGATTCTGTAGGTGGTATAGAGGAACGTGACATCCCCCTGGATTTGGTTGTAGCGAGTGGAGCTGCAAATGCGCTTGCTATTCTTCCCTTTCCACAAGTAGTTTTTCCAAGACTTCCACGAGTTTCGGAATATTGTCTTTCGCGACGAGCCATATCCTTTCAACAAGGATTTCTCCGTATTCGTGAGCGAGTACATTCCTCTGCCCTACTACTTGCCGCCAGGGAATCTCGGCATGTTCATTCTGAAATGATTTTGAGACGCGATTGGCCGCTTCCCCTATCGCCAGCAGCTGTCTTTCCACTGCAAATCTTGTCTTTTTGTCTTTGGAGAATTGCTCGATAGACACGCCGGCGGTGAAATTCAATATATCTCTCGCTGCCTGAAGCATATCCCACAGGTAGGCGGCGTCTCTTGTTTCAGGCTGCATAGATCGTCTTTGCGGTCTTCAATATTTCGGCTCTTCGATAGGGATTGGTTAGGCCGGCCTTTTCTACTAGATCGACCGGACGCCCCAATAGTTGTTCAAGCTCAGCCTGTAGATCTACAAGATCAAAGAGGCTGAAATGAGCGCCGTCTTCAAACACTACCAGTAGATCTACGTCGCTTCGATTAGAAAAATCGTCCCTTAGAGCTGAACCAAATACAGCGAGTTCTTTGATTTTCCATCTCCTGGCCAGGAGTTCGATATTCTTGACTCGTGCAGCAATCCCTTCTGGGTTCATGTATCGATTCTGTCTTTCTACACGCCGTTTGTCAATTCGAGAATGCGTAATGAACGATCTCGGTCGCCGGAAGTCTCCTGGCAGATATTTCGCAGAAGATTCCGGGCATTCGCGAAAAACTACTGGATGCGCCACTCCATTCTCTCGTAGACATCCTTCCGGTGGCAAATGCCCAGAATCCAGATGTCCTCGCTTTCCAGCTGCAGAATAATCTGATAGTCCCCAACCCTCAGTTTCCGGTAGCCTTTCAACGTTCTCCTCAACGGCTGCGAATATTTCTCCGGGGCCACCAGTAACCGCTGCTCAATGGCCGTCTTTATTCGTTTCTGGATGGTCCTGTTGAGTTTGGGGAGGTCTTTCGCTTTGACATCTGGGTGATACCGGAGGCGGTAAGGCACCTCTATTCCCAGACCTCATCATGGGTCAGACTTTTCTGGCCGGCCTGGGTCGCTTCCCGCTCCTCCGCAAGGCGGGCCAGGACGGTATCCTCATGGATTTCCAGGGCCTCCCGGATCAGGTCCCGGGTCACCATGGACAGGGAAAGCCCCCTCTTTTTAGCCATTTTCTCGATCAGGGAATAGACCGGTTTCTCCAGGGCCACGTTGATGCGCGGGTTCTTTGTAGGCATTGCGTACCTCCACCAGTGAGTGTAACACTTCTGAAACACCTGGAGCAAGAGCCTAATGGCGTGAGCCACCGAAAAGAGCGAAAACTCCTCTGGACTGAATCAGTTCGACAGGAAGTCCGGCAGGTCGTCGAGCTTATGGCTGTAGAGAAAAGTTCGAAGCTCGTCCAATAGGGGGAGAAGAGACCAACACACTCCTCGGAGCTGAGGCTCTCCAACTCCGAAACGGTATGGTTAACAAGAGCCAACCTTTCCTCTGCCTCCTTCTTTGTCTGCTCCAGACTGACAATGCTCTGCTCGATGGACTCCCGAACCGTTTCCGCCTTGGTTCGGGTCAGCTCCTGGATGCGTGCCTCGATCTGCTCCCTCAATCCTGTCACTTCTGCTTCTAGCTTCCCTAGCGATTCCCGCAAGGAGGCGATGTCCCTCAGCCAGCCCAGCATCAGACGCTGGGCCACCTAGGTGTCGATGCGGGTGAGCTCGCCCTTGGAGCAGGCGAAGCGGTGGGAATAGTAATGATAGCGCTTGCCATGAAGCTTTCCCCCGCACTTGCCACAGGCCAGCAGCCCCGAAAGCAGGTAAGTGCAGCGCTGGCAGAAGAACTTCTGCGCTATTTTTGCTCCCGGGTCATAGGATAAACGCCTTGCTCCGGCGTCAAGTTATTTTTCCGGAATCGGAGGCTATTGACAGAGGCTGGGCGGCCATGTTCAATGTAGCGAACGATGGACAGAGAGGAACTCAGCATCACCGCCCTGATGAGCCGCCTCGATCTCGACGAGGAGGAGATGGAGCGCTTTGGAGGCGCCGTATCCCGGCTCCTGGAGACCTTCTGCGCGATGATGCAGGTCGAGGTAGAGAACCTTCCCCCCACCACTCATGCCCTTTTGAAGGACAACCGCCTGCGGGAAGACAGGCCCGTGGAGGATGGTGCCGCAGATCGCCTTCTCGCCAACGCCCCGGAGCTGGAAGAGCGGTTCATCGTCATCCCCAATGTCCTCTAAGATGGTAAGCTTGGCAGAGCACTGGCAGGGGCTCTGTGACCGCCCGGAGAGCCTGGCGGAATGGCGGCGCTACGCCCTGGAGGCGGACAAGAAGACCGGCTGCTTCCTGCAGTTCGATCCCCTGCTGGCCAGGGACCGCTCCGCCGCCTCCGGCAGCCTGGCGGGAGTGCCCTTCGCGGTCAAGGACAACATCGCCGTAGAACCCTTCAGGCTGACCTGCGCTTCCCGCTTCCTGGCCAACCTCGTATCGCCCTATACGGCCACGGCCGTGCGCAGGCTGCAGGCGCAAGGGGCTGTAGTGGTGGGCAAGACGAACCTGGATGAGTTCGGCATGGGCTCCTCCACGGAGAACTCGGCCTATCAGAAAACCCTCAACCCCTGGAACCTCACCCGGGTGCCCGGAGGCTCCAGCGGCGGCTCCGCCGCGGCCGTGGCCGCCGGGATCGTGCCCTTCGCTCTGGGCTCGGACACGGGTGGCTCGGTGCGACAGCCCGCCGCTTTCTGCGGCGTCTACGGCCTGAAGCCCACCTATGGCGCCGTTTCCAGGTACGGCCTGGTGGCCTACGCCTCCTCCCTGGAGGTGATTGGAGTGATCTCCAAGACCGTGGCCGCCGCCGGGGAGGTTTTCCGGCTCATGCGCGGGCAGGATGAGCTGGATCACTCTTCCCTGGAGTACCGACCTGCACAAGACCCGCCGAAAAAACTCTGCGTAGGCCTGCCCGTAGAGTGCCTGAGGGCCGTCGGGGAGCCCGGGACTCAGGGCATCCCCCTCCATCCGGACGTCCAGGCAACCCTGGAGAAGACGGCGCAGACCCTGAAGGAGCTGGGTTTCACGCTGCGGGAGGTGAGCCTGCCCAGCCTGGAGTACGTGGTCTCCGCCTACTTCGTGATCGCCTGCGCCGAGGCCAGCGCCAATCTGGCGCGCTTCGACGGCATCCGCTACGGAGCGCGGGCCCAGGGGGCGGACAATCAGGAGCAGCTGGTGATCTCCTCCCGCAGCCGGGGTTTCGGCGACGAGGTCAAGCTCCGCATCCTGCTGGGAACCTATGTCCTGCGTTCCGGTTTCCAGGACCAGTACTATCTCAGAGCGCAGAGGATCCGCACCGCCATCCGTCGGGACTTCGAGCGGGCCTTTTCCGAGGTCCAGCTCATCCTCATGCCCGTCTATCCTACCCCGGCTTTCAAGCTGGGAGGAGTGGAGCTGGATCCTTTCGCCCAGAAGCTGGCCGACCAGTTCACCTGCTCCGCCAACCTGGCCGGGCTTCCGGCCCTGAGTTTTCCCGCCGCGGTGAAGAACGGGCTGCCCATCGGCCTGCAGTTCCTGGCCCCACCCTTCGCCGAGGACCGTCTGTTGCGGGCCTGTTCCGCCTTCGAAGAGGTTTCCCCCTCCCCCAACCCGCCCCTATACGGGCCGTGGAGCTAGAGGGCATGTTCCAGTCCTACATCGGCCTTGAGATCCACATCCACCTTCTTACCCAGAGCAAGGTTTTCTGCCGCTGCCGGGCGGCCTTCGGGGACGAGCCCAACTCGAACGTATGCCCGATCTGCTTGGGCTATCCGGGGGTGCTGCCCGCACTGAACGGGGAAGCGGTGCGCATGGCCTATCGAGTGGCCAGGGCCCTGAACTGCTCGTTGAACGACTATGCGGTTTTCGAGCGCAAGAACTACTTCTACCCGGACCTGCCCAAGAACTACCAGATTTCCCAGTTCGCCCTGCCCTTCGGCCGGGAAGGCCACCTGGATATCGAGTTCAGGAAGAGGAAAAAGCGGGTGCGCATCCGGGAGGTACACCTGGAGGAGGACGCCGGCAAGATGATCCACGTAGGGGAGCTCTCCCTTTTGGACTTTAACCGCGCCGGTACCCCCCTGCTGGAGATCGTTACCGGGCCGGACCTGGAGGTGGGGGAGGAGGCGGAGCTTTTCCTCCAGCACTTCCGGCGGCTGGTGATCTACCTGGGCGTCTGCGATGGAAACATGGAGGAAGGTTCCCTGCGCTGCGACGCCAACGTTTCTGTCAACCTCAGGGGCCGGGGACTGGGCACCAAGGTGGAGATCAAGAACCTGAACTCCTTCAAATTCGTGCGTAAGGCCCTGAACTTCGAGAGCGAGCGCCAGCAGGAAATCCTGGAGCGGGGCGGCTCGATCGCTCAGGAGACGCGTCTCTGGAACGAGAACCGGGACGTGACCGAGAGCATGCGCTCCAAGGAGAGCGCCTTCGACTATCGCTATTTCCCGGAACCGGACCTCCCCCCCTTCCGGGCGGAGCCCGCTTTCCTGCGCTCCATCGAAGAATCCCTGATCGAGCTCCCGCAGGCCAAGCGGGAGCGGCTGATCCGGCAGTACGGGCTGGCCGAGCACCAGGCGGATTTCATCTGCGAGGAGAAGGATACCGCCGAGTTCTTCGAGAGGGCCGTGGCCCTGGGTGCCGATCCCCAAACCGCCTCCCTCTGGCTCTCCGCCGACGTGCAGAAGATCTTAAATCGTCTGGGAAAGAGGCTCCTCGAAACCCCCCTCTCGGCGGAGCGCTTCGCCGAGCTGATGAAGCTCCTCGTCGGCAGGCAAATCCACGGCAGGATCGCCAAGCAGGTCTTGGAGGTCGTCTTCGCGGAAAGCAAATCCCCCCGCCAGATCATTCAGGAGCGGGGCTGGGAGCAGATCACGGACCGTAAGATTCTGGGGGACCACATCCGCCGGGCCCTTAAGGATCAACCCCAGGCGGTGCGCCAGGTGCGGGAGGGGGATTCCAAACCAATAGGCTTCCTGATCGGGGAGATCATGAAGCGGACCTCAGGCCGGGCCGAGCCGGGGCTGGTGAAGGAGCTGCTGAAGGCAGAGCTGGCCCTGTCCTTCATTCAGGTCCTCTCCATGGGCGGGCGGATCGCCGGCAGGCGCAGCGATAATGGCGAGATCCTGCCCGGAGACCTGCGGGAGCTCAGCGAAGGGCTAGCCCGGGACGGGGAGCTGGCCCGGAGCATCCGCTTCGAGGAGATCGAGATCAGCAGGATCTTGAGCGAGGACATCACTCCCCAGGACTGGTCGGCGCTGATCGCCAGCCTGGACGCACACCTGCGCAACGAGAACGCTTCCGGGATCGTGATCGCCCACGGCACGGACACCCTGGCCTATACCGCCTCCCTGCTGTTCTGGCTTTTCCCCGCCCCGCCGCTGCCCGTCGTGCTCACCGCCTCCCTGCAGGAAGGGGAGGCGGCCGCCAACCTCCGCAGCGCCCTGCTGGCCGCCTCCCGGCAGGAGCCGGGTCTCTACGTCTGCCTGGGCGAGAGCCTGCTGTCGCCACTGAACTTGAAGTTCGAGCGCATCGGTGCGAACGGCTTCCGCAACTGGAACCTTCCCCAGCCCCTGTTCAGCCGTAAAGCCCTCAGCCTCACCCTGCCGGAGCTCTCCGACAAGGGGCGGCTGACCGGGATGATGGAGCGGGCCATGGAGGGGATCGCCGTGCTCAAGGTCTACCCCGGGCTCAAGAGCGATCTGCTCATCTCCCTGATGAACTCCGGGATACGGTACTTCATCCTCGAGCTCTATGACACGGGCACGGCCAATGTCAGCGAGAGCCCCTACTCCTTGCGCCGCGCCCTGCTGGAGGGTAAGGAGCGAGGGGTCATCTTCTTCTGCACCTCCCAGCAGGAGGGGATCGTGGATTTTTCCGAGTACGTGACCTCCCATGAGCTGTGGAAGGAAGGGGCCATCCCCATGGGGTCCCTGACCACCGAATCGACCTTTACACGCCTGATCGTTTCCCTCCTGGTATCGGAAACGGAAGAGGAGGTGCTGCTCCACATGGAGGAAGCCAATGAGGACGTTAGTTTCAGAGCTCGCTAGCCGCCTCGGCCAGGAGGTCACGCTCCAGGGCTGGGTGCACCGCATCCGCGAGCTGGGCAAGATCTCCTTCATCCTCCTGCGCGACCGCAGCGGCATCGCCCAGCTGGTCCTCGAGGGCAGGGTGGAGTTCCCGGTGGAGTCAGTCATTTGCGCCACCGGCGCGGCGGCCGCCAACCCCAAGGCTCCCGGTGGGGTAGAGGTGCAGGTCAGGGAGGTCCGCCTCCTGGCTCAGGCGGCTGCCGACCTTCCCCTGCCCGTCAACCAGGACCCCGGGAAGCTCTCCCTGGACGCCATCCTCGAGCACCGCCTCGTGTCCCTGCGCAACCCCAGGATCCTCTCGATCTTCAGGGTCCAGTCCACGATCCTGAAGCACTTCGCCCAGCACCTGCGAAGCGAGGGATTCACCGAGATCAAGACCTCCAAGCTGATCGGAACTGGGACCGAGGGCGGCACGGGCCTGTTCACGGTGAAGTACTTCGACGGCAAGGTCTACCTGGCCCAGTCGCCCCAGTTCTATAAGCAGGCCATGGTCACTGCCGGGCTGGAGCGGGTGTTCGAAATCGGGCAGGCCTACCGGGCGGAGAAGCACGAGACCCCGCGGCACCTGAACGAGTACGTCTCCCTGGACGTGGAGATGGCCTTCATCGACAACGAGCGGGAGCTGATGGACCTGGAGTGCCGTATCCTCAAGAGCATCTTCCAGGGGGTGGGGGCGGAGAACCGCGCCGAGCTGGAGGCCTACGGTGTCTCGCTGCCGGAGCCGGAAGCGGTGGATAGGATCCCGAGGATCTCCCACGACGAGGCCAAGCAGATCCTCTGCTCCCGCGGTGCCAGGCGGGTGTTCGAGATCAACCCCGAGGGCGAGCGGGGTCTTTGCGCGTGGGCCCGGGAGAAACACGGGGTGGAGGCGGTGTTCGTCAGCGGCTTTCCCAGGAAGAAACGACCCTTTTACGCTTACCCCCTGGGTGACCATTCAACCATGTCCTTCGACCTGCTGTTTCGAGGCCTGGAGATTACGACCGGGGGCAGGCGGATCAATGAGTTGCCCATGCTGCTCGAGAGCATCGAGCGCTTCGGCCTGGATCCAAAAAGCCTTTCCGATTATCTCCAGATCTTCAAGTACGGCTCTCCTCCACACGGAGGGTTCGCTATCGGGCTGGAGCGGCTGACGCAGAAGATCCTGGGCCTGGCCAACGTGAAGGAGGCCTCCCTCTTCCCCAGGGACCGCAACCGCGTGCGGCCCTAGCCTCGAAGCGCCTGTCCCCTCAGGGGACCTGCGGGGATCTGCCGCCTGCGACAGCACGTCGCTGGTTGACGGAAGATACCCCTGTAGGTATCATGCCCCCATGATGAGCACGTACCCTTTTACCCGCATCGAACAGAAGTGGCAGCGCTACTGGGAGGAGCACGAAACCTTCCGGGTGCGCGAAGAGGAGAGCATTCCCCCCGAAAAGCGGGTCTATGTCCTGGACATGTTCCCCTACCCCTCCTCGGCCGGCCTGCACGTAGGCCATCCTGAGGGCTACACCGCCACGGATATCTACTGCCGCTACCTCCGCATGAACGGCTGCCACGTCCTGCATCCGATGGGTTTTGATTCCTTCGGCCTTCCGGCCGAGAACTACGCCATCAAGACGGGCACCCATCCCCGGCTGTCCACGGAGAAAAACATCGAGCGCTTCAGGACCCAGATCAAGGCCCTGGGCTTCTGCTATGACTGGAGCCGGGAAATCTCCACCCACGATTCCGAGTACTACCGCTGGACCCAGTGGATCTTCCTTAAAATCTGGGAAAAAGGCCTGGCCTATGAAGCTGTAGTGCCGATCAACTGGTGCCCCTCCTGCTTGACGGGGCTGGCCAACGAGGAAGTCAAGGACGGACGCTGCGAGCGCTGCGGCACACTGGTGACCCGCAAGGACCTGAAGCAGTGGCTGCTGAGGATCACCGCCTACGCCGACCGCCTTTTGGCCGACCTGGATAAACTCGACTGGTCGGAAAGCCTCAAGCTGATGCAGCGCAACTGGATCGGCCGCAGCGAAGGGGCTAACGTACGCTTCCCGCTGGCCTGCGGGGAGGGAGAGATCGAGGTCTTCACCACCCGGCCGGACACCCTGTTCGGGGCCACCTACATGGTCCTGGCGCCGGAGCACCCCCTGGTAGAGAAGATCACCACCTCCACCCAGAGAAAGGAGGTGGAACGCTACATCCGGGCCGCCAGCATGAAGAGCGACCTGGAGCGCACCGAGCTGGCCAAGGAGAAGAGCGGGGTATTTACCGGCGCCTATGCCATCAACCCGGTGAACAAAGAGAAAATCCCTGTCTGGATTTCCGACTACATTCTGATCTCTTACGGCACCGGGGCCATCATGGCCGTGCCGGCCCACGACCAGCGGGACTTCGAGTTCGCCCGCATGTACGACCTGCCCATCGTGCAGGTGGTCTCCCGGGACGGCAGCCTCTACGTCCTGGAGCAGGCGGACGTGGAAGACGGCATCGCCGTCAACTCCGGGCCCTTCAACGGCCTGGCCACGGCGGAGTTCAAAGAGAGGATCACCTCCTGGCTGGAGGAGCGGGGCCTGGGCCAGAAGGCGGTGAACTATAAGCTGAGAGACTGGGTCTTCTCCCGCCAGCGCTACTGGGGGGAGCCCATCCCCCTGATGCACTGCGAGCGCTGCGGCATCGTGCCCGTTGCCTACGAGGAGCTGCCCCTGCTGCTGCCGGAGGTGGAGAGCTACAAGCCCACCGGTACGGGGGAGAGCCCCCTGGCGGGAATCTCCGAGTGGGTCGAAACCGCCTGCCCCAAGTGCGGCGGCAAGGCCAGACGGGAGACCAACACCATGCCCCAGTGGGCCGGCTCATGCTGGTATTACCTGCGCTACCTGGACCCCCACAACGATAGGGAGCCCTTCTCCCGCAAGGCGGTGGACTACTGGATGCCGGTGGACCTGTACGTGGGTGGGGCCGAGCACGCCGTTCTACACCTCCTCTACGCCCGCTT
>Ga0315280_10012604_pt1 | contig 10193 bp, 9 predicted proteins | sample YL17G06_40_MG_FD_203697 | JGI IMG/M metagenome (GOLD analysis project Ga0315280, IMG submission 203697) | Sediment microbial communities from Yellowstone Lake, YNP, Wyoming, USA - YL17G06_40 | ecosystem: Environmental > Aquatic > Freshwater > Lake > Sediment | place: USA: Wyoming | collected...
TGAAGCTAAAGTCTGGAGTCATCGTGATAGAGGTATATATGCTGCTCTCGACAAGGTCTTCGGCTTGAGACAACACGGTTGGCTGAACATCCAAAGCTTTCAGCTCAATCTTTCCTATTTCAACGAGACCGAAGCTGTCAGAGCATATAATATTCTGGCAAATATACTGCCCTATTTGCCCGCCATTTCAGCCTCCTCTCCAATCTACGACTCAAAGTTTGGCGAATATGCAGACAACCGCCTGTATTTCTACAAGGTAAATCAAAAGGAAGTGCCTTCAATAACCGGAGAAATTGTTCCAGAATACATCGATTCTTTCAAAGCCTATTGCGATTTAACTACTCGAAGGTACTCTAGAGATCTTATTGAAATCAATGCCCCCCGATGCTTAGTTAATAAAAGTTGGATCAACTCTAGGGGGGCCGTAATCCGTTTTGACAGAAAGTCTATTGAAATCAGAGTCATGGACGAGCAGGAATGCATCAAATCAGATGTTGCTCTGAGTTGTTTTATACGCGCTTCACTTAGGGGACTTATGAAACAAAAAGAGAAACTGCCTTATCATCTGCTCGTTGAAGACCTTAACACCATCATCAAAGACGGTTTAGACGCAAAAGTTAGAAATCCTGCGGCTTCAACCGCCAGAGGCGTTTGCCGTTACCTACACAAAATCGCCGAAGAGAATTCGACGAGCCAGGAGAAAAACTATCTCAGGGTTATCAAGAAGAGAATTGAAAACGGAAACCTCTCGCAAATCGTGGCTGAACATGTGCGCAGAAGGCTAAAGAAAACGAATATGAAAGAAGCGATCCCCGATGTCTATTCAAGGCTGATCAAGAGTCTGAGGAAGAATGAAATTTATGAATGAAATCTCTGGGAGAAACTCTTTTTCCTAGCTTTATTGTGAACATGCGCTTCAGAAAAGCTTGATTTCCTGACCCAAACCCTTCTCTTTTGCTTTCTCGAACACCAGAGATGCTACAGCAACATCCTGAATTGCCAGCCCTGTGGAGTCAAAAACCGTGATCTCGTTTCTCGATTCGCGCCCACGTTTTCTGCCAGTAACTATTTCACCAATATCCGCATAGATATCTTCTTTCTTAATTAGGCCTTTTGAAATCGGAACATTGACCTCTCCACCGTGAATTGCCTGATCCCAATCATCAACTACGATTTTGGCTTTTCTGAGTATCTCTGGATCAAGTTCCTCTTTTCCAGGCGCGTCTGCCCCAATGGCGTTGATGTGAACACCCGGTGAAATCCAATCATATATAATTACGGGCCTTATTGCAGGCGTAGCAGTGACTATTATGTCTGAGGAGTCAGCAGCTTCCTTTGCGCTTTGCACAACCTCCACTTTTACATTCAGTAATTCGCTCATTTCTTTGGCGTATTTTTCGCTAGCATCCTTTGACAAATCATAAACTTTTACAGAACTGATACTTCTAACCTCTTTCAATGCCATGAGTTGGGTCCTGGCTTGAATCCCGGCGCCAATTATTCCAACGGTTTCCGAATCTTTCTTTGAAAGATATTTGGCCGCTATACCTCCAGCTGCACCTGTGCGCAATGCTGTCAAATACGTTCCATCCATTATGGCTTTTAGAAAACCTGTTCTCGGATCTGTCAGAAAGATAGTTGCCATGACTGTCGGCAGATTATGTTCTTTTGGGTTAGATGGATGGACGGTGACTATTTTCACCCCGGCTACGTCGCTTTCCTCCAAGTATGCTGGCATCGTTCTAAGGTCGCCGTTATACTTGCTGAAAAACAAGTATTGTTTTGAGGGCATCTGGGCTTTCCCCTCGCCCTTTGCTTTGAATGCCATCTCAACTGCTTCTATAGCTTCCTTCATCGTCAACGCTGTTGCAGAAGGCGGTATCAATAAGGTCTTCATTTTTACATCTGCCTACCTATTCCATTTCAATTCTTCATGATGCTTGATTTAGCGTTTGCTTTCCGCTTCTAAAACGCATCTGCCTAGCATTTTAGGCGCTTTGTCTGCCTGCTTTCACACCACCATCTATGTGTGGAAATCCCCCTGAATCGAAAGAAACCAAAACTTCAACAATATGTATCCGACAAAACGATTAAATCATATAACCGTTGTTCTTTTGGGTGGTCAACATGAGAGCTTACAAATCAATTCTCGAGGTCGTGGGCAAAACGCCACTCATACGTCTCAATAAACTTACTAGAGGGTTGAAATGTACGATTGTCGCAAAGCTTGAGGCCCAGAACCCTAGCGGAAGTGTAAAAGACAGGATATGTCTGAGCATGATAGAAGAGGCAGAGAGGCAGGGTTTGATAGATAAGGACACCGTCATCGTTGAGCCCACGAGCGGCAACACAGGAATAGGTCTTGCCATGGTGGCAGCGGTCAAAGGATACCGTCTCATACTTACTATGCCCGACACCATGAGTGTGGAGCGAAGAACCTTACTTAGTGCATATGGCGCCGAATTGGTCCTCACCCCCGGAACGGATGGAATGAAGGGAGCTATAAAGAAGGCAGAGGAGATTGCAACGAAGAACCCTAAAGTGTTTATCCCTCAACAGTTCAAGAACCCCGCGAACCCGAAGATTCATGAGGAAACTACTGGACCGGAGATATGGGCAGACACAGATGGAAAGGTGGACATACTCGTGGCAGGCGTTGGAACAGGCGGAACCATAACTGGTGTAGCCAATTACATTAAGCCTTTGAAACCTTCTTTCAAAGCTGTCGCTGTTGAACCTTACAGTTCACCAGTGTTAAGCGGAGGTGAACCTGGTCCTCATAAGATTCAAGGGATTGGCGCAGGATTCATCCCTGAAGTTCTAGATCTTAGACTAGTTGATGAGATCATAAAGGTCAAGGACGAGGAGGCCCTACAAACTTCTAGACTGCTTGCCAAAGAGGAGGGGTTGTTAGTGGGCATATCGGCTGGTGCTGCTACCTTCGCTGCCCTCGAAGTTGCAGGAAGGTATGACAGCGCAGGAAAATTATTGGTTGTCATTTTGCCTGATACCGGCGAACGCTATCTTAGTACGTCACTCTTCCAGGAGACGAGTGTAAATGAAACACAAGAAGGAACGTTCTGAAAGGGTTATCGAAGATCGATCCTACGCTTTAAGCCCGGAACAGTTGCTGGAAGCTTTCATGAAAGAAGGGAAGCAGATGAAGGAAGACTGGGCTGAAAAAGACCTTCCCAGATTAACCGAAGAAGTTTTAAATTCGTATGAAAAAGATGCCGAATTCAGTCACCTGAACGGAAAGGATCTTCCCTCAAAAACTGTCATAATCGATGTCTTAAACGATATTTTGGCTGTTCTATTCCCCGGATATCATGGGAAGGCTACCCCAACAAGAGCCAAAACTAGGTTATTCCTCGGCAGCAAACTGAGCTCTATCCAAAACAGACTTCTCGGCGAAGTAGAGAAGAGTCTAAAATATGTTTGCAGGCTGATCCAGAAGTGTTCTACGGATGTCTGTCGCGCGAGATCTCTAGTGGTTGTCAAGGAGGTTCTAGAGAAGATTCCTGAGATAAGGGAAGTAATGAAGGGCGATATCAGAGCTGCCTACGACGGCGATCCAGCTGCAAAGAGTATTGATGAGGTTATACTCAGCTATCCTTGCGTCGTAGCTATTGCGATTTATCGAATCTCACACGAACTCTACGTGAGGGGGGTACCTCTAATTCCGAGAATGATGAATGAGTACGCACACTCGATTACGGGGATAGATATACATCCTGGAGCCAAGATTGGCAAAAACTTCTTCATAGACCACGGAACGGGTGTGGTCATCGGGGAAACCGCGGAGATAGGTGATAATGTGAGGATCTATCAGGGAGTGACGCTTGGCGCAATGAGTTTTTTGAAAGATGAGTATGGGCATCTAGTTAAGGGCTTGAAGCGCCATCCTACCGTTAAAGATAACGTAGTCATATATTCGGGAGCAACGATTCTGGGAGAAAAGGCGATAATAGGGGAGGGAGCGACTATTGGTGGAAATGTGTGGATAACCTCGTCGATTCCACCATGGACAACGGTAACTATCGTGCCCCCTAGATTGGTCTACAAGAACAAGAAGAAAGCAGTTACCCACGTAAAAGTCTATTGATTTACTTCCAGTTCGTGCCTTTTTGATTACTTATGTGCCTGTAATTGTATTCAGCAAGATGACGAAAGTAACGCAATAGTGCAGAGACCTTTTGGATCACTCGTTATTCACCCTTGAAGAATATGTAGAATAGTGGGATCGACATGGCGTAAAATATACTGCATAGAAAGACCGGTAGGTCAAGATACATCTCCATAAACTGGCCCGCTAACATTGTACCCAAAGCGTTCGCACCATTCCAGGCCATCGTTGTGATGCCTGAGACTAATGCTCTCTCTTCTCTGACAGCCAGATCCATCGTATAGGTAGCGATTATGGGTGTAGCAAAGTTCATTAAAACTGACCTTACTGTCAACAGAAGAGCAGCAACCACAAAGTTTGATGAAAAGGGGACTAATAAGAGAACTAGTATCGAAGGGGTTTGAGCGAAGACGGTTGCTTTTACAGGGCCGATTTTTTCCATCAGCTTTGGCGCCACAAAGTATGAAAAACCCATGATCGCGTTGGAGACAGCGAAAAGTACGCCAATTTCTATGTCAGAAGCCGAAAATTTTACGTTGAGGTATAGAGGAAGCAGAGATACAAAGAGGCCCGCGCCTAAGCCTATTAATCCATTTACTAGAGAAAACTTGACCATTATTTCCCAGGATTTTATTACGTGCCATTTGGTCTTGGATTGATCTCTTTGTTCTTCTATTAGGATAAGTGGCAGCAATGACGCCGTCGCAAAGGCGACGGATATCCAAAAAATGAGTTTATATGAAGAGATCGGCGGTAGATGCAAAAGGGATTCAAACATCTCTTTGGTGAAGCCTGCTAGGAAGGATCCTATTAGCGAACCGAACGCGAATAGAAAGGCACTGATGCTAAAGACGTAACTCCGCGTGGCTGACTCGACTTTCTCGGCTATGAGGGCAGTGAAAGGGGCAACATAAGTACCTAAACTGAAGCCCGATAAGAGCGATGCTAGCAGGAGGTATGGGAAGGCCTCGAAGAAGGCGTAGATTATGAAGGTGATGAGGTAGGTTAAGCTGCTGGCGACTAGTATCCATTTTTTGCTGATGCGGTCAGCGAGGATGCCTGAAGGGATCAGGAAGAGTGTTGAGAAGATTGTTGTTAGTCCTACTAGAAATCCTATCGTTGCAGAGTCGTAGCCTAAGGTATTCAGGTATAGTGTTTGAGCGACGTAGAAGATTCCGTATTGGACGGCGATGAATGTGTTTGATGCTAGGATGAGTTTTACGTCTCTGTTGAATCCTACGAATCCGTGTAAATAGTCGAGTGCGTCTTTGCGTTTTGTCATTCTTGCCATCTACGAATTTCGAATCGTTTAGGAGTGGCATACGTCTAATGTTTATTTGAGTTTTGCGTCACGGAGTTATTTGTTGCGCAGGATTGAGGCATTATTCTCCCTGCAGAGCTTTCACGGGTTAGTTGCGTGAGCTAGAATTTGAAGAAAAATTTGAAAGTTGGGGAGGGGGGTACCCCCATCGTTTTAGGCGATGTGCTTCTGGCTTCGGCTCAAGCGATTGGAGAGGAACCGGTGAATGAGGGTAGGAAGCGGTCTTGGCCTTTTATGGGGTTAAGGAGTAGTAGATTCTTCGGTTGTATTTGCCCTTGTTTTCCGTTTTTATGAGTTTTAGTTGTCCTATTTCTCGGAGGTTTCGGACGTGGGTTCCGCCGTCGGCTTGGCGGTCGATTCCGACTATTTCTACTATGCGGAGGTTTGGGATGGCGGGTGGGAAGGCCTCGGCCATCTTTATGATGCCGGGGATCTTCAACGCTTCTTCCCGGGGTAGTTCGTACCATTTCACGGGGATGTCGCTTTTGAAGAGTTTGTTTGCCTCGTCGATGTACTTCTCCAGAATGCCTCGGTCGAATCTTTCTAGGCTGAAGTCGAAGCGAACCTTGTCTACGTCGAGTTGATTGCCCGTTACTAGGGCGCCGGTTCCGTTGCAGAGGAGGGAGGCGAAGCAGTGGGCGGCGGTGTGGCTTCGCATCAGCCTGTATCTTCTCTCCCAGTCGAGCAGACAGTGAACCTTATCCCCTTGCTTCAAGCCTTCCTTGTCAACTTCGTGAGAGACGTTTCCAGAGAACTTGCCGACGTATACTATGTTGTACTGTTCGTCGTCCTTCAAGATTCGACCGGTATCGTGTGGTTGTCCTCCTCCCGTCGGATAGAAGATTGTTCTATCTAGAACAACGTATTTCTCGTTTGAGACTGAGATTACCGTGGCCTCGCATTCTTTGAGGTAACTGTCCTCTAAGTAGAGGGCCTCAACCAAGCTAGTTTCCCCTTTAACAAGATCCCTTGAGACTACGCTGTTAAAATAGTCTAGCTTTTGATGTAAGCTCTTCTAACGAACTATTTGTAGCTAGATTGAACTGTAAGCGCATAATGTCGTTGACCGACTTCTGAACTAGTAAAAAATAAATTGGAGATCGGATGTTGGACATCTCATGAGCTTATGGGCGGACATTCCGGCAGGAGACAATCCTCCTGAATCGATTAACGTCGTGGTAGAAGTCATTAGCGGTTCTAGGGACAAGTATGAGTATAATCGCGACTTGAAAGCCTTCGTCTTAGATAGAGTCCTCCATTCCCCGGTCGTGTTTCCGATAGACTATGGGTTTGTGCCTCAAACATGGTGTGAAGACGGGGATCCGCTCGACGTGATGATTTTGACTTACGAGCCTTTCGAAATAGGATGCATAATTAGGGCGAGGCCGATAGGCATCATGATGATGGAGGATGAGGGTGGAGAAGACCCGAAGGTTCTTTCGGTTCCAATTGACGATCATAGATTTGACGAGTTCCTAGAAATAACAGACGTCCCTTCGAACACGTTGAAGGAGATTCAAGAGTTTTTTGAGATCTATAAGCGTCTGGAGCCCAGAAAATGGACTAAGTTTAAGGATTGGAGGAACGCTGAAGAGGCTAAGAAGCTCGTTATGGAATCGATCAACCGCTATAAGGATAAGAAATACTTTGCCAAGTAGGATCGATCGGTAACATGATTATTGAAGGAGAGTGCCTCTTTGGAACTCTTTATTAGGTATAGATATCGTCGTCAAAACTTGCGCCTTTAGCATAGTCGAGCCGTGAGAAACTAGATTCTAAGACTAATCATTCTAGCAAGCTTTTTTAGTTTCGCAGTGATTCTGTCAGCCTCTAGGCTTGGATGAAGATGCGGATAAAGGCTATAGCTACGGACTTGGATGGAACCATCGTCGACGAGAAGTATGAAATTGCTTCCGTAGCCGTTGAAGCAGTGCGAAGAGCTGAGAGGTTGGGTACACCAGTCATCACAGCCACTGCAAGAGCTGTCGAACATGTCGAAGATTTTATTCGACGCTACGATCTCAACACTTCTGGGCCTATGATTGCTGAAAACGGAGGCGTGGTCAAGGATCGGAGAACTGACAAAGAGATTATCTTAGGAAGCGTTGAGAAAGCGAAGAAAGCCTATGAGGCTGTGAAAAGCCGTGTCAGAGGCTTGGAGCCCTTCCCGTTGCCGGACTCCCCTTATTACGTCCAGCGGCGAACGGACGTTCAGTTGAAAGGGGATACCGAAGCGCTAAATGGCCTTCTCCAAATCATGGCTAACGGCAAGCTGGACGCAGATGTTACATATGCTCCCTTGATTGGTCAACCCGGACAGTTTCTCATATTCATGAAAGATCCGAGGGCGGATAAGGGGTCTGGCTTGAAGGCGGCCGCCAAGATGCTGGGAATATCGACAAGAGAGGTCGCGGCTATCGGCGATTCGGCGAACGACTTAAGGATGTTTGAAGTGTCGGGGTTTGGTATTGCTGTTGAGAACGCTGACGATGAATTGAAGGAAAAGGCAGATCTAGTTGTAAAGGGCGTGTATGGAGAAGGCGCCGCTAAAGCATTTGACTACATACTGCGAAATTTGATATGAAATATCTGACGCATAGACAGCTCAAGCGTCCAAAGATAAAGCTCAAAATCTGTTAATTAATAATAAATGATCTGGGTTCTCAGACGAAGGTCATACGGAGTTCCCTGCCCTCTGTAGGTAAAGCTTGATGTAACTTGCGCCTGATATTATGAGGTCTCGCGTTGCCAGAATCGGAACCTTGGAGGAGCCGACGTCAAACCACATGCAGTCTCTGATGTTGTTTTTTTCCACGTCGATGATTTCAAATGGGACAGTAGCGTCTTCGACGATCCTCTTGGCACGTTCACATTCTTTATTGTTCTGTTTAACGAAGAGGTAGACTCTTGGATCTGTCACGTAGAAGCCTCTTTGGAGTAAAGCTGCTCCAAATTTGGCTTTCAAGGTAAATAAGGCTCATCAACAGCTTCACCGAAAAGGTAAAGGCACACTTTAATATTTTTGCAATACGTGTGTATAGCCTAAAGGGGGCGGTACTGAAGCGTGATCATAATAGGCACGGGAATCAGTGGGAGCAAGAGAAAGGAGTACTTGGAAGACCTGGCGGCTTTTGCAGAGGCGTCCGGAAGACCGTGTAAAGTTCTCCATGTTGGATCGATGATGTTTGAGACCTCCAAGAGGCTTGGGCGAGAGATCCCGGAGAACAAGATCCTAGATTTGTCATCATCTACGCTAAACTATCTTCGAGCCACTGTATTCGAACAGATTATTGTTGAAGCTAAGAGTCAAGAGAATCTGATTATAAGCACACATGGATGCTTTAGGTGGAAGAAGAATCTTATTCCTGCCTTCGACTTCCATTACCTCAACCAACTCTCACCAGACATCTTCTTGACCATAGTAGACAACATCCAGAGTGTGAAAACTAGGTTGGAAAACATGCCTGCCTGGAAAGGAAAGTTCAGTATGAAAGAACTCTTGGTATGGAGGGATGAGGAGATCTTCATAACAAAGATGATATCCAACTATCGAGGGGCCAAGAACTATATTATAACGAATAAGGATCCGCCCAAGGAAGTCTTCAACCTGATCCACAAGCCCGACGCGAAGAAAGCCTACATCAGTTATCCTATAACCTACATGAGACAGTTCCCAGCTAAGATGAGGGCCAAGAACAGGTTCCGAGACGAACTCAGGAAACGCGGTATCATAGTCTTTGACCCTGGCGACATCGAGGAAATAGAATTAATTGGACAAGCAGAGGCTGCCAAAAGAGAGGGCAAGGACTCGTTGACAGTAAGAACCGAAGGATTAAAGGCTAAGATAAGTGTCAGCGAGATCGAAGAAGCAAAGGAAGACATCATAGATCAGACCGTCGATCGCGACTACAAGCTGATCGATCAGAGCGACATGGTCATCGTTTATTATCCTATACCCGTGCTTTCGGCCGGCGTCCTGTGCGAGATGGTTTACGGCTTCACCAATAACAAGAAAGTCTATGCCTTTTTCCCACAACGCCTAAGCCCCTTCTTTGAATATCATGCCACGAAGATATTCGATTCGGAGAAGAAGATGCTTGACTATCTGGCCGCTGAAGGCTCTCTTCAATAATAAACCTCAATGTGCGAGCCTCTGTCAAAATACGATGCGTTCAATTCTCGTAAGTCATTTCGTCTCAATCTTCTTAGGAAACGTTATCTGATCGATTTCCATTAATGAGATAAGTTTATCCTAAAATGATGTTGTAAGATGTAAGCAAAAAGAGGTGTATTGTAATGATCAAAGCAGGTGTGGCGAAAGTCAACATCACTCCACCCGTCGGCGTACTTCTTTCCGGGTACGAAGCCAGAAAAAAGCCTTCTCAAGGGGTGCACGATGAACTCTATGCGAAGGCTCTAGTTTTAGACGATGGTGATCACAAAGTTGCCTTGGTCGTCGCTGATCTGCTGTACTTGGACAAAGATTTTACTGAATCTGTTCGAAGGCTGATCGAAGAGTCGACAGGAATTGACAGGCAGCATGTAATGGTTGCTGTTACCCACACCCACTCTGGGCCAGTGGGCTCTTGTTTAAATTTCATGCATAGATTGGAGGACGAAAGAACAGTAAACAGTGTGGAGGGAATGCGAGAATTTGTTGAGGATTTGCGCAGCGTATTAGCGAGGAAGATTGCTGGCTCCGTCTATATGGCGGCTCAGAACACGGCGGATGTGAGAATAGGGGTG
>Ga0315280_10012605_pt1 | contig 10192 bp, 10 predicted proteins | sample YL17G06_40_MG_FD_203697 | JGI IMG/M metagenome (GOLD analysis project Ga0315280, IMG submission 203697) | Sediment microbial communities from Yellowstone Lake, YNP, Wyoming, USA - YL17G06_40 | ecosystem: Environmental > Aquatic > Freshwater > Lake > Sediment | place: USA: Wyoming | collected...
CCAAGGGTTGGCCAAATCCTCAACTTCATCCGACAAAAGCAGGTCGAGAGCGAGATCAAAAATAGGGAAGAAGCGTTAGAACTTTTAAAAAAGCAATTTGGAGTGGATTGCGATCCTTGAAAAAGCTAAATTTCAAAGACTTGGAAGCTCTTAGAAATAGTTCATTCATAAACCGAGCGCAAAAATTTGACTTCTTTCGATACCATTGTTAGCTTGAATCGCTAATTTGCTCTCCTTGACAGAGGCAGATGAATATGCTGAGATTGTAGAAAAATGAAGACACTTTGGAGGATTGGAGATGATGGAGAATAAAATACCAAGAATCCTTTTAGCCGATAACGAACAGGCTACGTTAAGGTATTTATGCAGGGTCCTAAAAAATTATAATTATGACTATAAAATAGCAACAAATGGGATCGAAGCCATCGAAAAGGTGAAGACTTACAACCCCGATCTTATCCTGCTTGACGTCATGATGCCTGAAATGGATGGTCTTGAAGTCTGTAAGAGGTTGAAAGATGACCCATCCACACAGCATATCCCTATCATCATCCTAACAGGCCCTACTGACAAAAAGTTGAGGGTGAAAGGAATTTCTGCAGGTGCAAATGATTTTCTTACAAAGCCAGTAGACAGGCTGGAACTCATGGTAAGAACTAAAAATTTAATCGGGGCAAAGGAAATCGAGGAATTTCGAAAAACCTACCATGAACTCCCCAATAAAGAAGTGGAAGAGAAAACAAAACTGATCAGGGAGGGCTATGTTGATACGATTCTCAGGCTTACGATGGTGGCAGAGTACAGAGATGAAGAAACAGCAGCTCATATCCGCAGAGTCGGTAACTACTGTCATCGTATGGCGAAACATTTTGGATGGTCAGAGGAAAATCAGGAGGCTATATTATATGCAAGCCCCATGCATGATATAGGTAAGGTAGGCATTCCGCTAGAGATCCTTCTGAAGATATCGAAACTGACTGAGGAAGAGTTTGCCCTAGTAAAAACCCATACATTCATTGGGGCCAATATTCTACACGGTTCAAAATCAAAGTACCTTCAGATGGCTGAAACCATTGCATTCACTCACCATGAAAGGTGGGATGGGACAGGGTATCCGAGAGGGCTGAAAGGCGAAGAAATTCCTATGGCAGGAAGAATTATGAACGTTGTTGACCAGTATGATGCTCTTAGAAGTACAAGACCATACAAAAGATCTTTAGATCACGATACTGCCATGAGGATAATCACAGAGGGTGATGGTAGGACACTACCTGAACACTTCGACCCAAATGTATTGAAGGCATTTATTGAGCTGGCTCCAGTATTTGAACAGATATTTCAAACCCATGAGGACTGACTAACGGAATCTTTCGTTTCGTTGACAAAGAAGTCTCAAATCCTTTATAAATTTTTTTAAGGTCCATCTTCGATTGAAAGGTTAGAATGTCCACGATCCTCGTCACTGGAGGGGCTGGTTATATAGGAAGCCATGTGGTCAAAGAGCTTCTCCGTCAAGGCCATCAACCCATCGTCTATGATAACCTCCAGACTGGGCACCGTAAGGCCGTCAAAAATACTCTCCTTATAGAAGGGGATCTCGCCGATCAAAAAAAACTTAAAGAGATTTTTCAATCCTACTACATTAAATCTGTGATGCATTTTGCTGCCGATTGCCTGGTTGGGGAATCGGTGGAGAATCCTTTAAAATATTTCAACAATAACGTTAAAAATAGCATACAACTTCTTGAAATAATGAATGATTTTAATATTAAAAAAATAGTATTTTCATCTTCTGCTGCAGTCTATGGAGAACCTAAAAAGATTCCCATCCCAGAAAACCACCCATGTAATCCCACAAACCCATACGGTGAAACCAAGTGGATTTTTGAGAAAGCACTTGAAGCTTTTTATGAAGAAGGAAAAATAGCTTTCATCTCTCTAAGGTATTTCAATGCAGCAGGAGTGGACCCAAAAAATGAATTAGGAGAAGATCATTCTCCAGAAACCCATCTCATCCCACTATCTCTGCAAGCGGCTTTATTTGGAAATTCCATTCCCATCTTTGGCACTGATTATGATACACCTGATGGGACCTGCATTCGGGACTATATCCATGTCACAGATCTTGCACATGCTCACATTTTAGCCCTTGAAAGACTAGAAACGGAGAGCAAGTCTGGCGTTTATAATTTGGGGAACGGAAATGGATATTCAGTAATAGAAGTAATTGAAGCGGTGAAAAAGGTAACGGGGAAAAAGATCGTTACCATTGAATCACCGAGAAGGATGGGTGATCCTATCCGGTTAGTGGCCAGCTCAGAAAAAATTAGGAAAGAGCTGGGATGGGTCCCAAAATACCCTGATCTAGAGATGATCGTCGAAACGGCCTGGCAATGGCATCGAAGCCATCCCAAGGGATATGAAGATAAGTTGTAAAAGTAATGTCAAATTCCAAAATCCATGGTTCGACAAGCGTTCGACTGAGCTCACGCCGAGGTCTCACCATTATTTCATTCTTTAGCATCTTCAGACCATCATCCTGAGCCTGTCGAAGGATGAGCCTGTCGAAGGATGAGCTTTGGATTTCATTTGAACTTTGGTCTTTGACATTTGAACTTATGGAGAAAGAGGAATGTGTGGCATTTTTGGAATCTTTAATCACTCTGAAGCGTCCAATCTCACCTACTTAGGCCTCTATGCCCTTCAGCATCGTGGCCAGGAGAGCACAGGGATTGTCTCCTCCGATGGAAAACAACTCCATCATTACAGAAAGATGGGTTTAGTCTCTGAGGTCTTCACCCGGGATATTCTGAAGAGGCTCTCTGGAAACAGCGCCATCGGTCATGTCCGATATTCCACTACTGGGTCGAGCGAGCTCAAGAATGCACAGCCCTTTGTCGTGGATTATGCTAAGGGAGGCATGGCTATCGCACATAATGGCAACTTGACCAATGCTTTTCTCATTCGAAGCGAATTGGAATCCAATGGATCGATCTTCCAATCGAATATGGACACTGAAGTGATCATCCATCTCATTGCTCGTTCTAAAGAAAAAACCTTTATCAAACGGGCGATCGAAGCCTTTAAACAAGTCGAAGGGGCTTATTCCTTACTCTTTCTCACTGAGAAGGAGATGGTGGCTGCACGAGATCCTTTTGGCTTCAGACCTCTGGTCTTGGGCCAACTCAGGGATGCACCGGTCATCGCCTCTGAGACCTGTGCCCTTGATCTGATCGGTGCCCAATTTGTGAGGGAAATCGAGCCTGGTGAGATCCTTCTGATCAATACGGATGGTCTCCATTCTTACAAGCCCTTTCCTCAAACACGAAATGCCCAGTGTATTTTCGAATTTATTTACTTCGCCCGTCCTGATAGTATTATCTTCAACCGAAATGTCTATGAAGTCAGGAAGTCATTGGGAATCCAATTGGCTAAAGAAGCACCGGCAGATGTAGAGATGGTCGTCCCCATTCCAGATTCAGGATTCCCCGCAACAGTAGGATACGCCTTCGAATCGAAAAGACCTTTGGAGCTTGGTCTGATAAGAAATCATTATGTTGGGCGGACTTTCATCGAACCCGAACAATCCATCCGTCATTTCGGCGTTAAGGTCAAATTGAACCCCGTGAAAGGGTTGTTAGAGGGCAAACGGATTGTCATCGTGGATGACTCCATCGTCCGGGCAACTACCAGTAGAAAGATCATCAAGATGCTCAAAAATGCTGGAGCCAGAGAGATCCATGTGAGGATCAGTTCCCCACCGATCACCCATCCCTGTTTCTTTGGAATTGACACACCCAAAAAATCAGAGCTGATCGCATACTCCCACACGGTGAAGGAGATTAAGAAGTTTATTAACGCAACATCTTTAAATTATTTAAGTTTAGATGGATTGAAAAAATGTGTGAAAGGTGACGCTGAACAATTCTGCTACGCTTGTTTTACCGGCGATTATCCCATCTCGCTCCCTATGGGAATGTTAAGCGATTAATTCTTTAGGGAGAGGTAGATCCAGAAGAGATGGTCACTCGATGATCTGATTTTGCAGTTTAGGTTGAGGTAGTTTGGATAGTCCGACTTTCTTCTTCAATATATTTCGTCAACGTCTGGTAGATCTCATCTCCGATCAGCCCCACCTTGTGGAGCCATGTCATTACATCGGATATTTTAAACAGAACATGGGGTTCAATCCGAGATAACCTGAGCCTCTCCTGGCCTCCCTGCTCCCGATCCAAGAGAACGACCAGCTCGTTGACCACTCCCCCTTGGTCCCTGACCACCTCTGCTGCCTCAATTACGCTTTCGCCAGTAGTGATGAGATCGTCTACAATGAGAACTCGATCGTTCCGTTCCAAAATTCCCTCGATCTTCTTTCTCACTCCATGTTCCTTCCGAGCCTGGCGATAGTAAATAAGAGGTTTACCCAATTTTTGACTCACAACCGTGGCAAAGGGAACTCCTGCTGTGGGCACTCCCAATATCTTGTCGATTTTATCCTTTCCAATCTCATTGAGAATGATTCTTGTCAAAGAATTGGCGATCCAGTCCATGGTGATCGGACTGGAGATGGTCTGTCTTAAGTCGACATAGTAAGGGCTTTTCTTACCAGAAGTTAAAATATAGTCTCCAAATTTGATCGCATTGTTCTTGATGAGGAGGATTCCAACCTGTTTCATCAGGAAAAGTTTCTCTTCTTCCCAAACTTTCCGCTCAATCTCTTCAAGCCCCAGAATCATGACCTCTCCACTTATTGTTACATTTTTTACAAAAAATCGTCCACAAAGTCAATATATTTAAAAATTGAGATTTCCCCCATATTTGACAATTGGAACAAATGGGTTTATAATGATGTCAAAAATGGATTGGAGAACATAATATGGCTCAAATTAAAATCTTGAAGACGGATTCAAGGGGAAGGATCGCCCTTCCCCCTCCTTTCCGAAAAGAAGCTTTGTTTGAATACGCTGTTAAAGGCGACCAGATCATCCTCTTCCCTGTCCGAACAGTTCGGAAGTACCCCGATATGTCAGACCTACCTGTGGAGGAGCTTTCTCCTGATTGGATGGAAAAAGAAAAGGAGGTAAATACCGATACCCGGCCTGGGGTCGTTGCATCCACCCCTTCAGAAGCGCTTAAGAAAATAAAGAAATAGGCCTTTATGCCCGCTAAAGTTCCCCCCTTCGAACTCCACTTCGAGATCATCTTCCTGGAAAATTATTCCAGGTTGAGACTAAGTGAACGAAAGACTATCGACAAAGCGATCAGACTTTTAGGCAGCAATCTAAGACATCCATCCCTCAATGTCCACAAAGCTAAGAATGTTAAAGGCAAATATGCCGAAGGAGGGAATGATGTCTTTATAGCATATGCCTCTAAGAAACTAAGACTCACTTTTGAGTATGGCCCCGAGCCTGGCATGATAGCCCTTCGCAATTGTGGTCATCATGAGCCAAGCGAAAGAAAGTTGTGAGTTGACTTTCATTCGATTCGGACCTCCCCTTCTCCACCATGCCTCCATACGAAAAAAGCAATTGAAATTGCGCACATGGGGACGAAGGTGAAAATGCAACTTATTCGAATGGGACATGGATGGAGAGAGGAAACGGATTTACCCCGTTAGAAGTAAAGAACCCCGCCCACAGGGAGGGGCTTTAAAACCCAAATTCTTAAAACCGAGACCTGAGATCCCGAAACAAGTTCGGGATGACAAAAAAGGAAACTCTAACCCTGTTGTCATGCTGAACTCGTTTCAGCATCTGGTTAAGATTTTTTCTGCCTTTGGCAGACACACCTTTCATCCCCGTCCCTGCCTACCGGCAGGCAGGCACAGGACGGGGCTTTCAGGTGCGATCTTAATAATGCCCCGCTGGCATTTCTAACGGGGTTTACTTCGTAATGGTTGTTCCAGCCTCTCCCTTGATTGCCCTCAAAAGATTTTCAGGAGATGTAATGATCGCCTTCTTGCCGCCGTATTCAAGGAACTGGATAATGGCCTCGATTTTTGGCTTCATAGATCCTGGCTTGAAATGCCCTTCCGCCAGATACCGCTTCATTTCAGGAAGGTTGGCACGGCTGATAGGTTTTTGATTCTCCTTCCCAAAGTTCAAATAGACGGCATCAACCGACGTCGAAATAATGAAAGTATCTGCACCAAGATTTCTTCCCAAAAGGGAAGACCCTAAGTCTTTATCAATGACGGCTTCAACGCCTTGGAGATCCCCCTGCTCATTCCGTATAACAGGGATGCCTCCTCCACCCGCAGCGACCACAATGTAACCACTTTCCACCAATAACCTGATCACTTCTAATTCAATGATCTCTCTGGGTATGGGGGAGGGAACAACTCGCCTAAAACCCCGACCCGCATCTTCCGCAACCTGCCACCCGAATTCTTTCTTGTTACCAAGGGCCTCTTCCTCCGACATAAAGGAACCGATGGGCTTGGTGGGGTATTTAAAGGACGGGTCGTCCCTGTTCACAATTGTCTGAGTCACCACTGTGGTCACCTTCTTCGCAATACCCATCTTGCGGAACTCGTTCAGAAGCGCTTTTTGAATCATGTACCCGATTGCCCCTTGTGTGTCAGCTCCACAGATGTCTAGGGGAATAAGGGGAAGCTCGTGTCGGGCGAGTTCCCCTCTTCTATAGATAAAACCCACCTGGGGGCCATTGCCATGAGTGATCACCAGACTAAGACCCTCTGCAATGAGATCGGCTATATATTTTGCGGTTTCCTTTACCGCTTCATACTGGGAAGACAAGGCTACGTGGTTCTTGTCCTTAATAAGAGAATTTCCCCCAATAGCCAAAATAGCTAACATAGACTTCATATCACCCAATATCCAAATCACCAAAACGCCCCTCACCCCTCCCCTCTCCCCCGAGGGGAGAGGGATAGAGTGAGGGGGCTTGGGCAGAATTATTTTTTCCCCAAAACCATCGCAAGCAAGGCCATCCGGACAAAGACGCCATTCCTCATTTGTCTGAAATAGGCAGCTCCGGGATAGGAGTCTACATCCGGGTTGATTTCGTCAACCCTTGGAAGAGGGTGAAGAATAGTGATCTTCTTTTTTAGACGATCCAGGAATTCCCGGTCGATGATATAACTTCCTTTGACCTTTTCATATTCCGAGAGGTCGGAAAACCGCTCCTTCTGAATCCTTGTCATATAGACCAGATCACTTTTGGAGGCAGCCATCACAAGATCATCCGTTTCAATCACTTCACATCCTTTTCCTTTCATCCGCTCCGTTATCTCCTCCGGCATTCGGAGAAGGCTCGGGGCTACGAAGTAGAAATGGACCCCAAAGTGAGAGAGAACCTCGACCAGGGCATGAACGGTCCGGCCATTCTTGAGGTCACCCACCAGGGCGATCTTCAGGTTCTTGAGACTCCCAAGCTCCTTGCGGATGGTGTAAAGATCGAGAAGCGCCTGCGTCGGGTGCTGCCCCGCACCGTCACCCGCATTGATCACGGGAATGTCGACAGCGTCTGCCGCTTCCTTCGCCGACCCTACCCTGGGGTGCCGGACGACGATCACGTCAGCGTACTGCGCCACCGTCCGGGCAGTGTCACTCAACGTTTCGCCTTTGGCCACCGACGAACTTTCGACCGCACCCATGCAGATCACTCCTCCACCGAGCCGCTGCATGGCCGTCTCAAAGGAAAGCCGGGTGCGTGTGCTTGGCTCAAAGAATAGCGTAGCCAGGATCTTTCCTTTTAATAATGTGAGAGAATCCTTTTTCTTGAGCTCCTTCTCAAATCCATTTGAAACCTTGATGATTATGTCGATATCCCTCTTTGAAAACTGATTCCCATGAAGAATATCCTTTCCTTTAAGGCTGACCATTTGTTCCTCCTCCTCTACTCTTTCCCATATCCTCTCCCCCCTGGGGAGAGGATTAAGGTGAGGGGTTTACCTTCTTTTTTCTACGGTCTTCAGAATGATTCCACACACTCCATCAATATTGGTCAATATTTCGTTATCATTAAATCGTATTATATCTACTCCGAGCTTGTTCAACTCTTTTATTCTAATGTCGTCTCGTTGACTACCATTACTCCCATAGTGTTGTGCTCCATCAGCTTCAATGCCAATTTTAAATTCAGGGCAATAAAAATCTAATATATATCTACCAACGGAAACCTGCCTTCTAAATTTTACGTTACTCAGTTGACGACTTCGCAACATTCCCCAAAGTTTCATTTCCGCATCAGTTTGCTTCTTTCTGAGATTTCTGCACCTTTCAATATTGTTGCGCTTCATCCCCCCTCACCCTGACCCTCTCCCCTGCGGGGAGAGGGAATTTCCTTTTTTACTACTTTCAATGTATTATCTTTTTGATCTTCGTCGCAAGAAATTTTCCCTCTCCAGGTTTCCCCTTTATTTCTCCCCCTTCTATTAAAATCTTTCCCCTCTGCATGGTGAGGATAGGCTTTCCCAGGCATCTTCTGCCTTCATAAAGAGTATAAGGTGCTCCGGAATGTTGAGTCTTATATTGAATGGTATGGAGTTGATTCGGGTCGAAGATAACCAGGTCGGCATCCGATCCTTTCTGGACGACTCCCTTCTTAGGATAGAGGCCAAAAATTTTTGCAGGATTTTCACACAACAATTGGACCAATTTGCAAGGCCCAATCCTCCCTGTGTTGACTCCTTCAGCATAGGTAATAGTCAACATGGTCTCAGCTTGAGGAGATCCAAAAGGAGCTTCAAAAAAAGGATCATCCATTTTCTTCGCCTTTGGGGCATGATCACTTGCCACCACATCAACGATTCCCTTCTGAATGGCTTCCCAGAGCGCCAGTCTATCTTTCTCAGTTCGAAGAGGAGGTCCAATTTTAGCCAGGGGCCCCAACTTTTGAAGTTCTTCATCCGTCATAGTGAGGTATTGAGGACAGGTCTCGGCATAGACCACCTGACCTTCAGTTCTTGCCTGCTGGATGGGAGCTACCCCTCTTGCAGTGCTCAGGTGAACAATATAAAGGGGACAACGTGTGACGGCGGCAATCGATATGGCCCTAAAAATTGCCTCCGCTTCCAGATAATCAGGCCTCGTCTTTAGAAAGACCTCCTTTGGGTCCTCCCCCTTTTTCAAGGATCGGTCTTCCAAGTAGTCTGTAACTAAACCACTCTCTGCATGGACCATGGCCAACCCTCCACAATTGGCGATGATGTCCATTGCAGCCGTGAGGTGGTAGTCATCCGTCATCCATTTCAGCTTGGCATAAGTCATGAACATCTTGAAAGATGTGACACCCATATCGAAGGCTTTTGGAATCTCCTCAATTTGAGAGGGTGCATCAAACAATGCCCCATGAATTCCGAAATCGAGATAAGAGTTTCGAGAACCGTCTTCCTGATATTTTTTTATCGTATCGATCAATTTCATACCGGGTTTGGCATAGGCAAAATGGATAAGGGTGGTCGTCCCCCCATAAGCAGCAGTGAGTGAGAGACCTCCCATATCATCTTCATATACAGGATGGACATGTGCATCGATCACCCCTGGCATCACATATTTTCCTGTGGCTTCGATCACCTGTCTTGCCTCCTCAGTTGGAAGTCCGGACTCAACAGAGACGATCTGTTCTCCTTTGATCCCCACATCAGCCTTCCTGATCCCGGAACCTGTAACTATCAGACCTCCTTGAACTACAAGGTCATACCTTTTTGTCATCTCTCCTCCGAATCGCCCCCTTACCCTCGCCCTCTCCCGCAAGGGGAGAGGGGAAAAGAACTAATACTCCCCTCCCCCTTTGATGGGGGAGGGTGACACAGCTATGCCTGCCTACCGCAGGCAAGCGCTGCGTTTTGCGTGTTTATTTTTTGAAGTGTCTTTAATGGCTTTAACGATTTGTGTGTAACCGTTACAACGGCAGAGATTTCCGCGGATATATTCCCGGATTTCGTCCTCCGTCGGCTTTGGATTCTCATCGAGCAGCGCTTTTCCCATAAGGATCATTCCAGGCGTGCAAAAACCGCATTGAACCGCTCCATGCTCCAAAAACGATTCTTGAATCGGATGCAAGGCGCCATTCTTTTGGGCAATCCCTTCTATTGTTAAAACCTCGCTTCCATCCAATCCAATGGCCAGCGTCAGGCAGGAGAGTACTGGCTCTCCATCCAAAATAACTGTGCATGAGCCGCATTCCCCGATTCCGCACCCATATTTTGCACCGGTCAGTCCCA
>Ga0315280_10012606_pt1 | contig 10192 bp, 6 predicted proteins | sample YL17G06_40_MG_FD_203697 | JGI IMG/M metagenome (GOLD analysis project Ga0315280, IMG submission 203697) | Sediment microbial communities from Yellowstone Lake, YNP, Wyoming, USA - YL17G06_40 | ecosystem: Environmental > Aquatic > Freshwater > Lake > Sediment | place: USA: Wyoming | collected...
ACGGCCGATCGCGTCGGGTTCTGCGTGCGGGCGTACTCGAAGCCCTTGTGCCTGCCGAGTTCGTCCTGCACGTAGGTGGCCGTCTGGTAGATGGGCGTGATGATGGCGCCGGTCGTCGGGTCTGGCTGCTGGCCGGCGTGGATGCAGCGGGTCTTGAAGTGGGTCGTCACGGGTGCTTGGTGCTTTGTGCCTGGTGCTGAGTGCGGTGCTCAGTGCCTGGTGCTGAGCACGAAGCACTCAGCACCTGGTTCACGGATTGCGATCAAAAATCCCCTTGGAGAGGTACCGTTCCGCGGAATCGGGAATCATGGTGACCACGCGCCGATCCGCGCCGAAGCGCGCCGCGACAAGGATGGCCGCGTGCACCGCGGCGCCTCCCGATCCGCCGGCCAGCACTCCGCACTTGCCGGCAACCGCCCGCACCGCCGCAAACGCGTCCGCATCGTCGACGGTTATCACCTCGTCCACGAGCGCGCGATCGAGCGTCGCCGGCCAGAAGTCGTTGCCGATCCCTTCCACCTTGTGCGGGGCCGGCTGCCCGCCGCCCCAGATCGACCCGCGTGGCTCCACCAGCACCGCGCGCGCCTGGCTGCCGCGCTCCCGAAAATAACGGACGACGCCGGAGAACGTGCCGCCGGTGCCCGCGCCAAGCACGATCGCGTCGACGCGCCCGCCCGTCTGCTCCCAGATCTCGACCGCCGTGTGGTCGTGGTGGTATTGGGGATTCGCGAGGTTCTCGAACTGTTGCGGAACCAGTCCGCCGGGAATCGACGCCGCCAGCTCGTAGGCGCGCCTGATCGCCCCCTGCATCCCTTCGTCGGCCGGCGTGCGCACGACGTCGCCGCCGAGCGCCCGCATGATCAGCACTTTCTCTTCGCTGAAGTTCTCGGGCACGACGAGGATGACGCGATAACCGCGTTGAGATCCGATCAGCGCGAGGCCGATGCCGGTGTTGCCCGCGGTCGCCTCGACGATGGTGCCGCCGGGGCGCAACCGGCCCTGTTGCTCGGCCGCGATCAGCATGCCGATCGCGGCCCGATCCTTCACGCTGCCGCCGGGATTGAGGTATTCGAGCTTCGCCCAGATTTGCGCGCCGTCAGGTGGTTCCAGCGGGGCCAGCCGGAGCAGGGGAGTCGCTCCGACCAGGTCGATGATGCGTTCGGCGACGCGGACAGCCACAAGCCGTACCATAACATCTGATATCATCGTGCTGCAATTTCGCGGCGGGGGAGCCAAGCCCGTCCGTCCCGCCTTCACGACTACCATGGCTGCCGATTCTCCGGATCCACGTGCGCTGCCGCGCGGCCGGCCCGACCGCCTCGCATCGGTCCGGCGCGGCCTGCTGCACACGCTGCCCGGGCGGCTGCTCGTCGTCGGCGGCATCATCAAGCTCGCCACCTGGCTGCTGCGCGTCGTCGCCGGCATCGAGATCCCGCTGCTCGACGCCGCCGGCTCCATCGGCAGCGTTGGCGTCATCGTTGGCCTCGGGTACTTCGCCTGGAAGCTGATCGTGCGCGCCAAGCGCCGGCTGCTGTGGCGGGTCCGCCGCAAGCTGATCCTCTCCTACATCTTCGTCGGCGTCGTTCCGGTGCTGCTCGTCGTGGCCTTCTTCGTGCTGGCCGGGCTCCTGCTGTTCCTGAACGTCGCGTCCTACCTGGTCGCCAGCAGCATCCGCACCGTGACCGACGACGCGCATCACGTGGCGCAGCAGACGGCGGCAGAGATCGCGCCGGTCGACGAGCAGCGCCTGCGCGAGATCGTCGCGCGCCAGGGCAACCGCCTCGCGCAACGCTATCCCGGCGCCTCGATCGCGGTCGTGCCGACGCTGCCCGAGCCGTGCGGGACACCCGCGTCGCCGCTCGGGCGGCGCACGAATCAGCTGACCGAGCTGTCGAAGAGAGCAGCCGATCTCGGCCGGGAATTCGAGCGCCTTTCCGACCTGGGTGCTCCCGCCAGTGCGATGTTGCAGGATTGGATCCGCGCCACGGCCGGCGAGATCTTGAAGCTCTCTGATGACATGACGGCATTGGGCCTCGCGATGGGACAGGAGTTCAGGCGTGCGGTGGATCTCGCGCGGTCCGCGACTCCGTTCGCCAGCTTCGGTCGCTGGTCGCACCTGGCGGCACCGCACGTGCTGCCCGGCTGGGTGCCGTGCACCGGCTTCGCGAAACCGATAGCCGTCGCGCCTCCGGCCGCCTCCGGCGGCCAGCAGGCCGCGGAAGGCATCGGCTTGGTGGTACGCGCGGCGGAGTTGCCCGCGATAGAGAAACCCCGGTTCGCCGTGATCGTCGACATCCCGCTCGACGCCGAGATGAAGTCGCACATCCGGGACGAGACGAGCGTCAAGATCGGCCGCATCGATCCCACGTCGCGCGACGAAGGGGGCCAGGCGATCGACGTCGCACCGCAGAGCGGGTCGTTGTTCACCGGCTTGACCGACGACACCCGGAAGCGGCGGCTGCGGTGGCTCGCCCTCCTCGACTACGTCCACTGGTCGAATGGCGCCACCGACACGGCGGCGGTGGGGACCGAGGTGAACCTGGCGGACATCTACAACCGCGTGTCGGCCGAACAGGCGCACGTCGGCCGCTACACGTGGGGCAGCATCTTCCTGATCGGGCTCGCCTTCCTCGCGCTCCTGTTCGTCATCATCGAGGTCGTCGCGCTGATCATGGGGCTGGTCCTGGCCAAGTCGATTACCGGATCCGTTCACCAGCTGTTCACGGGCACCGAGCGGGTGCGCCAGGGAGACTTCAGCCACAAGATCAGGATCTCCACCCGCGATCAGATGGGCGAGCTCGCCGAGTCGTTCAACTCGATGACGGGCAGCATCGAAGAGCTCCTGCGCCAGGCGGAGGAGAAGAAGCGGCTCGAGGAAGAGCTGCGCATCGCGCGCGCCATCCAGATGTCGCTGCTGCCGCGCGGACAACTGTCGATACCAGGGCTGTCCATCACGGCGCTGTGCGTGCCGGCGCGCGAGGTGGGCGGGGACTACTACGATCTGCTGCCGCTGGACGACGGCCGGCTTGGCGTTCTCATTGCAGACGTGTCGGGCAAGGGGACGTCTGCCGCGCTCTACATGGCGGAGCTCAAGGGCCTGATGCTCTCGCTGTGCCGTATCTACACGTCGCCGCGCCGGCTCCTCATCGAGGCGAACCGGATCATCGCGAACAACCTGGACAGCCGCAGCTTCATCACGATGACCTACGCGGTCATCGATCTGCGCGCCGGCACCATGACCTACGCGCGGGCGGGGCACACGCCGCTGATTCGACGGCGCGACGACGGCGGCACCCCGACGGTGGCGGTGCTCGCGCCCGACGGCCTCGTCGTCGGCCTCCAGATGCAGGACGGCGCCGCGCTGTTCGAACGGCTGCTGAAGGAAGAAACCTTGCTGCTGCGGCAGGGCGACCTGTTCATGTTCTACACCGACGGCATCACCGAGGCGATGAACGCGGCGTCGGACTGCTTCGGCGAAGGGCGGCTCGGCGAGATCCTGGTCGAGCACGGCGACCTGCCGTCCGAGGAGCTGCGCGAGCGGATTCTCAGGGAGATCGACGCGTTCGTCGCAGGGGCGCCCCAGCACGACGACATGACGATGATCCTCGTGAAGGTGGAGGCGCTGGCCGCCGCGGTCGATTCGCAGCCCGTGCTGGCGCAGCGGGCGGTACAGGCAGAGTAGGGGCCGAGCTTGCCTCGGCCCAGTTCAGGCAGAGTAGGGGCCGAGCTTGCCTCGGCCCAGTCAGACCACAGGGATGTCAGACCTGGTCGTCATCTTCCGCACGCAGTCGGACATCGAGGCGAGCGTCGTGCGCGCCCTGCTCGACGCGCACGGCATCTGCGCCATGCTGTCTTCGCAGATCCCGCACTCGGTGCTGCCCCTCTCCATCAACGGCCTCGGCGAGGTGCGGCTGTCGGTCCTGGCGTCCGACGCCGACGAGGCCGTGAGGATCATCGAGTCGCACCGCGCCGAGGTGGTCAAGGGGGAGGTGGTCCGCATGCGCGACGATTTCGCCGCCCTGGAGGATCGCCTCGGCTACCGGTTCCGCCAGCCCGAACTGATCGAGCGGGCGCTGACGCATCGATCGCTGGCCAACGAGGACGCGACCGGGGCCATTCTCGACAACGAATCGCTCGAGTTCCTCGGTGACGCCGTCCTCGGGTTCACGATTGCCGACCTGCTGTTCCGGCGTTTTCCCGAATACGACGAGGGACAGAAATCGAAGGTGAAGTCGCTGCTCGTCTCCACCACCACGCTGGCGCGGCTCGCGCGCCAGATGCATCTGGGCGACTTCCTGATGCTGGGCCGCGGCGAGGAGAAGACGGGCGGCCGGCGCAAGCAGGCGCTCCTCGCCGACGGGTACGAGGCGGTCATCGCGGCCGTCTACCTCGACGGCGGCATCGATGCGGCGCGCGCGTTCATCATGCGGCAGTTCGGCCCGCTCATCGACGAAGTCCGGCAGCCTGACTTCGGCGGCCGCGACTACAAGTCGGCGTTGCAGGAGTACCTGCAGGCGCACGACCTCGGCCTGCCCGACTACCACGTGGCGTCGGAAAGCGGGCCGGATCACCGCAAGCTGTTCCAGGTGGAGGTGGGCGTCAAGGGCGAGGTGATCGCGCAGGCGGCCGGGCGCAGCAAGAAAGAGGCAGAGCAGGAAGCGGCGCGGCTGGCGCTGGAGCGGCTGCAGGAACGCGGCCAGGACGGAGGGCAGGCGGTTGTCAGTAGTGAGTAGCGAGTAGCGAGTAGCTACTCGCTACTTTCTTATGCGCTCGCCTGCAGCGCTTCCGCCAACCTGGCCAGCCGCTCCAACGCGTAGCGCTGCACCTCGCGTGCGACTTCCTCCTCGTGCGGCGGCACCGGGCGGCAATGCAGCCGCACCCAGAGCTTCAGGATCGGATCCGTGAACGTGTAGCGCTTCCGCTCCATGGCCACCAGGTCCACGTCTTCCAGCCACGACAGGTAATCCTTGGTCGAGCCCGGGGTGCGGTGCAGTCGCTGCGCGATCTCGGTCAGCGTCAGCGGGTTTTCCTGCGCGAGGATATCGAGGATCGCCTTCAGCGCGCCGTAGCCGCGGGCGCGATGCAGGCGCAGCTCGTAGCAGAAGCCGCAGCGCGCCGAGAGCCGGCCGTCGGATCCGAGCAGCGCGGTGAGGGCGCTGATCGGGTCGGCACCGCCGTCGCGCGCCAGCGCCGTCATCTGATCGCAGATGTAGCGCACGTAGGCGGCGCGCCCGTCGGCCAGCGCCTGGACGATGCGAGGGGCGTCGGGGTGCCCGACGGCGGCGGCACCCCCAACTGCGCCGCCGCTGGACGCGGCGGCGGCGGCCGGCGAAGCGCCGCTCCTGACGGCGGCCGCCAGCGCGTCGCGGGTGTCGGTTTCGCTGAGCGGCGGCATGCGAATCACCAGGAACGGACCTGGATCGCGCAGCAACCGCTCCGCGCGCTTCGCGTAGCGCGAAGTCAGCACGAACGCGTTCTCGCTTTTGGCCAGCGCGGCGAAGAGATCCGCGATCAGCCCGCGCAGCCCCGGAAAACTCTCGAACGTGCGGAACTCGAGCACCTCGTCCAGCAGGAACGTCGCCGGCGCGCCGTCCTCGGTGCGGGCGAACGTCAGGAAGGCGACGACCGCCTGGAACGCCTCGCGCGGCGAGGTGATGGGGCGGCTGTCGGCCGTGCGGAAGGGCGACGTCGAGATGACGGCCCGGTAGAACCGTTCGGGCGTCGTTGCGGACCGCTCCACGTCGATGTACTGGCACGCGCGCGCGCCCCGCTGCTCGTGCAGCGCGGTCAGCAGCGTCGTCCGGCCGCTTCCGCACGACCCGAGGACGAACGGAATGCGCCGCGGCACGCCGTCGAGTGCAGCCAGCAACCGCCGTTCCAGAGCCCGCCTGGTGCTCATTTCTTTCCGGGGGGCTTCGCCCCGCCGGACCCCCCCACACGCTCGCTCTTTTTCTGGATGGCGGGGACCCCTGCACCCCGCCAAGCTCGGTCGCTTGTGGGGCCCCATCGCCCCACGCGGCTCCCTCGCAGGGCCCCACGATCCCCACTCCGCTCGCGTGGCTCACTCGTTGTCACTCGTTCGCTTCGCTCTAAGACCGAGGCCGCCGCCGCCCGCCAGCGTGCGGCCACCACACTTGTCACTTCTGAATTCTGACTTCTGAATTAACTGACTCGCTCACCTTCCTTGCCGCGGGGAGCTGTCCCTCCGGGTCCAGCCGATTCCCGCATCGGGATCCGGATGCCGTGCCTGTCGGCCGTCGCAATCGCCTCGGGATAGCCGGCGTCCGCGTGCCGCACGACCCCGGTTCCCGGATCGCACGTCAGCACGCGTTCCAGCTTCTCGTCGGCCTCGCGCGTGCCGTCGGCGACCACCACCATGCCCGCGTGAATCGAGTAGCCGATTCCGACGCCACCGCCGTGGTGCACCGAGACCCACGTGGCGCCGCAGGCCGTGTTGAGCAGCGCGTTGAGGATCGGCCAGTCCGCGATCGCGTCGCTGCCGTCGCGCATCCCCTCGGTCTCGCGGTTCGGCGAGGCGACCGAGCCGGTGTCGAGGTGATCGCGGCCGATGACGATTGGGGCGCCGATCTCGCCGCGGCGCACCATGTCGTTGATCTTCAGGCCGAACCGGGCGCGCTCGCCGTAGCCGAGCCAGAAGATGCGCGCCGGCAGTCCCTGGAAGGCGACGCGCTCGCCGGCCAGTCGAATCCAGCGGCAGAGCGCCGCGTTGTCGCCGAACATCTCGAGCGCCGCGCGGTCGGTCGCGCGAATGTCGTCGGGATCGCCCGACAGGGCAGCCCAGCGGAACGGGCCGCGGCCCTCGCAGAACAGCGGGCGGATGTATTCGGGCACGAAGCCCGGAATGTCGAAGGCGTCGGCCACGCCGCCCATCTGCGCCTGGGCGCGGATGTTGTTGCCGTAGTCGAAGGTGACGGCCCCGCGCCTCTGCAGCTCGAGCATCGCGCGAACGTGGGTGACGATCGACGCGCGCGCGCGCCGCACGTACTCCTCGGGGTTCTTCTCGCGCAGCACCGCCGCCTGCTCGAGCGTCATCTGGTTGGGCACGTAGCCGTTGAGGATGTCGTGCGCGGAGGTCTGATCGGTCAGGACATCCGGCGTGACGTTGCGGCGAACGAGTTCGGGAATCACGTCGGCGGCATTGCCGACGAGCGCGATCGACCGGCCGACGCGCTGCCGCTGCCAGTCGCCCACCTTGCGCAGGGCCTCGTCCAGGTCGGCGGTCGATTCGTCCACGTAGCGCGTGGCCAGGCGCCGTTCGATCCGGTGCGGGTCCACCTCGACGATCAGCGCGGCGGCGCCGTTCATCGTCGCGGCCAGCGGCTGGGCGCCGCCCATGCCGCCCAGGCCGGCCGAGACGAACAGGCGCCCGGCGAGGCTGCCGCCGAGCCGCTTCGTGCCGACCGAGGCGAGCGTTTCGTAGGTGCCCTGGAGGATGCCCTGCGTGCCGATGTAGATCCAGCTGCCCGCGGTCATCTGGCCGAACATGGTGAGACCGCGATGCTCGAGGTCGCGGAAGTTCTCCCAGGTGGCCCACGCGGGCACCAGCATCGCGTTGGCGATGAGCACGCGCGGAGCGCCCGGGTGGGTGCGGAAGATGCCGACCGGCTTGCCCGATTGCACCAGCAGCGTTTCGTCGTGGCCAAGGGACTTCAGCGAACGCACGATCGCGTCGAACGACTCCCAGTTGCGCGCGGCCTTCCCCGATCCGCCGTACACGATGAGCTCGTCGGGCCGCTCGGCCACCTGCGGATCGAGGTTGTTCATCAGCATGCGCATCGCGGCTTCCTGCGGCCACCCCTTGCAGGAAAGCGACGTGCCTCGCGGTGCGCGGACGGAACGGATGACGGTGCTCATGGCGTGAAAGATTCCGGATGAGAAGCGCGTGGCATGCAGAACGTGAGGCTTAGACGTTATGGACCCGCGCGCGAGTTGTCAATTTGAAAATAAAAATAATTACGAGGCCCCGAACGCGGCCGCGCGTTCGATCTCTCCCGCGGCGATCAGGCGCGCGATTGTCTCGATATCGGACGCCGGCGGCCGGTCCTCGTCCAGTGCCGGCACGTTCTCGCGGATGCGCGCGTGCGCCCGCCGCAGCGGCGCCGAGGTCGTCAACGGCGCCAGCAGGTCGATTGCCTGGCACGCGCACAACAGCTCGACGGCCAGCACCCGCCGGGCGAGATCGAGCGCATGGCCCGCCTTCAGCGCGGCGCCCATGCTCATGCTGACGTGATCTTCCTTGTTCGCGGAAGTCGGGATCGTGTCAACCGAGGCCGGGTGGGCGACCACCTTGATCTCGGAGGTCAGCGCGGCCGCGGTCACCTGCGCCAGCATGAGGCCGGATTGCAGCCCTCCCTCGCGCGTGAGGAACGCCGGCAGCCCGCTCAGCGTCGGGTTCACCAGGCGCTCGGCGCGCCGCTCGCTGATCGTCGCGAGCTGGGCAAGGGCAATGACCAGCAAATCGGCGGCCATGGCCACCGGCGCGCCGTGAAAGTTGCCGCCCGACACGATGTCGCCCTCGCCGGCGAAGACCATCGGGTTGTCGGTCGCGGCGTTCGCCTCGATTTCGACCACGTGCCGGATGAACCCCAGCGCGTCGCGCGCCGCCCCGTGCACCTGCGCCGCGCACCGTTCCGAGTAGGCGTCCTGCACGCGGCCGCAATTCTTGTGCGACTCGTTGATGGCGCTCCCTTCGAGCAGGCGCCGGATGGCGGCGGCCGACGCAATCTGGCCCGCAAACGGGCGCGCCTGGTGGATGCGGGGGTCGAACGGACGCGTCGACCCGCGCAACCCGTCGATCGAGAGGGCCGCCGCGATGTCGGCCGCGCGCGCCAGCGTTTCGGCGCCGTCGAGCGTCAGCGCGAGCAGGGCGGTGGAGGCCTGCGTGCCGTTGATGAGCGCCAGTCCTTCCTTGGGCGCCAGCGCCACCGGGCGCAGGCCGGCCGCGCGCAGCGCCTCGGCCGCGGGTGTCGCGCGGGTGCCGTCCCAGGTTTCGCCTTCGCCCACCAGCACGAGCGCCAGGTGCGCCAATGGCGCCAGATCGCCGCTCGCGCCGACCGACCCGCGCGCCGGGACGCGCGGATGCACGCCGCGGTTGAGCAGATCGATGAGCGCCAGCAACGTCTGGGGCCGGATGCCCGAGTAGCCCTTGGCGAGCACGTTCGCGCGCAACACGAGCATGGCGCGGACGGCGCGCACGGGCAGCGGATCGCCGACGCCCGCGGCGTGGCTGCGGAGCAGGTTGAGTTGCAGCCGGTCGAGCGACTCGCGCGGCACGCGCACTTCGGCGAACGATCCGAAGCCGGTGTTGACGCCGTAGACGGCCGCCTCGCCGCCGGCCGCGGCGTCGACCACGGCGCGCGACCGTTCGACACGGCGACGCGCGCCGTCGGCGAGCTCGACCGGTTCGGACCGATCGGCGACAGCGACCACCTGTTCGACCGTCAGCGAATTGCCATCGACAGCAATCATCCGCTCTTTTGTACTCCGCCCGCGTCGAGGTTTGCAATAATCTGGTAGTATCCACGGGTGCACGGGCGCACGAGCGCACGGGCGCACGAGTGCTGAGTGCTTTGTGCCAGGTGCTGAGCGGTTGCCGCCCCGCCGGGCACCACAGCACCAGGCACCGAGCACCGCACGAAGCACTCAGCACCAAGCACCAAGCACCCGTGACATCGTTGGAGTCCCGATGAATCTCGCCGTGATCGGCGCGCAATGGGGCGACGAAGGCAAGGGCAAGATCGTCGACCTGCTGACGCCCCATTTTTCAATCGTTGCCCGCTACCAGGGCGGCCACAACGCCGGGCACACGGTGCTGGTCGGCGGCACGCGGTTCATCCTGCACCTCATCCCTTCCGGCATCCTGCATCCCGGCGTCACGTGCGTGATCGGCAACGGCGTCGTCGTCGACCCGCGCGCGCTGTTCGAGGAGATCGAGACGCTCGCGCGCCACGACGTCGTGGTGGGTGACCGGCTGCGCATCAGCGACCGGGCGCACGTCATCCTGCCGTACCATCGCGACCTGGACCTGTTCAGCGAGGCGCGCCGGGGGGATCGGAGCATCGGCACCACCTCTCGCGGTATCGGCCCCGCTTACGAGGACAAGATCGGGCGGCGGGGCATCCGCGTCGGCGACCTGAAGGACCGGACGGCGCTGGCGGCCGAAATCCGCGAC
>Ga0315280_10012607_pt1 | contig 10190 bp, 9 predicted proteins | sample YL17G06_40_MG_FD_203697 | JGI IMG/M metagenome (GOLD analysis project Ga0315280, IMG submission 203697) | Sediment microbial communities from Yellowstone Lake, YNP, Wyoming, USA - YL17G06_40 | ecosystem: Environmental > Aquatic > Freshwater > Lake > Sediment | place: USA: Wyoming | collected...
ACCACCCTCTGCTTTCTTTCTACATTTGTTGAAAAGAATGAGCAAAAGCAAGTAATGAACGCCATCGCCAGAAATGCCACATTTTGCAATGTTAAAACTCTTAATCTAGTGAAACGTGACTCGATATCTGAACTAATCCTGAGATTCATATGGGGCTCAGGCATCTTCTGAAGTCCTTGCATAATCGGTCATTCGGCGTTATATTTCCAATATGGGAATATCCGTTTAAAAATATGTTCTGGAACAAAATAATAGAAGATAACTTCAGAACCCTTAATACACATCATCATGAAAAAGATGAAAGTGGAGACATAAAAAATAGCCAAGTGACCATGTTGTAGATTCGAGTTCACAGGATGATAGAGTTGAATAAAAGAAAAGGAACACGTCTTCTCCAAAGTTGCCTACTACTTTTACTTATCTCAATCCATCAACTGCTCTTTTTTGGAATGGCTACAGTGCAAGCGAATCCCTCAGACGGTAGAAGAATTGACTTGTTCACTCAGAAAGAACCCTACAGTGGAAAAGGTATCAACAAGTCTAGTGATGCTTTTGCACCTGACTCCATGGTAATTCTGTACGCTTTGGTAACTTATAATGAAGAACCAGTAGAGTATAGACCAGTAGGGTTCGAAGTCATTCCACCCAACCCAATAGATGGAATAACAAAGTACATTTTTTCTGCCTCAACTAACGCAAGCGGTATTGCTATGACTAGCTTTAGATTACGATGGCCAAACGAGAACCCTGAAAATCTTTTTGGAAATTGGTTTGCAGTAGCTACTGTATCCATTGCAGAGAAAACAGTTGTAGACATGTTAACCTTTAGAGTCGGATGGATTGTGGAAATAATTTCAATAGCAACAATTGACGAAAATCTAAAGCCAAAAACTCACTTTGCCAAGGCAACTTATGTAGGCGCGGAACTGCACATAAGAAATATTGCTATGCTTCCAAAAACTGCAGCTATTGTAGTGACCGCCTATGATGCACGTAACGAAGCTTTTGGCAGCATTGTGTGGAATGATTTTGTCGTGAAACCAAACGAAACATACATCTATGCCTATGGTTATCTCAATATTTCGGAGCAAGCGGCGATTGGTAGCGCTATGATAAACGCGTTCGCCTTCACTGCTCCTCCAAGCATGGGAGGGGCATCCTATTGTCCGGAAGTTTCAGCAAGATTTGTGATTACTTCTCGCAATGTTGCAGTAATCAATGTTACTGTTTCTTCGATTGATGTTATTGCAGGTCAGATAGTTAATGTCAACGCAACCGTTACAAATAGGGGAGACGAAATCGAGTCTTTCATTGTCAGCGCCTATTATGGTTCTTTTCTAATTCAGACGCTTTCTGTTGGGTCGCTATCTCCTAGGCAAAATAGAACTCTCATCTTTGTCTGGAACACCACCTATGTGCTTGCAGGCAGTTACACTATAAGGGCGGTTGCAGAGAGATTGCGTGGAGAAACAGAAACAGAAGACAACGTATATGCGGATGGCACCGTAACCGTTAGAATACCAAGGATATTTATGTTTCCAAGAGAACTTTCCATTATAGCCTTGATTGTTGCAGCCGCACTTGCCCTCTTTGGCATGATACTTCTCTTAACTAGAAGAAAGAAAGGAGCTCAGTCTTCCTCAGTTACGTTATGCGTTGATGTCCTTCCCGATTAGGGAGAATCTCAAACTTATTTTTAGCTTATATATAAGATGTAGATGTTTAAGCACTCTACAAAGTGAAAGTTGCATATTGGAGGGTTTGCATTCAAGCTTACTTGGACCATTTTCTTGATTCTTGCAAACCTATTAGTCTACACTTATACATCGATTGAAGGCGGAAATTTCTTGTTTACAGAGGACCGTGTTCTCATATTATATGGGCAATACAATTATGCTGTAATTGCTAAAGGCTGGTATTGGCAACTGTTTACATCGATATTTGTTCATGTCAACTTACTACATCTGGTTCTCAACATGTTCTTTCTCCTCATCTTCGGCTTAAGAGCAGAGGAGCTTTTCAAAGGCAGAGAATTTCTCTTCATATACCTTGCCTCTGGACTTGCTGGCAACATGTTAACCTTACTTATGCCCCTTCTCACAGTTTCAGCAGGTGCTTCTGGGGCAATATTTGGCGTATTTGGCGCAAGCGTCATTTATATAAGGAAAGTTTTCAACATGCCCATTTTCACCGCGTTAATTTATTCTCTATTGTTTTTGATGTTAAGCCTTTCTGAGAGAGTAAATCTTTTTGCTCATTTAGGTGGCTTAGCCGCTGGGCTAGTAATGGGGTATCTCTTTGCGAAAAGTCGAAGAATCAGATTTTAGAAAAAATTTATGTTTCCACATTCCACAATATGATGAGGTGTGAACTTGTCTTTCAAACTTGCGATAGATCGCTCCTTAAGAGAACAGCATTCTAATTTGGTTTTAGCGTTAGATCTTCCTCCTGATGAACCTCGTTACCTCTTATCTCAAAGTATGAAGACTCTGAAAAAGGCGTCTCCTCATATCTGCGCAGTGAAAATTAATCATCATTTAGTTTTGCCTTTGGGTTTATTTGACGGAGTGCAGAAGATGATCCGATTTGCTCATGATCAGGGGTTGCCAATTATAATGGATTGCAAAATCAATGACATTGGCTCGACTAACCGTGCCATAGCTGAATACTATTATAAGGCTGATTTTGACGCCGTCACTGCTAATCCCTTTGTAGGATGGGATGAAGGGTTGCAACCAGTTTTTGAAGTTGCAAGACAGATGGACAAAGGAATTATTCTTCTTGTCTACATGAGTCACAAAGGCGCTGAAGAAGGCTACGGTCAAACCGTGCTTGACTCGAAAACAAAGAAACAAGTTTTTCAATATCATGTTTTCGCTGAAAAAGCCTTGGCTTGGAACGCTGATGGGGCAGTTGTAGGCGCTACATATCCAGATAAAATTAGGGAAATGCGTGCAATTTTAGGAAATGATGTCCCCATCTATTCGCCTGGTGTTGGAGTACAAGGAGGAGATGTTGATTTGGCTATGAGGGCTGGAGCACGTTATCTTATTGTTGGAAGAACTGTGATGCTTGCCGCAGACCCCGTTGAAGCTTTGAAGAGCATTAAGAAAGTTGCTAAACAATATTTAGAAGAGTAAACGCGTGTTTATTCTCGCTTCACCCATAACTCTTTTTTCAATAAATCTCTAACTGACGATCGAATAGCTGCGCTTCGACTTGGATACATGCCTGCTCTAACGAGTTCGTCAAGTCCTTCTAAATAGGCTTCGGGAAGCAAGACTGTTACAAGTTTCATCAAGGTTTTTGCACCTCAATGATTACAGTAATGTCACTATGGGCTTAATAGAATTTGCTAACCTAACTCCCTTCTAACTACTTGCAGACTCTTGATTACTCCTTGAAAAGTGTCAGGAACATCCTCCAAGTGTAGTGTTTGGCGTTTAATTCTCTTTTGAAGAAGTCCTGCAGAAATTAGAAGTGTGCCTGCAAGATCGCTTATTGTTGGGTCTGGAAAGGCTATTAATAGCAAACCAACTTTGATAAGTAAAGAGATATCTTTTTTCTTTGACAAGTTCTCAACTGAATGTGATTCTCTGATAGCCTCGCTTACAATCTTGACAGCCTCTTCACGATTTAAGCCCAACTCATGCAATGCAGCAATCACAGTTTCCAGCTCTTCTTTTCTCAAGGACACCCCACAATATACGTGGCATTTCAATGGAAGTAAAGCATGCACATAACACAAAAACTTTGGCATAAAAGAATAATGGGCACGAACTCCTCTTCTTCATCTTGTCGTTCTAAATCTTTTTAAGAACTTTACAAAAACCAGCTCAAGTTTCCCTATTTTTGATGAAAACGGCTAAAGCTGTCGCTTTTGCTTAATAAAAAAGAATCGAAAATGTTAACTATATTATAAGAATAAGAGCCATACTTTGTGCTAGCATTGGAGGGCGAGAGGTTTGTCAGAAAAATACGCATATATTTTGTTGTCCGATGAAAAATGGTGGATTCGACGTGTTAATAAAAACAAGTCTGGCAAAACCTTGCAATCATTTGTACGTAGAGGTGCTGTGGGTCCAAAAGATGCCAAGTTGATTTTATTTTACATTAAGCATCCGCTTAGAGAAATTCGCGGCTCCGGCGAATTCTTAGAACGAATTGTAGGTGACATTGACAAACTGTGGACTTCTCTTGGCCACGAAACAGTCTTTGACTCTTATCAAGAATACGTGGCCTTCATGAATGGAAGAACACGTGCCACATTCATACGATTTAGAAATCTTCAAGAATTTTCCACTCCTGTTCCAGTTAAAGTTGTTTCTCAAATTATTGGAGTAAGCCGAATGCCGAGAGGCGGCAAATACATAAGCAGAGAAATGGCAAATGCATTGATTTGATATGGAGGCTAAAGATTGCAGGAATTTAATCCAAAAGAATTTGTGGAAAAACAAATCGATGAAATAAGGAAGGTTATTGGAAAGGAGCGGGCTCTCATAGCGGTTTCTGGTGGAGTTGACAGTAGCACATGTGCCGTTCTAGTTCATCAGGCTATAGGTGAAAACCTTCAATGCATAATGCTAGATGATGCCTTTATGCGAGAGAACGAGCCAGAAAGAGTTGCTTACCTTATCTCTCAGCCTCCACTGAACTTGCCTATAAAAGTGATAAACGTTCAGAAACGGTTTTTGAAAGCGTTAGAAGGATTAGTAGACGCTGAAGAGAAACGTAAGGTGTTTCGAGAAACATTCTATAAAACTTTAGGCGAAACTGCAAAGAAAGAAGGCTGCCGATTTCTCGTACAAGGAACAATCGCTGCAGATATTATTGAGACAACTGGAGGCATAAAGACTCAGCATAATGTTTTAGCGCAGATTGGAATCAATCCCATAGAACGTTTTGGTTTCCAAGCAGTCGAGCCACTTGCTTCTCTCTATAAATGGCAAGTGAGAAAGGTAGCCAGATATTTAGGGGTTCCATCTGAGATTGCAGAACGCCAACCATTTCCAGGACCAGGCTTATCTGTTCGCGTTGTAGGAGAAATCAAATCTGACAAGTTGGCATCGCTGAAGAAAGCTACAACTATAACTGAGAAAAAATTTGCCAAACATAAACCAAGTCAATATTTTGCAGCAATTCTTGACAACACAGAACAACCAAACCATCCCAAGCTTAAAGGCATACAGAAAACTGCAGCCAGTTTTCTCAACGTTCCTTCAACATCTGTCTCGGTGAAGATTTTCAAGGATAAAGCTACTGGCATAGTGGATGGAAAACGCAGTTATGGTGAAGTTGCCGCAATTAAGGCTGAGTTAGGAAGAGGCAAAATCTATGAAACATCAGTTGACAATCTGGTCTCTCTTCAAACAAGACTAATAAAAGAGAATCCAACCTTAACTCGAGTCTTTTACTGTATTCAAGAGGCTAAACGAAAGCAACCATATGTAGTTGTTACCCGTGCCATTGAAACGAATGACTTCTTAACTGCCAGCGTTGCCAAAACTTCATGGGAAACCTTGACCGAAACGGCTAAAGAAATATTGGATAAATGCACGAACGTCTCGAGCGTTTACTATGATGTGACTCCGAAGCCGCCTGCTACTGTTGAAATGGAATAGAAGAAATGTATAAAGCCTTGACCCTACTGCTAAAGGATAGGGATACAATTGGTGCGAGTTAGAGTTCAAAGAATAGAATCCATTCGAGACCCTGATGGAAATCTTGGCAAAAGAATCGAATTAGTTGAAGAGCGTGTTGTGCCAAAGTTTGTTGTTCAACCTGCGACAGAAGAAGCCAAGATGGTTCAAGATATGGTTCAGGCATTGCAGCAGCAGATGCCAATTATGCCTCAGCATAGTCAGTTTTCTCTTCCAAAAGTAATCCTCTTTTTAACTGAAGAAGAATATGAAGCATTGGGAATAGATTTCGATGTAAATCAGTCGTATGAACTTGAATTATCTGGAAAAGCCGTAAAATTTAGGAAAACTTCATAACAACACGCACACTCCAACAATAGATAGAACTTTCTTCTATAAACTGCTACAGAAAAGCCTTAATTCGTTTGGTAGACTTAATAATAATTGCCAAGAGAAGGGAGAAGAGAAGTGATTTGGAAGCGTGAGACCCTGTTTCCTCTAGATGCATGTGGAGATGTACGAATTTGTCGAACAAACTGTACAAATACATCACATTAAATAACGGGGAAGCAAAGCTAGACCTTGGTGATAGAGGAGAGAAAGTAGAGTGAGAAAATTAACTTTTGGCATAATGTTGTCCCTACTCATCATTAACATGTTAACGTTAACATCTAACACGCAACTTGTTAAAGCATGGTCTGGGTCAATTAAGATTCTTCAAAACGGCTCACTTTCTCCTTCAGACGCACCAATACAACGAAACGGGAATCTCTACACTCTAACTGACAACATCACTAGTATCTTGGATGGAATAACGATTATGAGGAAGAATGCAATCTTGGATGGGGCAGGCTACGTTGTTCAAGGCTCAGGAAGCGGCACAGGAATATCGCTGATAAATACAATTAATGTAACAGTTAGAAACATGGAAATTAGGGAATTCTACTATGGCGTCGTTCTCGATAGAACTTCTTATAGCAACATTTATGGAAATAAAATAACGACTGCAAACTGGGGAGAAGGCATCTACATAATGTCTTCTTCAAGCCACAACATAATTGAAAACAACATACTGACAAACAATGGAGATGGCATATATTTTTCTGGACCTTCAAGCTATAATGTTATCTCTGGAAACACAATAAGAAACAACTATTTCTGTGGCATATGGCTCTCTGGGTCAAACAATCATGTCTACGAAAACAACATAGAAGCAAATTATTACTATGGTGTCTGGCTCTTCCAAGCTTCAGGCAATAGCATGCTTGGAAACAATATAACAGCAACTCATGGAAATGGCATTTTTCTCTACTCTTCTTCAAGTAATATTATTTCTGGAAACAAAATAGCAAACAACTTTTGTGGAATTTATCTTGAAAGTTCTTCAGACAATGCTGTCTGCCACAACAACTTCATAGATAATACGCAACAGGCTTACGCCTATAATTCTGTAAATGTGTGGGATGATGACTACCCTTCAGGTGGAAACTACTGGAGCAATTATGGAGGAGTTGACTTGAACAATGACGGCATAGGCGACACATCCTATGTTCTAGACGCTAGCAATGTCGATAGATACCCACATATGACCGCATTAGCGTTGGCATCAGCGATTTTTCTGCAACCACTCACCGTCAACACTCAAGTGGATGCAACATTTAGTGTCAACATCATGGCTTGTGGTGTTCAAAACCTTTGGGCTTGGCAAGCGGGCGTACAATGGGACCCCACCATGTTAGAATATGTGTCCTGTTCGTGGGGCGAATTTCAAACACTTGCAGGAACAAGCGAGCAAAGTTCTCCAACAATAGACACTGTTATGGGAAGCACCTCTAAACCTGCGTTTGAGAGCGCATTAAGAGGCTCGTTTGCACCAGTATCGGCGGTTGAAATAAAGCTGTTAACGGCAACTTTCAAAGTCATAAAGGCTGGAAACAGTTCGATAAAGCCTACCGATGTATCGTTGAGGAGCCAAAATCCAACTGGTACAACAACATATTCAAGATGGTCAGATGTAGATGCCGATGGAGTTGTTGACACTGACGATGTCACGTTCACCAAGCAGTGTTGGGAAGGAGGCTACTATGACCAAGCAGCAGACTTTAACGATGATGGCGTAGTGGACATTACCGACCTATCCATTGTTACAAGCGACTTTGGCAAGCATAGTAGTGATCCTGAATGGGGTGTTACAAACACCATCTGCGGTATCCCATCATCTACAATGAACACCCATGTGCACGCATTGCCCTCCGAGGCTTACATTTCTGTGCCATACCATTATCAATTTGGAGATTACTTCTGTGGACCCGCGACACTCGAAATGATTTTTGATTATTATGGACCAGACATATCTCAATTCGAGATAGGGGGCGTAGCAAGAACAACGGAAGAAGGAACCTACACTTTCGACATGGTAAGGGCAGCTCACTTCAGCAATCTCAGCACTTCACCGAGTTCCACATACATACTGGGTTATACTGCTCGCAAATTAGGCTACGCCGCCCTTGAACGTGGCGGAATGACCATAGATGACCTCAAGTCTCTTATAGTCGCAGGTTATCCCATAATATGCTTGGGCAGTTGGCACTTCCGAGTTGCTGTAGGATACGATAGCAATTACATAATTCTTCATGACCCTCTTAACTATAGGGGACCCAACTACAAAATGACTTATGATAGATTCTCAAGCGATTGGGACTACTCTGGCCATTGGGGACTATTAATTAGTCCATGGAATATCAAGGTTTCGAATGCTAGAAATGTTTTGCCTGGAGATGTTTTCGGTGTTACGGCCACTATTACGTATCCTTGGGCTCCACCATTTCCAAAGGATCAGTACCCAGCTTCAATGGTAAACGCTACAATTACGCTGCCCGCGGGATTAACTTTGGTTCCAGACGAGACGACCAAGAAACCTATTGGCATAGGTGTTCTAGCAGCTGGAGATTCGGTCAATGTAACATGGATTGTTCAGGCGCAAAGTCTTGGAGATTATGCAATCTCTGTGGAAGCTGAGGGTAAAGTTGCAGGGTTTGTGCCTCCTATTCCACCCGATTATCCAGAGTATAATTATGAGGACAGGATAGGAGGAGTCAACCAAAGTATCGTAGTAGTCACTTCAAGTTTAGATGAATCTCCACCAACAACAGTTGATAATTACGATGGGCTGTGGCATAACCAGAATTTCAAAATTAATTTGACAGCCGAGGACGATATGAGCGGTGTTATGGAAACCTACTACAGAATTAATAATGGTCCAGTAAAAACTTCGAGTCTTGACGGACAGCCATATATCACAATCGAAGGCATCAACAATACCTTGGAATATTGGAGCGTGGATTGGGCAGGTAACGAAGAAGTTCCGCACAAGTTTTTGTTTGAAATTAAGCTTGATAATACTAATCCTATAATGGGCGAGCCTGCACGTATTCCAAGTGGCGATGTTCAGCCGTCTCAAGAAGTAAAGGTCTCAGTGGGTGTAACCGATGCCACGAGTGGAATAAAAAATGCCACTTTGTTCTACACGGTAAATAATGGAATCACTTGGAAGAACCAAGTCATGAACTATAATATTTCTACAAGCCTTTACGAAGCCACGATACCATGTCAGCCAGATGGAACATTGGTAAAATTCAAGATAGTTGCCTACGACAACGTTGGAAACATGGCTGTTAAAGATAATTCTGGCAAATACTACTCATATCAAGTGAAAGCTATCTATGAATTGACGATTACAACAACACCTGACGGCACTACGAGCCCGTCTCCAGGCACGTATTTCTATCAGTCTGGAACCATAATATATGTAAATGCCATACCAAACAATGGATACAAACTTGACTATTGGAGACTCGACAATGTCAAGGTAAGCTCAGCTAACTCCACCACAGTCTTGATGAATGAGAATCATACGCTAAGAGCCTTTTTCATGCATATCTCGCCTCCGCCAGTTGGAGGCTACTCATTTCTAATAGAGGAACAGATGACAACAAATCCCTTGACACCTTATATTTTTATAGTGGCAATCTTAACAGCGGTTTTCACAATGTTTAGACGTAAAAAGCGACACGCCCCAAACGGTTTTCATAACTCCAGGATATGAAAGATTCCTAGTATTCCCAATCTAAACTAAAGGATTATATTTATAACTCGCTTCACGTATGATTGTGCAAGTCGAGTTTAGAGCACTATGACGCAAGAACCAAACACTAACCAAGAATCAAACGCTAATAATGAAACTGTGCCAAAGCTCTCAATTGATAACCTATCAGATTTCAGATTCCACGCAGCCTACCTCATTTATTCACAAGCATGGGACAAATCTTCCTCTCCAGAAGTTAAGACAAAGCTGAACGAAATTATTACAGCTCTTTCTAGAAATGAAATTGACTACGAAAGTTTCTATGAACGAATCCGCCAGTACAGAGCCGAATTCAATCCCGAACACTACAGCGGCGGCGGTAGGTCATTTATAGAAACTCAGAGGAAAAAAGACTGGAGAAGGATGCAAGAAAGAGACGCAAGAAATGCGAGGCACAGAAAGTAACT
>Ga0315280_10012609_pt1 | contig 10190 bp, 8 predicted proteins | sample YL17G06_40_MG_FD_203697 | JGI IMG/M metagenome (GOLD analysis project Ga0315280, IMG submission 203697) | Sediment microbial communities from Yellowstone Lake, YNP, Wyoming, USA - YL17G06_40 | ecosystem: Environmental > Aquatic > Freshwater > Lake > Sediment | place: USA: Wyoming | collected...
TGAACTCTCCCTGCTCCTGCTTCTCGAACTCCTTGAACATCTCATCCGAGACCCGCTCCGTCACGTGGGTCCAGATGTCGATGATCTTGTTGTACCGCTCGCCCTTGGTGATCAGGCCGTCCTGGTATTCCTTCTCCACCCGGACCACCTCGCGGGTGGCCTCGCCGATGATCTCCCCCTTGTTGGCCGGGATGTGCAGGTCGTCCACCCCGATGGAGATCCCGGCCAGCGTGGCGTAGCGGAAGCCCAGGTCCTTGAGGGCGTCCAGGAGCTTCACCGCCTCGCTGTTGCCCTGCAGGTAGTAGCACTGGGAGACCAGGCGCGTCAGCTCGCGCTTGTTCATCTCCTGGTTAATGAAGCGGAGCTCCCGCGGCAGGATCTCGTTGAAGAGGACGCGGCCCACCGTGGTCTCGATCCGTTCCCCGTTCCAGCGCATCTTGATCTTGGCCAGCAGCCCCACCTCCTCGGCGTCGTAGGCGGCCCGGACCTCGTCCATGTCGGCGAAGATCATCCCCTCGCCCTTTTGCCCGGGCTTCTCCCGGGTGAGGTAGTAGCAGCCGATGACGATGTCCTGGCTGGGGGCCGCCACGGGCGTCCCGTTGGCGGGCGACAGCACGTTGTAGGGCGCCCACATCAGGAGGCGCGCCTCGAGCTGCGCCTCGGGCGACAGGGGCACGTGCACCGCCATCTGGTCCCCGTCGAAGTCCGCGTTGAAGGCGGCGCAGACCAGCGGATGGATCTTGATCGCCTCGCCCTCCACCAGCATGGGCTCGAACGCCTGGATCCCCAGCCGGTGCAGCGTGGGCGCCCGGTTCAGCATCACCGGGTGCTCCCGGATCACGTGCTCCAGGGCATCCCAGACCTCGGGGCGGCCCCGCTCCACCATCTTCTTGGCGCTCTTGATGGTGGCGACGTGCTCGTCGTCCCGCAGGAGCTTGCGGAAGATGAAGGGCTTGAACAACTCCAGGGCCATCTTCTTGGGCAGGCCGCACTGGTGGAACTTCAGCTCCGGCCCCACCACGATGACCGAGCGGCCCGAGTAGTCCACCCGCTTGCCCAGGAGGTTCTGGCGGAAGCGGCCTTGCTTCCCCTTGAGCATGTCGGAGAGCGACTTGAGCGGCCGGTTGTTCTGCCCCTTCAGGGCCCGGCCGCGGCGCCCGTTGTCGAAGAGGGCGTCCACCGCCTCCTGGAGCATGCGCTTCTCGTTCCGGATGATGATGTCGGGGGCGCGCAGCTCCATGAGGCGCTTCAGCCGGTTGTTCCGGTTGATCACCCGCCGGTAGAGATCGTTGAGGTCCGAGGTGGCGAAGCGCCCGCCATCGAGCGGGACCAGGGGGCGCAGTTCCGGCGGCAGGACCGGGACCACCTCCAGGATCATCCACTCCGGCTTGTTGCCCGAGTTGAGGAAGGCCTCCACGATCCTGAGGCGCTTGGTGATCTTCTTGCGGTTCTGCTGCGACGTCTCCTTGGTCATGCGCGCCCGCAGGTGGTTGGCCAGCTCCGGCACGTTGATCTTCTTCAGGATCTCCCGGATGGCCTCCGCCCCCATGCCGGCCCGGAAGGAATCGCCGTACTCCTCCGTCGCCTTCCGGTACTGCTCCTCGGAGAGGACCTGCCTGAACGTGAGCGGCGTCTTGCCCGGGTCGAGGACCACGTACTCCTCGAAGTACAGGATCTTCTCCAGGTCCCGAAGCGACATGTCCAGGAGGTAGCCGATCCGGCTCGGAATGGACTTGAAGAACCAGATGTGCACCACCGGCGAGGCCAGCTCGATGTGCCCCAGCCGCTGGCGCCGCGCCTTGGACCGGATGACCTCCACCCCGCACTTGTCGCAGATGACCCCGTTGTGCTTGATCCCCTTGTACTTGCCGCAGTTGCACTCCCAGTCCTTGGTCGGGCCGAAGATCTTGGCGCAGAACAGCCCGTCCCGCTCGGGCTTGAACGTCCGATAATTGATGGTCTCGGGCTTCTTCACCTCGCCGTGGGACCAGCCTCGGATCTTCTCCGGCGAGGCCAACCCGATGCGGATGGCCCGGAAGCTGGTAGGGTCGATGGGCTTCTCGTCGAAGAACCCGAAGAACTTCTCCAAGGTGCTTCTCCTTTAGGAATCGCGATGGCGCGATTCCTTATTCCTTCACCAGCTCCACATCCAGGGCCAGGCTCTGCAGCTCCTTCACCAGCACGTTGAAGGACTCGGGCAGGCCGGGCTCCAGGGCGTTCTCGCCCTTGACGATGGATTCGTACATCTTGGTCCGGCCGATCACGTCGTCGGACTTGACGGTGAGGATCTCCTGCAGCGTGTGGGCGGCGCCGTAGGCCTCCAGGGCCCAGACCTCCATCTCCCCGAAGCGCTGGCCGCCGAACTGGGCCTTGCCGCCCAGGGGCTGTTGCGTCACCAGCGAGTAGGGGCCGATGGAGCGCGCGTGGATCTTGTCATCCACCAGGTGGGCCAGCTTCATGAGATAGATGTAACCCACCGCCACCTCCTGGTGGAACGGCTTCCCCGTCCGCCCGTCGTAGAGGGCCGTCTTCCCCGAGGCCGGGAGCTTGGCCCGTTTGAGCAGGGCCTTGATGTCCTTCTCGGCCGCCCCGTCGAAGACGGGCGATGCCACCCGGAGCCCCAGGGCGGAGGCCGCCCAGCCCAGGTGGGTCTCCAGGATCTGTCCCACGTTCATGCGCGAGGGGACGCCCAGGGGGTTGAGGACGACTTCCACCGGCGTCCCGTCCGGGAGGTAGGGCATGTCCTCCTCGGGCAGGGTCTTGGCGATGACCCCCTTGTTCCCGTGCCGCCCGGCGATCTTGTCTCCCACCGACAGCCTGCGCTTCATGGCCACGAAGACCTTGACCAGTTTGAAGACGCCGGGGGCCAGCTCGTCCCCCCGCTTCACGCGGCCGATGCGCTCGTCCAGGAGGGTCTCCAGGACGTGGATCTGGTTCTCGGCGGTTTCCGCCAGGCGCGAAACCTCGCTGGCCGCCTCCTCGTCCAGGTGCAGGGCCACCTCGACCATGTCCTCGGTGGAAAGGTCCGCCAGGACCTCGGCCGTGAGCTTGTGGCGCTTGGGGACGATGATCTTGCGGCCCCCCTTCGCCCGCACGTCCTTGCCCACGATCCGGTCCTCGAGGAGGGCCCGGATCTTGGCGTCCCGCTCGGCGGCGATGATCTGGATCTCGTCCTCGAAGTCCTTGCGGAGGCGGCCCACCTCCTCGTCCTCGATGGTCTTGGCCCGCTCGTCCTTCTCCACCCCCTTGCGAGAGAGGACCTTGACGTCCACCACTGTCCCGCTGATCCCCGGCGGCACGGTGAGGGAGGCATCCCGCACGTCCTCGGCCTTCTCCCCGAAGATGGCCCTGAGCAGCCGCTCCTCCGGGGTGAGCACGGTCTCCCCCTTGGGGGTCACCTTGCCCACCAGGATGTCGCCCGGCTTGACTTCGGCCCCGATGCGGATGATCCCGCTCTCGTCCAGGTCCTTCAGGGACTCCTCGCCCACGTTGGGGATGTCGCGGGTGATCTCTTCCTTGCCCAGCTTGGTGTCCCGGGCCTCGATCTCGAACTCCTCGATGTGGATCGAGGTGTACCGGTCGTCCTTCACCAGCCGCTCGCTGATGAGGATGGCGTCCTCGAAGTTGTAGCCGCCCCAGGGCATGAAGGCCACCAGGACGTTCTGGCCCAAGGCCAGCTCGCCCTCCTGGGTGGCGGGACCGTCGGCGATCACCTGGCCCCGCACCACCGTCTGGCCCTTGCTGACGATGGGCTTCTGCGTGATGCAGGTGTTCTGGTTGCTCCGCTTGAATTTCAACAGGGTGTAGATGTCCACCCCCGAGCCGTTGTCCTGCCCGTCGGAGCGCGATTCCTTGGGGTCGGCGCGCACGATGATCCGGTCGGCCGAGACCGCCTCCACGACACCGCCCCGCTTGGCCACCACCACGGCCCCCGAGTCCTTGGCCGCCACGAACTCCATGCCGGTCCCGACCAGCGGGGCCGTGGGCCGGAGCAGCGGCACGGCCTGCCGCTGCATGTTGGCCCCCATCAGGGCCCGGTTGGCGTCGTCGTGCTCCAGGAACGGGATGAGGGACGTGGAGATCCCCACCAGCTGCTTGGGGGAGACGTCCATGTACTCGATCTGGTTGGGGGACACCATGACGAAGTTGCCCGCCACCCGCGCCGAGACGCGCTCGCTCGTGAACCGGTTGCGCGCGTCCAGCTCGGCGTTGGCCTGCGCGATGGTGTGCCGCTCCTCCTCGTCGGCCGTGAGGTACTCGATCTCGTCCGACACGCGGCCGTCCCGCACCTTGCGGTAGGGGGTCTCGATGAACCCGAAGTCGTTCACCCGGGCGTAGGTGGACAGCGAGGCGATGAGGCCCACGTTGGGGCCCTCCGGCGTCTCGATGGGGCACATGCGCCCGTAGTGCGTGGGGTGCACGTCCCGGACCTCAAACCCGGCCCGCTCCCGCGAGAGGCCGCCGGGGCCCAGGGCCGACAGGCGCCGCTTGTGGGTGAGCTCGGCCAGGGGGTTGGTCTGGTCCATGAACTGGGAAAGCTGGGAGGAGCCGAAGAACTCCTTCAGGGCCGCCGACACCGGCTTGGCGTTCACCAGGTCGTGCGGCATGAGCGTCTCCAGGTCCTGGGTGCTCATCCGCTCGCGGACCGCCCGCTCCATCCGGGCCAGCCCGATGCGGAACTGGTCCTCCAAAAGCTCCCCCGCGGCCCGCACGCGCCGGTTCCCCAGATGGTCGATGTCGTCCACCTGGCCCTCGCCCCGCTTGGCCTTGACGAGGTAGCGGATCACCTCGACGATGTCCTCTTTGCGCAGGACCCGCTCCTCCAGGGGCACCTCCTGCCCCAGCTTTTTGTTCATCTTCAACCGGCCCACCTTGGACAGGTCATAGCGGCGCGGGTTGAAGAAGATGTTCTCCAGGAGGGCCTTGGTGCTCTCCAGGGTCGGGGGATCGCCCGGCCGCATGCGCCGGTAGATCTCCACCAGGGCCTCATCGGTCCCCCGCGTGGTGTCTTTCAGGAGGGTCTCGCGGATCTCGAACAACTCGCGGTTGTCCGGACCCGAGAGGACCTGGAACGACTCCACCCCGTGCTCCTGCAGGCGGTCGAGCAGCTCGCTCGTCACCTCGCCGCCGCACTCGCCCAGGACCTCGCCCGTCCGCGGATCCACCACGTCGCGGGCCAGGAACCGTCCCGCGACGTCCTCGCGAGCGACCGGCACCTGCTTGATCTTGCGGGCCTGGCAGCGCTTCAGCCCGGCCTGAGTGAGCCGCTTGCCCGCGGGCAGGATGGTCTCTTTCCCCTCGGCGACCTCGCGCGCCACCCGGTAGCCCGAAGCCCCCGGGGCGCTCACCTCCAGGAGGATGTCCCGCTTGGCGAGGTGCAGGGTGTCCCGCTCGTAGAAGTGCGAGAGGATCTCCTCGTTGCTGTGGTAGCCGATGGCCCGCAGCAGGATCGTCGAGAGGAGCTTCCGCCGGCGGTCCACCCGCACGTGGAGGGCGTCGTTGGCGTCGAATTCGAACTCCAGCCACGATCCCCGGGCGGGGATGAGGCGGGCAGAGTAGAGGGTCTTGCCGCTGCTGTGCGTGGTACCGCTGTCGTGATCGAAGAACACGCCCGGCGAGCGATGCAGCTGGCTCACCACGACCCGCTCGGTCCCGTTGATGATGAAGGTCCCGTGCTCGGTCATGAGGGGCATCTCGCCCAGGTAGACCTCTTGCTCCTTGATGTCGCGGATGCTCCGCGCCTCGCTGCCCGTCTGCTTGTCCCACACCACCAGCCGGAGGGTGACCTTGAGGGCCACCGAGTAGGTCATCCCCTTCTCGCGGCACTCCTCGGCCGTGTACTTGGGATCCCCGAACTCGTACCGGACGAACTCCAGGGAGGCGGAGTCGTTGTAGTCAGTGATGGGGAAGATGCTGCCGAACACCCCCTGGAGCCCGGAGTCCTCCCGCTCCTGCGGCGGGGTCCGGGTCTGGAGAAACTGCTCGTAGGACCGCTGCTGGATCTCGATCAGGTTCGGAATCCCGATGATCTCGTGGATCTTGGCGAAACTGGTCCGATCCTCGACACCGACCTTCTTCACGACGGCCATGCGCGCTATCCCTCGCTACTTGAGTTCAACGGTTGCCCCGGCCTGCTCAAGCTTCTTCTTGATCTCTTCCGCCTCGGACTTGGAAATGCCCTCCTTGACCGGCTTGGGGGCGCCATCCACCAGGTCCTTGGCCTCCTTGAGGCCAAGGCCCGTGATGGCCCGCGCCTCCTTGATGACGTGGATCTTCTTCTCCCCTGCGGAGACCAGGACGACGGTGAACTCCGTCTTCTCCTCGGCCGGCTTCGCGGCCGCGCCCGCCGCGCCCGCCGCGGGCCCTCCCACCGCCATGACCGCGGGCGCCGCCGCGGAGACCCCGTACTTCTCCTCGATTCCCTTGACGAGCTTGTTCAGATCCAAGACCGTCCAGGAATCGATGGAGTCCAGCACGTCCTCTACCATCACCTTTCCCATTGCGACCTCCTCATTCGGGCTCATTCGGGTGTGTTCACACAGCATCAGGGATCAGCCCCGGGGGCTGCCCGCGGTTACTCGGCCTTCTCTTTCTGTGCGCGGACCTGATCCAGGACGCCGGCCAGCGCCCGTACCGGCCCCGCCAGGACGTTCGCCAGGGCCTGCAGCGGCGCCTGGAACGCTCCGGCCAGGCGCGCCAAAAGCACTTCTCGGGGTGGCAGGTCGGCCAGCACGGCGATCTCGGCCGGGCCGACCAGTTGGCCTTCCACCATCCCCCCCTTGACCGCGAAGGTGGGCCGGGTCCTGCTCCAGGTGGACAGGACCCGGGACGCCGCCATCGGGTCCTCCCGGCTGATGGCGATGGCCGTGGGGCCTTCGAGGTACGCTGCCAGTCCGGCCAGGTCCGTGTCCTTCACGGCGATCTTGGCCAGGGTGTTCTTGACGACCGTGTACTCCACCGCACTCTTGCGGAGGAGGGTCCGGAGTTCCGTGATCTCGGCGACGCTGAGGCCCCGGAAATCGGTGACCACCGCGCTGCGCGCGGCGCCCAGCTTCTCGCGGAGCTCCGCGATGGTGGTTGCCTTGTCCGTGCGCCCCACAGCTCCCTCCTGTTCGATTAGACCTTGACGGCTGCCTGGACCGCGTTGACATCCACGCGGACGCCGGGACCCATGGTGGACGAGATGGAGATCCCCTCCAGGTAGCGGCCCTTGCTGGCGGCGGGCTTGGCCCTGAGTAGCGCCTCCAGGATTGCCGTGGCGTTTTCCGTGAGCTCCGGGACCCCGAAGGAGGCCTTGCCGAAGGGGACGTGGATGATGCCGGCCTTCTCCACCCGGAACTCGATCTTGCCTCCCTTGAACTCCCGCACGGCCTTCCCCACCTCGAAGGTGACGGTGCCGGTCTTCGGATTGGGCATGAGCCCGCGGGGTCCCAGGACCTTCCCCAGGCGGCCCACCTGGCCCATCACGTCCGGCGTGGCGATGGCGCGCTCGAAGTCCACCCAGCCGCCCTGGATCTTCTCCACCAGGTCCTCAGCCCCGACGAAATCGGCACCTGCCTCCCTGGCCTCCCGCTCCTTCTCGCCTTTGGCGAAGACCAGGACGCGCACCTTCTTGCCGGTCCCGTGAGGCAGCACCACGGTGCCCCGGACCATCTGGTCGGCGTGCTTGGGATCCACCCCCAGGCGAACCGCCATCTCCATGGTCTCGTCGAACTTGGCCGTGGCGGCGGCCTTGGCCGCCTCGATCGCCTTGGCCAGTTCCAGCCCGCCGTTCTTCCCCACGGCCTGGGCGACGGCCTCGGCGGCCTTCGTGTATCGCTTGCCGACTTTCGCCATAGCTGGCTCCCTCCGTGTGTGTCCGCCCGCTGACGGCTGAGGTGGGCCGCCATCAAGCAATTTCAAATCTCACACCAATGACGGACAACCGGTCAACGTCCATGGCCGGTTTTCAGTGGTCCGTTGTCCGCCTTTCCTGGGGGGCGTCGCTAGCCGACGACCTCGATGCCCACGCTGCGGGCCGTCCCTTCGATGATCTTCATCGCCGCCTCCAGCGAGGTGGCGTTCAGGTCGGGCATCTTGGTCCGGGCGATCTCCTCGACCTGCTTCTGCGTGACCTTGCCGACCTTGACCCGGTTCGGCTCCTTGGACCCCTGGGCGATGGCTGCGGCCTGCTTCAGGAGGACCGCCGCCGGCGGTGTCTTGGTGATGAAGGTGAAGGAGCGGTCCGAGTAGACAGTGATCACCACCGGGATCGTCAGCCCCTCCTGCGCCTGGGTCTGCGCGTTGAAGGTCTTGCAGAACTCCATGATGTTGACGCCGTGCTGCCCCAGGGCCGGCCCCACCGGCGGCGAGGGATTCGCCTTGCCCGCCGGGACCTGCAGTTTCACCTGGGCGACAACCTTCTTGGCCATGGGCGCTCCTCACATCCCCCACCTGATGCAGCTGAAATCACAAAGGAATAACGAACGTCGAATTCCGAATGACGAACGGCAAAGGATTCCGGTTTCCGGAAGGCTCATCCTGAACGTTCGTCATTCGACATTCCGTGTTCGACATTCGACATTTCGCGACGTTTCCCGGTCACACCCGCTCCACCTGCAGGAACTCCACGTCCACCGGCGTGGGGCGACCGAAGATGCTCACCATGACCTTGAGGCGTCCCTTGTCCGGCTTCACCTCGTCCACCACCCCGGTGAAGTTGGAGAACGGCCCGTCGACGACCCGGACGCTCTCCCCGCGGGTGAACAGCACCTTGTGCTTCGGCCGCTCCGCCCCGGTCACCACCTGTTGGATGATGGCCTTGACCTGGTCTTCGGGGATCGGCGTCGGCCGCACGCCGGGACCGACGAACCCGGTCACCTTCGGCGTGTTCTTGATCAGGTACCCGAGGTCGTCCGACATGTCCATGCGGACGAGCACGTATCCCGGGAAGAACTTGCGGGAGGTCTCCCGCCGCTTCCCCTTCTTCAGCTCCACGACCGTCTCGGTCGGGATCAGCACCTGGGAGACGACATCGCCCATCCCCAGCGCCGCAACCCGCTGCTCGATGCTCTGCTTCACCTTATTCTCGAACCCCGAGTAGGTGTGGATCACATACCACTGGTGATGGGGTGGGAGCGGCTTCACCGCCTCCGGCGCCATGTCGGGCGTCGCAACCTCACCCGTCCCGGCAATCCTGCCGGCCTCGGCTTCGCCGCCCGACGGGGCTGCGACTTCCTCCGGTTCCCCGGGAGGCGTCACCACGGCCTGTCTCTCTTCGTCACCCATGATTCGTCCTAACGTCCGCCAGCGGATGTCACTTGACGATGAATCCCAGCACTTTCTGCAGGATCAGGTCCACGGCCCCCAGGAAAAAGGACACCAGGAAGCTGGCCACGATGACAACCACCGTGGAGCCGATGATCTCTTTCCGTTGAGGCCAGGTCACCTTCTTCATCTCCACCCGGACCTCTCGGAGGAAACGGACCGTCGTCTCTTTCCACTCCTGCACCCGTTCCGCGACTGCCGTCATCTGCCCCATGTGCTCCGTCTCCGCACTCCGACAGGGACAGCAATATCCGACAGCGATTCCTGTCCCGATCCCAATCCGATTTCTTCCCTGTCCCTGTCGCTATCGCCGTCGGTTTTTCATGGCAGGCCTGGAGGGATTCGAACCCCCAACCCGCGGATTTGGAGTCCGCCGCTCTCCCGTTAGAGCTACAGGCCTAACTCCGAATTATTCGCGAACAGGTTCGCGAATATTGCGGGAATCACCAATTCCCAATTCCCAATGACGGCGGCGCGCCCCCATTGGGAATCCCGCCCATGGCGGGATTGGTCATTTCGTTTCCCGGTGAGGCGTGTGTTTGCGGCACCAGCGACAGTACTTGGAGAGTTCCAGCCGATCGGTGGTGTTTCGCTTGTTCTTGGTGGTGGAGTAGTTCCGGCGCTTGCACTCCCCACACGCCAGGGTGATGATTTCCCTCATGGTCGCCTCGCCTCCGGTCGGCCTGCCGCTCCGTGTTCCTTGAGCTCCCGCGCCACAGGCGACGGCCCGCCTGCAGGCAGTCCCGCGCTACGCCAGCACCTCGCTCACCACGCCCGCGCCCACGGTGCGGCCGCCCTCCCGGATGGCGAAGCGGAGTTCCTTTTCCATGGCGATGGGCTGGATGAGCTCCACCGTGACGCGCACGTTGTCCCCGGGCATGACC
>Ga0315280_10012610_pt1 | contig 10189 bp, 13 predicted proteins | sample YL17G06_40_MG_FD_203697 | JGI IMG/M metagenome (GOLD analysis project Ga0315280, IMG submission 203697) | Sediment microbial communities from Yellowstone Lake, YNP, Wyoming, USA - YL17G06_40 | ecosystem: Environmental > Aquatic > Freshwater > Lake > Sediment | place: USA: Wyoming | collected...
GATCAGACCATCCTCGGAGATCTTACGATCTTACCGTTCAAACCGAACACCTTTGACGTAGCAGTTTATGATCCGCCCTTCGGCGGCGGAACTCAAGATGGAATACCGGAACTCAACGACTTCTACAACTGGCAACAGCAGGATCAAAGTTTCGGGTTCGGCCTAAGTCTAAAAGATTTGAGTATCCTGACTAGAAAATTCAATGAAGAGATACGTAGGGTTCTGAAACCTGAAGCCCTATTAATCACCAAATGTCAAGATCAGGCTCGTGTGTTCGTCCACGACTTGATGGAAGAATGGCTGACGTGGTTCAAACTCGTCGATCTAATAATATTCTCCGCCTACGACCACAAAATCATGTCTCACGCTCAAGAGGAAAGTTGTCGCCAAAGCGTGAAGGTGCACAGCTACTTTCAAGTCTGGGAACGGCGGTGAAACGCAGACGAATCAAATACGTGACCGTCCCGAAATGGCGGATAGGAACGATAGGCAAAGCCGAAATAGTCATGTACGACACCAAACGCCGCCCAATTATGGCCATGAAAATGCAAAGACGCAAACCTCAGACCCTTCTAACCTCAATGATGACTTTGAAGAAAAACCCGGACAAAGTCATGGTTGGCGCAATTCACATCGGTCCCTCGCGACTCCAAGTCTATTACTACAAACACAATCCCTTCTATTTTCACATCGCAATCGGCGGCGAATACGTGGGCATTTCAATGGAACTAGCAGATTGGTTGATTAGAACCCTGCAAAAGCTCCCACGTAACGGGTAGTATACAGTTATACCCTTTTAAAGCTGGCGGGTTGAACGAAATTGGTCAAATGCAAAAGATGTGGCTACCACGAAAGAATACTTCTGCCGTCTGGGCGAACATGTTGCGCGAACTGCGGAAATGAAAAGTGATAGAAAGGGGTAAGAAACATGGGATCAAAGTTTGGTTGTCCTGATTGCGGTTGTCCGACTGAGCAGATTAACAAGAATCCACTTGACGACAAGAACTTTCTTTGTCCTCAGTGTGGCGCTGTTTTGTTGGCTTGCGGTCGAACGTGGATAAAGTGTGAAGTGTGGAATAGAAGCGGAAAAACAGTGACTAAACCCGCCAACTTGGACAAGTGGTTATAGATGGAAAGACTTAGACCCAGGCGGACATTTCAAACGACGCTCAGCCAGCCTGAGGTACGCGAGGCGTCAGTGGAATGCAAGCTCAAACTGCAACGTCAGGGATTCAACTATTGCCATTCACTTTGGCTGGCGCTGAAAGCCAAGAAGTCAGGAACAAGAAGCTACGTGAGAATCGAGATATGGATTAAAGGCAAGCCGACGGCGGTAACGCTGGGCCGACTGAAAGAATATTTCTCGAAGTATCTACCGCCTTACGAATACTCGATACACAGCTATGACATGAGGTTCGATCAGATCACGTTCGTTGGAGGGTCGAACCGGATTGAGTAAGCCCTGGCGGCGCGTCACGGTTGAGGCGTACCCTCAGATCACCATTCCGGTCATGGCCGCGATTGCTCCAAGAGAGAAATGGACTCTGGCGGAAGGCCGGCCCCTGACTTTGCGTAATTTATCTGGCGGTCAGGTTAGGTTCTTGCGAGAGAAAGCGGAAGAATACGGATTTGAAAATATGTGGGAGTATCGAAGCTGGCTGATGGAGCACGGTGAGGATTACATTGACGAACTCAGGGATTCACCGGGCGACTGATCTGATCGTCGAAGGATACACTACCCGCCTACACCTGCTCCTAGACTTCGACCACAAATCTCTGGCTCAAGTGGCCGGACTCTGCCGACTGATCCAAGAATCCTGGCCCGAAACGGGTGATTGTCTCATCATGGAATCCTCGAAAGCTCCGCCCGGAAAGGTCACGTGGATAGCGCACACCGTAGGCGTACTTCCCATCGCAGACAAAGCCAACTACCACGCCGTCTTTGACGGCCTCATCGGATACGACAGTTGCACTAAAATTATAGTCAGTTTAGTCGAACTTGATGTACTCGACTTCCGATACAGGGAGATCAGGAAATTCAGGGGCGACATGACTCTGAGGGTGAGCAAGCGCGTGGAGAGTCGCCGGACGATCCCGGCTCCCAAGATCGTGCTGTTTCTTCCAAGTCCCTTTAAATACTATGCAGTAGGCGGCATAAGCATGTATCTGGAACGTCTGTCAACGACAAACACCGCCACGTTTAAATAAGGTGAGACACAAGGTACTGGCGGTGAAAAAGATTGGTAACGTGCGTATGGTGTTGGGAAGAAATCACAGGTAATGTGTACCGTGATAAAGAAACAGGCGGCTGTTATCACAAGGCTTGTTTGAATCGTTCAAATGAAGAAATGCGGAAAGCTCTTTTAGGTTGATTCTTCTTCTTCGCCCTTCGCCAGCTTCGCCCTCTTTTCCTCCGCCTTCTGTTTGATCAGTTCCGTTAAGTCTATGGCGTCTTCTTCACGGTACTTCATGGCCAGCAAAACGTCCCTCGTTCTGTCGATTGTCCAGATCTCTCGTGCCACGAACTCGATCATGTTTGCTATGGAAACGGGTTTGTAGAATCCTTCTTCCTCAACCTGTTCTTCTATCTTGTATTTCGCCCGGGCTACTTCCATGTCCTGACGCACGAGTTCAAGAATGTCGGGGCGCTCATCTTCCTCAAATCCTAGTTCCTCGATTTCTTCCGTTACGTCAGCCTCATCCCAGATGTCACGCGCCCACAAGTCCGTTGCGAGACTCAGCGATATGGCTTTGGGTTTCGCCTCTGCTTCTCCCTTCTTCGCTATCTCTTTCCTCAGGTCACTGTTTTTAATGATCCACGTGGCAACACTCTCAGTATATCCCGCCTCAGTAACCGCCGTCTTAACTTCGGCCTCAGTCTTCTTTCCCATCTCGTAGAGCCTCGCGAGAGAGAGCAAATACCGACGCCGGAAAAGCCGGGCCTGAAAGTTAATGATGTAGTCAGAAACGGGCTTAACGTACTCAGGCCTTATTCGCGTCAGCTTGACTAGAGGTTCCACTTGATCCGGTTTGATAGCGCCAGTTTCAAACATGAATCTTGTCAATGAAAGGGATGGATCTTCGTAAAATCTTTCCTTAAAGAGTTCTGCAAAGTCTACGTCTAAGTTTGCGATAGGCCCTATTTTCTCGAAAGGATACGCCTTGTCTGGATACCGAAAGTTCCACGTTATGAAATCGTCCAGTCCCGGCGGGGCCATGCTGGCCCTGTAAATCTTGTTCACCCAATACGCGTCCAGTCCGTGGAAGGCGGCATATCTCTCAAACTGTTTCGCCCCGATCTTTTCCCTAGTCCTGATTTGAATCATGTCCTGAAGTCCCGGTAGTATGCCCCGTTCGTTCCAAGAGTCTGGGAATCCTTCATCCGTCACGCCTAATTCATGTGGCGCTGTTTGTCCTATGCGTTTCAGTTTCTTGCTGATGTAGTCCTCGTTGTATCCGTATTGGGCCATAAAGTCATTCCAAAGTGTGACATCAATGTCGCCGCGCAAATACATTTGATCTACAACGTCTTCTGGCTGTAAAGTTGGCCGATAGAACTTTCTCCAGTATCGTTCTAGGTATGGCGTCCATCCGACTTGGAAAGGTAATGTTGTCTGCATACTGATTATTTCGTCAAGCGGCAAGTATTGAAGCGCCATATCCGGTAAGTCTCTTATGGCCTTGTATTGGCCCAGACTCGCGGCCTGAGCAAGTGCGTGAGCGGCCCAAAGTGTCATGCTTGCACCAAAGGCCGCGACGCCAGCTTTGTCAGCCGCCGCTTTCGCTTCTTCCACGGTTAGGGGGCTGTGCGAGTATTGCGTGGGGTCTATGATTTTCTGAATCTCGATTACTTGTTTCTGTACGTCCAGTATGGCGGGATGTTTCTCTCTTTCGCTTGCGAACCACTTGAACCAGTCGAATACCGGCGAGAATACTTGAAACGCGCCCTTGATGATGGGACAGAACAGGTACCATATCGCCGTGACCAGAGGCTGGAAGAACCCGTAGCCCTGAGGCGGCTTCGTGCAGTCAAACTCAGTCGGGCGTACTTCCGTAGGCTCAAGGACGAAGTTGGCGGTAGTAACCTGATTAGCAATAACTGTGATGTTCTGCGTCTGCTCAACGTATCCGGTTTTCGACGCTCTGACGGTGTAGGTGTAGGGTTCCAAGTCGCCTGATTCCCACGTTCCGTTGGCCGCCGTGTAGTACGTTCTGAGTCCTATGTCTATCCTCGCGTTGTCAACTGCGTCGGTCGTTATTTTGTCGGTGACTTGGCCGCCTATCTTGCCCATTTCCGGCGGCGCGGCCACTTCAAGCGTCATGTTGACTTCTAGGTTTCCGCCTGCTGATCCGTCTGCTTCGACTGTTTTCGTGATGTAGCCCGGCGCGCTTGCTTCGACGAGGTATTTTCCGGCCTCTACTTCGCCGGAATCGTAATATCCGTCTACTATGTGCGATTCAAACGTCTGGGGGCCTGAGCCGTATGCTTCGCCGCTTGGAATGACCTGGCCGGTCGTTGCGCTCGTGACCATTCCGTAGATCCGCACTTCGTTAGGGGGCGGTGGTGGAGGGGGTGGAGGTGGAGGAGGAGGCGGCGGAGGGGCTTCAATCGCTTCAATGTTCAGGCTGCCGTATCGTCGGTATGAGAACGGCGCCTCTGATGTGACGTTCATCTCCCAGTCTATTCGTTGCGTTACGTTTGGGAATCCGGCTTCCTGTCCTGTTCCGACCCATGCGAATACGAAGTTTCTGGGCGCAACGAAGTGCGCTGTTGTGCCGACATAGCCGGACATTGCGCCGGAGCCCTGTTTTTCTCCTGTCCAGCTTATCGCCAGTTGCACTTTTCCGCCGAATTGCAGTCCGAGGTTGCCGAAAGCCATTTCGATTGTGTCTGTGATCTTTGCCATTTCTACACACTTCTTTTTGATTCTCTTATTCTATGATTGTTCCATATAGGATTGTGTCCCAGTAGAATTTTCCCCGGCCCACTGACGAGGATACAGTCCCAATGTGTAACCATGACGGTATGACCAGTGTAGTGTCAGTATAGTCGCCTACTAGAACGTCATCAATCCAGAATCGTGTGCGCTTTGCGTCAAAGTCGCATTCCGCATCTAGCTTGTGCCATACGCCTACTTCAAGGGGCGTGGTTAACACTTGTACGATTGTGTTGTGATGGATTACTTTTACGTCTGTGGCGCTGATGCGAAACGCGAAAGAAGTTACGGTTGAGTTGAAGTCAGCCGCCGAAAGAGTCTGCCAGTCATTTTCAGTGGTTCCGTAGTAAGTTATCACTTTTACGTATGCAAGCATATGATATTTACCTGTGTTTGTGTTTGTCGTGGCTCGATACATTTGGGCGCCGGCCACGAAAGTTGGAACATCTATTTGGACGCAATGCGCTCCGAAGTAACCGTCTGTTTTTATCAGAGTGATGGTTGTGTATTGTCCCACTACACTAGTCCATCCTGTAATGGCGGCTCCTTCAAATCCTGTTATTATGTCGTCGATGAGGAGTCCGGTCGGGCCGAGGGTGACGGGTCGGCGGTATTCGAAGAGGTTTCGTTTGCTCATGTTTCATGTCACCCTTGAAGGCTCCGCACGCTCAACACGACTCATAAGCTCAACCACAACTCCTATGGCGTGAACTCCTCTACGAAGTATGTCATCGCTCCGAAGTCATCGTTTGCAGCTAAGTTCGCTGTGTCTGATGTAATCAGATAGCCTGCACCAAGCTTGAAGTCTGGAATATACATGCGAATGTTGTTCAATGTGTCGAAAGCAGTTTCAACGATTGGGTAGCCCACAATCATGCAGTATCGGCGTGTCTGACTCGCAGTTTGAACAGGGGCGTATGCACCTCGATAGATTATGTTGGCAGGATCACGAATCAGAAGTCTGACATATCGGTTTGCGGAGGTGCTACTAGTCACCAGAACGAAGTCTATGTATTGTATTCGCCACGTCTTGCCTGTTGGAACGGTGACGCTGACTTCGGCTCCTGCGGCCGGATCGGTTGATACACCTGTAAGTGGTAGGCCTCTGAGATCTAAGAAGCCTACCGAATTTGTGTGTCTGACAGGCATGGGGTTCGTTGCTGATATGGCTGTACCTGCGACTTGGTTGAGGTTGAAAGGTTCGTTGTCAGGAAAGGTGCCCACGGTGACCGTAGGCGTACCTTGCTCTCTGATCTTCAGGGCGCCTGTGTCTAGGGCCGCGGGTAGGCCGCCGCCTAAAAGCGTTTCAATGCCGTCTATGTACGCTTGGATTATGATTTGGTTGGCGGCTGTCGCGAACCCTGTTATCGGGTTCTGCTCTCTAGTTTTCAATGCGCCTGTGTCTAGGGCCGCCGGTAGTCCTCCGCCTAAAAGTGTTTCAAGTCCGTCCACGTAGCCGGCGATCAGGGCCAGGGTTGTCTGGGTTGCGAACCCTGTTATCGGGTTTTGCTCCCGTACTTTGAAAGCGCCGGTGTCCAAGGCGGTAGGAAAAGGTATGTTGTCTGTTCCGTCGGCAAGTCTGACGTTTATCGGGTTTGTTTTGCTGATTAAATTACCGCCCAAGAAACGGAGGTCAGCGTAGATCGGGCGGCTCGTGGACTTTGATCGCACGTAGAACTCGTCGTTTGTTGCGTCGTATGCTAGGGCCGCGTTCTCTACCGAAATTGGAACGGTGTTTGCGACGGTTGGCGTGGCGGTGGCGTTTTTGATGGCCGGGTTCTCTACTGAGATGGGCAGACAAGCGGCGACCGTGGGATCTATGAAAGCGTCCCCTTTGATTTTCGTGGCGTTTATGGCTACGTCTGTGTATCCCGTTATGTCTTGTTGCAAAATGTATTTGCGGGTGCCGTCAGGCAGGTCTGACACGGCGAATGATAGGGGCCGTCGTCCTTTGACTGGCAGACGGATCAGGTCTTTCTTGGGCATGTCAGCCAGTCATCCCCAGATATCTCGCAAAGTCCTGCATGACCCTCGTGAGTTTGTCCAGCTTGTCGTCTGTCGTGGTTCTTTCCTCTGGCGTGACAACCGTTAGTGTTACCGTGATGTCGTGGTCGTATGTTGTGTCTGGGGCCCATGCGTAGATGTCGAGCGTTTCGTATCCTTTTTCGATGTTCTTGTTCGGGTAGTCGATGAATTCCTGATCGTCGCCGACTAGCGCGGTTTCGTGTTCCGCCGGTACGATCACGTCGTTTACGTGCTTGATCTGTAATGATACCATGTTGTGACAACCCGCCAAGTACCTGACCTGTACGCGGGTGAGCTTGCCGACCGCCGTATCTACGGTTTCATGGTATGGACTGGCCTTCGTTTTTCCGGCGGTTACTGTGATGAGCCTCTGGAACAGCATTTGGCGCGCTCTCCGGCCTAGAGGCACCTGACCAAATATCCTGAGTACGCGAGTTGACATACGTTGCCTGATGTTGGCGATACTATTGTGGCTTTGAAATAGCCGCCTTCCGGCACGTAGATGCGTGTTTGGATATTAGCGATCCTGTCTGACGTGCCTACGGTTTCGTCTGCTAGCGTCACTTCTTCTGCTCCTGATATGACTTGCAGTATTATCCGTTTGTTGGCGGTTGTAATGTCGTATCCTGCGACGAAATCATAGATTCCTATGTGGCCGCTTGGGACTCTGTCTCCTTCTATCTCAAGATCGTCTGTGCTTGTGGCTTTCTTCTGGTGGCGTCTGGTGTGGATTCTCTCAGGCGCGGATAAATTCGCTATGACTACCAATAATACCATCTCCTTTTGTTTCGGTTAGGTGCGGATGAAAAAAAGAGGGGGCCGCTTCGAAGCCTGAGGCTTCTACGCGGGGACTTTGTGGCACTTTTGACACGCGCCATTCTTTTCCGGATATGCGTGATAGTCGCAGTTTGGGCAGTAGATCGGATCGACGCTTTTGTCGATCTCCAGAGCTTCTTTCTTGGTCATGCCGCTTCGCCTTCGGTCGTGAAGTATCTGTCGAGCAGTACGTGGTTGCCGCCTGAGGCGTTCTTTGCGTAGATGTCGAAGGTCACCGTCTTTTCTGCAAAGAGGTCGAGCATGTCGGCCATGTTGGGTTCGCGGTCGTGGCGGAAGATTATCGTGGATTCTGGGCCCATACCCTTTATCAGCATTGACGTTGGGTGGTCGGCCTCGTATCCTTCGGGCTTGATGCACGAGTTGGTTTGTTCGTCTATGCCGTGGAAGGCGGCTTGTACTTCGCCGTCCTTGCTGACGGACATTCCGGCCCATGCGAGGGGGTAGCCGACGCCTGATCTTAAGCCGTAGTCTGCTGTGTGGTAGTAGTGCTGTATGTGGCTGAGGACTTCGGCCTGGTTTTCGAGCAGGTTGATTCTTTGCATTGTGCTTGCGGCGATGTCGTATAACTCGACTTTTCTTGACTTCTTGAAGTATTTGATCTGTGTGGCGTAGTTGGTGGGGTTCGTGTCGTCTACGCCGTTTGTGGTTGAGGCGATCATCTCTAGGATCAAGCGTCTGAGTTTTCCTTCTGTTGGAAGGTCGATGTATTCCCACGTGGTTGTGGCGGTTGTGTAGGGCTTGTAGTCTTCTTTTCGGAAGTGGCCGACGAACGGGGTTCCTTCGCGTTTCATCAGGGCGAATACTTCGTAGCTGTACTTTGTTTCGTTCCATTGTGTGGTGTCCAGTGTGTTCTTGATTTTCAGCTCCAGGCCGCCGCTCCATTTTTCTGCGTTGAGGCCGTGGATGGGGTCGTAGAGCTTTTCGCCGAAGTTGAGCAGTACGACTGCGACCTGTGAGGTTGTGGCGTATTCTCGCAGGATGTCTGGCGGGAACACTTTTTGGTCGTACCATGCGAATGCGCGCGCTTGTCTTGCTGAGAGGCTCAGGAGCGTTCGGGTTCCGTTGCCTTTGACTTCCAAGAGGTCTAGTTCGTCTATGAGTCGCCAGTCTTTTGATGTTCTTCCCACGTTGTCCATGTCACATTGGAATACCGCGAGTAGTGAGCCGACTTGTCCGGCGTCTGGGATCTTGACGGTGTTTGTGCTGTTATTCGTGGGCGTGTCTTTGTTGACGCATTTGACTGGTTGCCAGTAGTGTACCATGTTTCAGGTCACCAGCCCTTCTGGGCTTTCTTTGTCTCTACCATTTTCAGCACGACAGGCACGACGCGGTTGATGACGTTTTGTTCTGGGTCGTCTGTCTTGGCGGTTAATGTCAAACCTTCTATGGCTGTTCCGAAGGGTCGCCATCCCGTGACTTGTTTGTCTACTGCGGCCTTCATTCGTGCCCCTATGACTTTACCGCCTTTCTCCTTTGCGTCAGCCTTGAATGATGCGTCTGTGACTTTCTCGATTGACTTGGATCTTCGCGCGAGTACTTCATCTTTCTTCATCTGTACTTCGTAGAGGGCTTGGCCGGCGATTGCCGGGTCATGCCATTCGCATCTGTCTATTCCTGAGTTGTAGCGAGTCGGTACATACGCGGCGGCGTCGTCGTAGTTCTTGCGCCTATCTGCTTCCGGTCTTACTTTTACCATTTTGGATTTTCCTCCTTTTGGGAGTGTACTCATCTTTGAGTATCTACCTATAAATGGGTAGCTGTTCGGAAAGAGATATATGTACCTTAGGCTACCCTATGGCATAGCCGGGGGTATGGGGTGTATGATCGAAAACAATAAGTTGCTTGAGTACGTGAAAAGATTGGATACCGCCGTTACTGTTCGCCAGAAGTTGGACGCGAGGATTGATCTGCAATACTATTTGTGGCAGAATGAGGCTCGTGCTTTGGCGGAGTTGTCGGCCATCAACTCGGTTCATCAGTTGAAGTTGATTCGTGGTTGTGGGCCGAGGGGGGATTTGTTCAATGCTGTCGCCGGTAAGATGTATGATATTCAGCGTGGGCCGGTTCGGCCTGGTGAGGTGTCGCAGGTTGGCGGATGATCTTTTTGTTCTCTGTGAAAAGCGTCTTCTAATTCTGTGCTGGAATTTGCTGGACTCAGTGGCATTCCCTAACGACGCGGTTAGAGAGGCCCGCCGGAAGGAAGCGGTTGAGTCTCTCTGGTTGATGATTCAGAATTTCCAGTGGGATAGGGGTTCTCTCCAGAAGTGATAACTACCCTCTTTTGAGTTGCTACCCACTTTTGAGTAGATGAACATTCGTTTAGCCGCCTTATAAGCCCCCTTTAAATTTGTTGAAATATTTAAAGTTTCTTTTTTTGCAGAAAAGTTTAT
>Ga0315280_10012612_pt1 | contig 10188 bp, 7 predicted proteins | sample YL17G06_40_MG_FD_203697 | JGI IMG/M metagenome (GOLD analysis project Ga0315280, IMG submission 203697) | Sediment microbial communities from Yellowstone Lake, YNP, Wyoming, USA - YL17G06_40 | ecosystem: Environmental > Aquatic > Freshwater > Lake > Sediment | place: USA: Wyoming | collected...
CACTTCGGGTAGTTCTCGTTGTGCTTCGCGCGCGATCCATAGTAGTACATCCACAGCTCGTCGCCTTGGCGCAGCAGGCCCACCCCCACGTAGGCCGAGGCATCGTCGAGGCTGCCCGGCCCGCCGTTCGGGATGAACGGCTTCCGTTCGGGCCGGGTCCAGTGAGTGCCGTCTCGGCTCACGGCGAGCTGCACATCAACATTGTCCACCGTGTGATGGTACATGCTGGTGAAGATGAAGTAGGCATTCTCGGCATAGGGGTACTTGATGGCTGCGCTATTGTACATGTCGGTGTCCTTGGGGTCGTCAGCATCGCAGCCGAGCACCTCGACCGCCGGCGGGAAGTGGAAGAAGTCCTCGCTCGCCGATCGGCCGATCGACCGGTTCGGCGTCCATAGCCGACAGTAGGCGACGTACTTCCGCAACCGGTTGTCCCAGAAGCACACCGTCTGCGTATCGCTCCCGACCTTCAGGATGTGACCGCCCTCGTAGCGCCGCCAGTGGATGCCGTCCGCGCTCAGCCCGGTGCCGACGCCCTCGCCCGCGAGGTAGATGAACTTGTACCGCTCATCGGGCGGCGCTACCGGGTCCTTGAAGACGGTGCCGCCGTGCGTCGGCCCCCCACCGAGCTGGTTGAACAGGATGTTGTTCTCCTTGGACCCGTTGAAGGTCTCGAGTCCGAGCGCCGGCTTCTTCCAGTGGATGCCGTCGTTCGACTCGGCGTGGCAGTAGCGCGCCTGGAAGTCGCTGGTGTACGACTTGTCGTAGGCCTCGTACCACATGCGGTACCGGCCCTCGTCCTCCATGACGGTGTGCCACCCGTTGATGACGAAGCTCTCCCACGGCTTGTCCGCAATCACGTTCCGCTCGCCGGTCTTCCGGGGCGGACATACCCGGAACCAGAAGCCCTTGTGCGACTCGAGGAAAGCGTCGTCGAACAGGAGCTGCTTCTGATCGCTGACCTGGTACAGGGCGCTGTCGTCCACCTTCGTCGCCTCCTGGCGGTAGAGGGGAGCGGCGAGAGTCGTCGCCAGGAGGGAGACCGGGTCAGCCTGCGCCACCCCGACCACAGCAGAGGCGACTGCGACAGCGAGGTTAGACACGCGCATCGGCGGCCTCCTCTCCTGGTCGCGCTGTTCGCGAGGAGCCGGGCGATCTCCTGTTGCCTCACCCGGGCCTCCCCAGGAAGTGAACTCGGTTCGCGCGGCGAAACCTACAGAGCCGGACCCATCGGGGGCGAACGGCGGCGCTGGCTGGTCGCCGTCGCTCCCCCGGGGCCCCGCGCACCCCTACGAAAGGTCGGTCCCTGATATGGACAAGATCCGACTGGCCGTCATCGGTGCTGGTGGGCAGTGCACGAACGCGCTCATGCCCGCGATCCCGTTCATCTCGGAGCTCGAGCTCGTCGCCGTCTGCGACCTCCAGCGCGAGCTCGCCGAGCGCAACGCGCGCAACTTCGGAGCCCCTGCCGTCTACACCGACTTCGCGCAGATGCTGAGAGAGCAACAGCCCGACGCGGCGATGGTGGTCGGCCCGCCCCAGATGCACGAGGAGGTCGGGATCCCCGTCCTGCAGAGCGGGTGTCACCTCTTCATCGAGAAACCCGCCTCGCCGACCATCGAGGGTGCGAAGCGGCTGGTGGATGCCGCTGCCGCGGCCGGCAAGGTGGGCCAGGTCGGTCACATGATGCGCCACGCCGACCCTGTGCGGGTGGCCTGGGACATCGTCCACGCCGAGGAGTTCGGAGAGATCGTCTCGGTCGAGAGCAAGTACACGACCTGGCCGACCGGCATCATCCCACCCGGGCAGGGATGGGGTGAGCCGGATGCGGACTGGACCTACATGCTCGTCCAGGGCGGTCACCCGACTGATCTCATGCGGCACTTCCTCGGGCCGATCGTCCGCGTCGCCGGGCGCAAGCGCTGCGGGCAGGGGAACACGAAGGTCTACCAGGTCGCCGTCGAGTCGAGCGAGGGGCGCGTGGGCTTCCTCAACCTGCAGGACTCGTTCAACGGCTGGAACACGAAGCTCGAAGTGGTGGGCGACGCGTTGGGGATCGTCACCGTCGATGACCTCGGCCGCGTCCAGTACCGCCGCGGCGAGAAGCGCGTCCCGGCCGAGAGCGACACGACCGGCAACAGCGCCTACGTCTGGGAGCCCCACCACGTGCTCAAGGCTTGGCAGCGCGCCGGCTACGGAACGCAACTGCGCCACTTCGCCCGCTGCCTCCTCGAGGGCAAGCAGCCCTACCCAAGCTTGTGGGACGGCTGGCGGAACCTGGTCGTCGCCCGGTGCATCGTCGAAAGCTGCGCGACGAGCCGCATGGTCGACGTCCCGCAGTAGGAGCAGGAGCGGGGGCGCCCTCGTCTGGAAGGCCGTTGCCCGGGAGCGGGAACATGACTTCCGAGCCGCATGCGGCGGCCACAGGCCTTTTTCCCCCCGGCGAGCCGATGCTCACCGAGGCCGAAGCCGCTGCCATCCTCGACACGGCACGCGCTGTCATCGCCGACATCGGCATTGAGGTGCCCGACGACCGGCAGCGGGAGCGCGTCCTCGTCCACTGGGGTCGGGCCAACGGTCGGCGCATCACCTTCCCGCGGGACGAGATGGATGTGTACCTCGCCGAGTGGCGCGAGCGCAACGGCTTCGGCGAACCAGGCTACCACTCGGAGACGCCCTGGCCCCTCTCATCCGACACGGTGCTCGGCCTCAGCGTCATGCCGTACAGCCACACTTACCTGGACCCCCGCAGCGATCAGCACCTGCCGCTGACGGCATCGAGACTCATCGAGGCCGCTCGCTTCCTCGGCACGCTCGCTGATGACGCCGTGGACGCGACCGTGCCCGGCCACCCGGTCGACGTGCCGCCCGGGCTACAGCCGCTGGCCGAGTACAGGACAGGAGCGCAGTACAACCCCCAGGGCGGCGGGTACGGCTGGACCGGGCCGCCGGCGACGGCGGAGCACCTCTTCCGCATGGCGGAGCTCATGGGCCGGCCGATCACCACCGCGGTCGTGTACGTCTTCTCGCCGCTGCGGCTGGGCGGGGCAGAGCTTGAGACCGCGATGGCGTTCCGCCACTCGCTTCGGGCCGTGCACGTCTCCAACATGGGTGCCTGTGGGGGGAGCTTCCCACTCAACCCCAAGACCGCGCTGGCGCTGTCATGGGCGGAGACGATCGCTGGCGCGATGTGCGTGGCGGCGCTGACCGATCTGCCCACGAACTGGGGCGGGAGCGTCGAGCCCTTCGACCTCCGCGCGCAGACCATCCCCTTTGGCGCGCCTGAGCAGACGCTGTTCTATCGGCTTAGCCGCGATGCCGGCTGCTGGATCCGTGGCGGCCGACCCGCCGGCGGCCATGCGCCCCTCCTCACCATGGCCAAGCGCCCCGGCGCGCAGGCGTCCTTGGAGAAGACCGCCGCGGCGGCCTTTGCCGTGGCCTCTGGCTGCACATCGCTGGGCGCGGCGGGCAGCCTCAGCGCCGACGAGGTCTTCAGCCCCACGCAGGTGCTCCTCGACATGGAGCTTCGCGACTGGCTCCAACGCGCATCCCGGGGCATCGCCCTCGCGCCGGACGCACACGACGACGCGCTGCGCACCATCCGCGAAGGCCTCGCGCACGGGAGCTTCACCACGTCTGACGAGACACTCGACCGCTACCGCGAGCTCTACTGGTTCCCCAAGCATCTGCGGCGGGAGATGCTGGGGAGATGGCAGGCGCTCGGGCGCCCGGAAGCGGTCGAGGATGCCAGGCGCGAGGCCGTCGAGCGCATCGAGGGCGCGACATGGGTGCTGCCGGAGCCGCAGTTCAGCCAGCTCGAAGGCATCTACGAGGAGGCCCGGCGGAGGCTCTCGTCGTAGAACGCCAGCACGTTCTCCGGCGGCACATCCGGCTGAAAGAGGTGTGCCGGCGCCAGGATGTACCCGCCCCCCTTTCCCAGCACCTCGCAGTAGCGCCGCACCTCGGCCTGCACCTCCCCGGGCGTGCCGCAGGGGAGCAGCCGCTGCATGTCGATCCCGCCGTGGAAGGCGAGCCGATCGCCGAAGTCCGCCTTGAGTTGCTCGGGCGCCATCTCGGGGCTGACGGGCTGGAGTGGGTCCAGGACGTCGACCCCGAGCGCGATGAGGTCCGGGACGAACGGCCGAATGGCCCCGCAGCTATGGAACAGCACGCGCGCACCGAGCCCATGGATGCAGTCGATCATCTCCTTCAGATAGGGGGCGACGAACTCGCGGAACATGCCGAGCGAGATCAGCGGCCCGTGCTGGCTGCCGAGGTCGCTGATGACAAGGAAGAGGTCAATGCGCCCGTCGCTGACCTCCGCCGCGCGCGTGTAGTCCTCGAGGTAGAAGTCGGTGAACGTGCGACAGACGAAGTGCACCCACTCCGGACGCTCGACCATGTCGAGGAACATGCGTTCCCAGCCGCGGACGAGAGCGGGCCTCTGCCAGATGTCGGCGAAGCCGTAGAGGAGAGCGTACTCCTGGTGCTCGCGGCAATCCTCCGCCAGGCCTGAGTAATCGAGGTCGTCGGGCTTGGGCCAGGGGAAGGCCTCCAGCTCCGCGAGGGTCGTCGCGTCCGCCAGCGCGCCCTTCGCATCCTCCCGCATCGGCCCCCACGGCGTCTCCCGATGGACGTACCGCTCCCCCCACATGTTCTGGAAGACCCCGCCGCCCGTCTCCCGCTCTGCCGGCGCCTCCGCGTTCACGTGCCGCACGTCCACCCCAAGCTCCCGGAGCAGGCGTTCCTCATCCGAGTGCCCCACCTGCGCGAAGAGCCGTTGCATGGTCGGCGGCTCGGCCCAGAAGTCGCACGGCGTCCGGTCGGGTCGCTCGTGGGCGAGGGCCATGAGGACACGTTCGCGGGAGGTCATCGACGTACTCCTGGGGGGGAGTCGCAGCTTGCCGCACCCCAGCCCCCGGGTACACAGGGCTCCTGCTCAGGGGGTGTCGTGCGCGGTGCTCATCTCGGTGGGCGCGGGTCGGCCCGTAGCCGCGGCCTGCGTCTGGGAGACCCTTGCCGTCAGGGATGGCTTGTCGAACGCTAGCTGCAGGCCGAGCATTCGGCACAGGTCGGCAGCAGGCAGCGCTATCTGGCCGTGCCAGACCACCGGCTCAGCGCTCAGCGCCTGCTTGGCTTCGCCGACCAGGCACCCCTCGGCGACCGAACAGGTGACCTCGGCACCGCCGGCTGTCGCTCGCACCTTCCCCTCCGTACACTCCACCGCGAAGCCGAGGGCCTTGAGGAACTCCCCGACCGGCACGTAGACCCGATTGCGGACGATCGGCGCGGGTATGCGTGACGGTTCTCCCCCCGTCTGCGACGGCACCTCGACGATGCCCACTGGGGGCTGGCCGAACCCCCACTCAAGGAGCCTGCCGCTGTCCACCCAGGAGTCGGGCGAGTGCAGCACAACTGCGACGAGCGCGTACCCGTTCCGCTGGGCCGACGCCGCCAGGCACCGACCGGCGGGCGTCGTGAAGCCCGTCTTCACGCCGTCACAACCGCGGCAACGAGGGAGCAGCCGGTTCCGGTTGTAGACGGTCTTCGAATGGCCGTCACACCACTTCACCGTCGCCGATCTCATGCCGATGATCTGCGAGAGGTCCGGGTGTAGCCGAACCGCGATGGCGAACAGGGCCAGGTCCCGCGCACAGGAGTAGTGCCCCTCGGCCGTCAGTCCGCTCGCGTTCGCGAAGTGGGTGTTGACGGCCCCGAGCTCCGCCACCTTCGCGTTCACCAGCTCCACAAACGCCGGCTCCGAGCCGGCCACGTGTTCGGCCAGGCAGCGGGCCGCGTCGTTCCCCGAGGGAAGCATCAGCCCCTTGAGCAGCTCGCCCACCGTGATGCGGTCGCCCTCGCGCAACCCCAGCGTGCTGCCCTCGGCCCCCGCGGCGCTTGCGCTTACCGTGGCCACGTCAGCCAAGCCGCACCGCTCGACCACGACGAGCGCCGTGACCATTTTCGTGAGACTCGCGGGCGGCCGGGCCTCGAACGCCTCCTTGTCGTACAGAACCGCACCCGACTGCGCCTGCACGAGGAACGCCGCCGCGGCACCGACGCCCGGTGGCCCAGGAGCAAGGTCGGTCTGGGCGTGGGCGACCGCGAGGAGAAGCGCGAGGCAGAGAGCGGCCGGGGAGGACAGAAGGGGGACGCGGCGCGCCGGCGGCGCCCCGAGGCCCGGGGTAGCGCGCCCGCTACGGGGCGGCCTTGCCTTCCGCCGGGGCGACGGCGTCCGCTCCATTGGGCTGCTCCGTCCCAACCACGAAGTCGGTAATCACGATGCCATACCCGCCGGCCGCGGCGCTGGGCGGGAAGTAGAAGCCGATGCGGGCGTGCTGCCCCTTGGCCGCGATGCTCTGCAGCGCCGCGCCGGTGTAGGGCTTCTTGTCTACGAAGACGCGGAGGTCGGCCGGGGTGGGCGTGATGCCGATCCGCCCTCCGCCAAGGCGCTGAATGTCCAATCGGACGCTGGCGCTCTCCCAGCTCGCGGCCCGCTGCTTGGGTAGGCGGAACCTCTCCTCCCCTTCTGCGCCCTGCTCGGGGAGCAGATCCTTGTTGGTGCCCCGCGCATACACCTGGTACGAGACCGGCTCCGAGGACCGCAGCTCCAGGTACGCGCTCCGGCAGCTCGTCTCCAGGACGAACACCCCGCCCGCCTGTCCTGCGCCCGTCGCGGCCGGCCGGGAGCCCACGGGCGAACGGGCGCCACGCGGTTCAGCCGGCGCCGGCCTCCTGGTGCCCTGCGCCGGTGCGACGGCTGGCTGGGATCGAGACCGGGCCAGCCGCTTCCCCGCGAACAGCCCCGCCACCAGCGCGATCACGCACACCGCCGCCAGCAACGCGGCCCTGTCCCAGACCACCGATGGCGATCCTCTCGCCTCACGTGCGGCGAGCGGTTCCCTCTCGATCTGCTCAGCGGAAGCCGGTTCGCTCGGCGGCGGAGACGACGCCCCCACGCTGCACGATTCCTCCGCAGCCGACGGGGGCTCGGGAGCAGGCGGGTCCTCTGCCAGGGGCTGCTGGCCCGTAGGAGGCTGTTCCGCGGAGGGCGGCGCCTCCGCAGCAGGCTCCGCCTGTCCCGCGACCGGCCCCAGGTCCAGTGGGAGAACGGGTTCGGAGGAGAGCCGCAGCGGCCTCTTCTCAGCGGGCTCGCGCTCGGCCTCTCGGGCGGGCGCAGGCAGTCCCAACTCAGGGAAGAGCGACGACGCGGCAGCCGCCTCCCCAGGAGCGGGTGCTGGCTGCTCCTCCGCCGATGGCGCGGCCGGCGCCGTGGCCTCCAGGCTCCCGGGCAACACCATCATGGCACCCGTCACATTGTCCCGCGCGCCACCCTCAACCGCCGCCCTCACCAGCCGGCGGCAGGCTTCATCGGGGGCCATGGCCGCCAGCACCGTGTCTTGGATCTCCTCGGGCGACACAACCTCCGTCAGGCCGTCCGAGCACACGACCAGGGCATCGCCTGGCCTCACCGGCACGGTGCGGATGTACGGCTCAACGCTCTCGGCCGCGCCCACCGCCTGGGTAAGATGGCTTCGGAGCGGCGACCGGGCCGCCTCCTCCTCGCTCATCGCGCCCTCTCGCACCATCTCTCCGACCCACGAGTGCTCCTCGGTCAGCTTCTCGATCCCGGCGCCAGACACCACATACGCCTTCGAATCGCCCACATGCCCGACGACCGCGCCCTCGCTGTCGAGCACGACCAGCGTGAGCGTTGTGCCCATGTTGCCGGCCAGGCCCTCGGCCTGTGCCTGCTCCCAGATCCGCTCGTTGGCCTGGTCGAACACTCGCCGCACCACGCCCGCCGTATCGGCGCCCAGGAAGTCCACGTCGAACCTCGCGTGGTCCTCGGGGCGCGACGCCAGAACCTCCATCGCCGTGTCGACCGCCATCTGCGCCGCCAGCTCCCCCCGCTCGTGGCCGCCCATGCCGTCCGCCACCACCAGGACCGCCCGGAAGCCCCACAGGCTGTTCCGGCGGTCGAGCACTTCAGCGCAGCAGCGGTCCTCGTTCGCCGCCCGCCCGGCGGCGACGCTCTCACAGCCTACGATAACGCCGTCGTAACACTCGCTCATCCCTGTCACCCGCTATCGAGGTCGCGACGCAGGGAGATTGGTCGCGCCGTCGGCGGAATCCTGCCCGTCGTTCCCTTCTCCGCGGCGTCCTCCGGAAGGAACACCCCACCCGGAGGGCGAATGCCCTTTTGTCCGTTCCACACTGCGCGGCTCCACGGCCCAAGGGAGAAGTGGGAACCATGAGACCAATGGAAGTCGGCGTCTTCCTCTGCTCCACGGCGATCGAGGACCCGTTTGAGTCGGCCACCAAGCTCCACGAGATCGGCATCAACAACACCCAGATCGGCCCCCTGCCCCCGGGCTTCTACACCGACGAGAACGCGGCGAAGCTGAAGGCCCACCTCGCGGACCTGGGCATCCCCCCCACCACGCTCTTCGTCGGCTTCCCGGGCGAGAGCTACGCCAACATGGCCGCCGTGAAGGCCACGGTCGGCCTCCTCATCCCCGAGACCATCGCGGAGCGCAAGGCCATCCTGCGGCGTGCCATCGACTTCACGGCCAAGCTGGGGGCGCCTCGGGTGGCCCTGCACATCGGCTTCGTACCCGCGGACTCGAGCGACCCGGCCTACGCGAAGCTGATCGATGACATCCGTGAGATCGCCGACGCCTGCTCGGCCGCGGGGCTCGGCTTGAGCCTTGAGACCGGCCAGGAGACCGGCGAGGAGATGCGGCACTTCCTCGAGACCGTAGACCGACCGAACATCGGCATCAACTTCGACCCGGCCAACATGATTCTCTACGGCAAGGACAAGCCGATCGAGGCGCTCGAGACGCTGAGACGCTACGTGGTCAGCGTCCACTGCAAGGATGGCATCTGGCCGACCCGGGAAGGGGAGCTCGGCTCGGAGACCCCGCTGGGTCAGGGCCAGGTGGACATCCCGGCCTTCGTCGCCAAGCTGAAGGAGATCGGCTACGCTGGCCCGCTGACCATCGAGCGGGAGGCAGGCGACGACCGGATCGGCGACATCTTGCGCGGCAAGGACCTGCTGGAGCGCCTGCGCGGCTAGGCTGGCCCGCTGTGCCACTGGGAGCCGGGCCGCCACCGCTTGCCGTCGCGTGGGTCGCTCTGCGATCGACGTCGTGGCTGCACCTCGGAAGCGCGGGTCCGCGGGAGGCGAGGCACGCATGTCAGGCGCAGGAAGCCCTGTCCAGGATCCGGGTCATGGCCTCGGCCCGGTTTGGTTGCTGGGAGTCCTTGACCACTCTTCCGACGTGCTCTTCATCACCGACACCGACGACCGCCTGCTCTACATCAGCCGATCAGTGCTGGCGCTCACCGGGATGGCTCCGGAGGACCTCATCGGGAAGCCGTTGATCACCGTGGTGAAGCAGAGCGACCATGGCGCCTCCCTCGACGCGCTGGAGGCGGCGCGCACGGACGAGGATGCCCGATCCCAGGTGCTCGAGATGCCCTGGCGGACGGGCGGCGCCGGCGAGGCGGCGACGATGGAAGTCGTCCTGAGAGGTATCTGGATCGAGGGGGAGGCGCAGGGCTGCGTGGGCGTGGCCCGGGACCTGTCGAAGAGACGCCAGTACCTCGACGACCGGCTAACGTCCGAGCGCCTGGCGGCGATCGTCGAACTCGCCGTGGCTGCCGCGCACAAGATCAACAATCCCCTCGCCATCCTCTCCATGCAGGTCGGGGTGATGGAGCGCCAGATCGACGAGGGGCAACCCGTCCCGCGCGAGACACTCGAGAAGATGCGCCAGATGATCGCCCGCATCTCGGAGGTGGTCAGGGACCTAGCCACGATCGCCGACACCTCCGTGCGTCGAAGGGTGCTCGGCCGCGCCATGGTTGACCTTGGCGGCTGGGCTGACCTGGCCGAGAAAGCGGACGACGACATGTGAGGTGGCGCCGGTCTAGCGCCGTCCCCGCGCTCCCGCCAACGGCAGAGGGACTCAGGCGGATGAACGTCAGTCTTCGCTACGGCCGCCGGGGCCTGCCTGTTCACCTGCCTGACCGGAACGTCCGCCACCTCCTCCGCTTTCGCTCGCTTCCCGCCATCGATGATCCCTGCGCCGCGGTCGGGCAGGCCCTCCACCGGCCGCGAGGCTGTCTGCCGCTGCGCGAGCTCGCCGTCCGCCGCCGCGATGCGTGCATCGTGACCTC
>Ga0315280_10012613_pt1 | contig 10187 bp, 11 predicted proteins | sample YL17G06_40_MG_FD_203697 | JGI IMG/M metagenome (GOLD analysis project Ga0315280, IMG submission 203697) | Sediment microbial communities from Yellowstone Lake, YNP, Wyoming, USA - YL17G06_40 | ecosystem: Environmental > Aquatic > Freshwater > Lake > Sediment | place: USA: Wyoming | collected...
TGACGCAAAAACATACGGCTACTATTTGAACCCTAACGCCGAATTTCTCCAAGATTTGCTGGAAGGCCTGAAGCAAAACGAGGAAAGATATGGTTACCCATCATGCCCCTGCAGAATAGCGACAGGCAAGTTAGAACTAGACAGAGACATAATATGCCCATGCGACTATCGAGACCCCGACGTAGCAGAATATGGAACCTGCTACTGCGCGCTTTACATGCGAAAAGACTTGTACGAGGGCAAAGCTCCTATCGTTCCCATTCCGGAACGTCGCCCGCCTGAAAAACAAGCCAGAGCCTACACCGTCACATCCGAAGCTACCGTGCCGGCGACAGGCGAAAAAGCATCTGAAGCGAAGGCTACGGAGCAGCCTGCTGAAGTGAAGAAGAAACTGTGGTATTGCAGGCAATGTGGTTACGTTGTTTTCCGCGAAGACCCACCATATATTTGCCCGATCTGCAAGGCTAAGAGAGAAATGTTTGCGCCAATAGAGATAAGCGCCAAGGGTTAAAGCAAAGACGAGAACAACAGCTTACTTTGTCACCGTTATTTCAATTTTCTTCCAATCTTTATTAATGCCTCGCAATGAAGTAACTGCGCCAACAACCGTTCCGCTGAGAATCTTGTCGACAAACTCGTTCAAAGGCATTTCTTTACCGTCAACCAATAGTTTAGTGCCCAGAGACCATCACCTCTGTGGTAAATTGCTGCCCTGAAGGTAAAAGCTTTCTGCAAACCTTTTTAGCATTAGAAGACCACTGAAAAATTGGCAAAGAAAATGCAGAAAAAAGTCGAATATACCGAGGCGGAAAACGAAGACAGAGTCTTAGAGATAATTGACCTCTTGGAAAAAGAATTTCCCAAAGCAAAGACAGCTCTAAACCACACAAATCCTTTGGAACTTCTAGTCGCCACAATACTTTCTGCACAGTGCACCGATGAAAGAGTCAACATCGTCACGAAGTCGCTTTTCAAGAAGTACAGGAAAGCAGAAGATTACGCCGATGCAGACCTTGCCGAGCTTGAACAGAACATAAAATCCACCGGTTTCTACAGAAACAAAGCCAAGAACATCAAGAAAGCAGGAGAAATGCTCGTCCAAAAGTTTCACTCGCAAGTTCCAAAGACAATGAACGAAATGCTGGAACTGCCAGGGGTAGCCCGCAAAACGGCTAACATCGTTCTGCAGAACGCATTTGGTGTTGTTGAAGGAATAGCTGTTGACACGCACGTGCGAAGAGTTTCTGCAAGATTAGGGCTTACTACAAACGAGGATCAAGACAAGATAGAACAGGATTTGTTGAGGATTGTGCCAAGGGACAAATGGATGAGGATAACGGACCTGCTAGTTTTCCTTGGCAGAAGAGTATGCACTGCTAAGAAGCCAAAATGTGACATATGCGTATTGAACAAGCTTTGCTCCTCAGCTTTCACATTTGACTGAATTTAAGCGCCATTTTATTAACAGATTATCGTGATATCTTCTCAGGGTACGAAGCAGACCACAACATGCCAGGTGGAAGAAGTCAAGTTTGATCAACCAGAATAACGACGGCCCCAAAATTGTTATAGTAGGCGCCGGTTCAGTTGGGTCGACATTTGCATATTCTCTTCTGATACGAGGACTTGCCTCTCAGATCGCAATAGTAGACATAAACAAAGAAAGGGCAGAAGGAGAGGTCATGGATTTAAACCATGGGCTGCCTTTTGCCTACCCAACAAGAATCTGGGCGGGTGACTATTCTGACTGCAAAGACGCGGATGTGGCAGTCATAGCGGTTGACAAGGGACAGAGAATAGAACAGTCACGCCTAGAGCTGGCTGAAGGCAACTTTCAGATTATGAAACAGATAGTCCCTAACATTACAAGATACAACAAAGAGTGCATCTTGCTCGTAGTGACCAACCCGTTGGATGTTATGACGTACGCGGCTCTTAAACTGTCAGGGTTCCCAAAAAACCGTGTGATCGGGTCGGGAACAGCCTTGGACACGGCTCGCCTCCGTTACCTGTTGGGAGAATATCTTCAGGTCGATCCTAGGAACGTTCATGCATATATTATCGGCGAGCACGGCGACAGTGAGGTTCCTGTTTGGAGCTTGGCAAACGTTGCTGGAATAAGACTAAGAGACTATTGTCCCATATGTAAAGTGCCTTACAACCTTGATGACTTTAATGAACTGTTCTCAAAAGTCAAAGGCGCAGGTTACGAAATAATTAAACGGAAGGGCAGAACATTCTACGCCGTTGCCCTAGCCATGACAAAGATTGTGGAAAGCATACTTCGAAACGAAAACGCTGTCCTGACGGTATCCTGCCTTCTCGAGAACTATCATGGTGTGAGCAACATCTGCTTGAGTGTGCCAACGGTTCTCAATCGGAGCGGAGTGAAAGAGGTCATAGAACTCCCGCTTGATGAGAAGGAAATTGCAGATTTTCAAAAGTCAGCAACAATCATAAAGGATGTTGTGCATTCTCTGGGACTCTAGCTGAAGCATTCCACACGAAATCGATTTAAACGAGCATGAACGCCTATCCCATTTATGAACGAAAGCGTCACCATTCTTGGTTTCGCGGGTAGCCTGCGGAAGAATTCTTACAACAAGGCATTGCTTCGTGTCGCTGCGGAACTTGTGCCAAAGGATGCTAAGCTTGAGACTTTTGATCTGGAAGGAATCCCACCATTTAACCAAGACCTACAAGAGCAACCGCCCGAAAAAGTCATAGAATTCAAATCCAAGATCAGAGCGGCAGACGCAATACTGATTGCGACACCAGAATACAACTATTCGATACCTGGAGTGCTTAAGAACGCGGTTGACTGGGCGTCTCGACCCCCAACAGACAATGCATGGGAAGGCAAGGCCGTTGCCATAATGGGTGCATCCACAGGAAGACTTGGCACCGCAAGAGCGCAGTACCATCTCCGCCAGTGCTTTGTTGCACTTGACATGTATCCTATCAACTATCCTGAAGTCATGGTGGCTAATGCAAGGCAGAATTTTGACGAAGATGGTAAACTGAAGGATGAAAAAGCAAGACAGTTGATAGCTGAGATGCTTGAAGAACTGGTCAGTTGGACTAGAAAATTGAAGCAAGACTAGTTGTGCTACACGATGTAGGTGGACCTTAGCTCTGTACTCTGGCTTAGACAAGTCGTGTATCTGGCGAGAACATCGTTCAATCCTCGTTCCAAGTCTTCTTTAGACTGGAGCCCGACTACTTGACCGACTGGTCTTCCCTTGCATAAGAACAGCAGAGTAGGCGTGCTCATGATGCCAAAATTGTTAGCAATTTCCTGATTCAAGGGATCTGCAAGGATATTGAACTTTGCAAATTTTACTCTGCCTCTATATTCCCGGGCGATCTCATCGAGTATCGGAGTTGATTTAAAACACCAGGGACACTGTTCATGCCAGAAATAGACAACGGTCAAGATTGTGGACTTGGTAATCTCCTGTTCCCAATTGTGCGCATCCACGTCTGGAGCTTCCATTGCGGCTCACGTCTTGAATAGCCGCGGAAAGAGATATTAAATATTCCATTCGGAAGCCATAGATTTCGCGTGAATTCATTTCCAGAACAGAAAGCTTTTCGATTCATCTTTTCAGATGAAGCTTTCTGCGGATTGCCTGAACAAAAAATAAAAGGATAACGATGCAGGCAACTATCGCTACCGTACCTGATGCAGCGACTATTACGAGGTTTTCAGTGTCGATAAGGAAGGCAATTGAAACTGCTGCAAGAAAAACAGCCAAGTAGAAACCACCGCGAGTGCCCGAGAATCCAACAAAGTCTCGCAAAATTGTCTTTGAATATTTGTTGACCAAGACCAATATGGATGCAAAAGCCAACAGTATAATTACAAACGTATAGCTTATCCCCGTCCAGTAGTACTCGCCTTGAAAAGTCAGCAAGATTCCAACTTCGTCTCCAATCAATCCGCCTCCGGCTCCGAAAATTACTGCCGCAAGCTTATCTATACGCGGCTCATTGTAACTGATTCCAATCCAGCCGCCTACAGCTAGCATGATTATACCATACCAGAAATGATGGATATGATAGCCAGAAGTGACGAAGACTGTGCGCGGGTTCAAAATGGTAAGTGCTCTTGCTATGGCAAACGAAGAAACAAATGATATCAAGGCTAATACTGATAGGTTTGGCCTTCTTTCGATCTTTTTTGGTTCTGTCAGGACTCTCAACCCACATTTCTGATCATAGCACGGCTCTATTTATAGGTCGAAACGCTACACATTGCCCATCAGAGTGGCTTTCCCACTTTTCCCGTGCTTTCTGCTCCTCTCTCCATAAAAACTCGTTAGTCTTATATTTTTTTATCCCTGAAAAAGATAAGGATTGGCCACAGAGTCAGATCTGAATTCTATGTCAATTTGCTCAGAGTAACATCAAAAAACTGTTCAAAACCTCTGCGGAAAACGGATATCCGGACTTTCTCCCCGACCTTCCTCTTGTGAATCTCCTCTAGAAGGTCTTCAATTGTGTCGATCGCTACTTTGTCCATCTTCAAGATTATGTCGCCCGTTATCATACCTGCGTTTTGTGCTGGACTTCCGTCAGTAACCTTGGTCACAAAGACCCCGCGTTCAAGTGGTATGTTGTAGTAGCGAGATATCTCGTCATTAAGGGTTAAACCGACGATGCCAAGCAGAGGTCTCGTAGATATTCCATGTTGTATCATATCCCCTGTGCACATCTTAGCCGTGTTTATCGGGATTGCAAACCCTATGCCTTGAGCATACGGAATTATTGCAGTGTTTATTGCGACAACTTTGCCTTCAAGATCCATAAGAGGACCACCACTGTTTCCAGGGTTTATTGCCGCGTCGGTCTGGACAAGGTTTTCCACAAGTCCTCTTTGAGATTCTATTGTTCTCTTCGTCGCACTTATCACGCCAGAGGTTATAGTAGGTCCGCCAGCGAGTCCAAATGGGTTTCCAATTGCGTAGACTCTCTGTCCGACTCTTAACTTGTCTGAATCCCCGAGTTCTGCGGCCGGCAAGTCTTCTTTTCTGACTTTCACGATGGCAGTGTCGTGCACAGAACACGCTCCGACTATCGTTCCTTCCAGAATCTCTCCGTTCCACAGCGTTACAGCTATCTTCTCGGCGCCTCCAACCACATGGTTGTTAGTCAAAATGTGACCTTTCGGGTCTATTATAGTTCCGGAACCCATCCCTTCAACTGGAATAGCTTGATAAAACATGCGGTTGACAAGCTTCACGGTGCTAATGTTGACAACACTCTTGCTGACTTTTTCAAGAATGTCAAGCACGGTCTTTTCATCGAAGGAAGACATTTCTTCACCTCTCATTTCCAGATTTAATCTGGATGCAAAAGCTGCATTCTTTTATTTCCATTTTGGATTCTGATTTCCTGCAGAATTGACAAACCATGCCTGTTTGCCTAATAATTGCGCAAGTCTGGCAGAAAAGTTGCAGGAACTCAGCCCTTTGATACTCGCCTTTCATGAGCATGATTATCATGTTAGATATGAGAGGCTGGATTGGTTCCACCTTGTCAACTTCTATGACGTATCCTCTCACTTTCTTAGAATACTTGCTTACCGCAGACTGGGATATTCCAAGGATGTCTGCCACTTGATCTTGTTTCAGGCCGTGTTGTTCAACTAGCTGCTGGGCCATCATAGCCTTTACTGCTGGAACTACTGATTTTACAGCAACCTCGCATGGAAGTATCAATGGCTGTTCACCGTTTGAGTTAGGTTGTGTGGAAAAGTATATAAACATGACGTATGTCATGTATAATATGACGTATGTCATGACAGGCATAGCATCCCCAAAACCAAGTTTTGAGCGCAAGTCAGACTCCTTTCTCCTTAACCTGCCATGACCTACGCCTCAAGGTGAATAGCAGGATGGAAAAGCCAAAATATCAAGATTCGGCCCTGGTGCAGAGAACCAGAGTAGTCTGGATAATATGGTGAAGAGTCTAGATGAGAAGTGTAAAAGCTGCAAACCGTTGACTGCAGTTGCATGCGTGACGGAATGCAAGACTTGGAAACTGAAGAATCAACTGAGAAAAATAAATGAAAAAATGCGGAACCCCAAGTTTCTGGAACTATTGTTGAACACTCTGAAAAACGAAAGACGACTAATACTTCTTGACATCATTTCAAAACACTATTACTTAGTTTCTCAACTCCAGAAGAAGATGAGTTCACTCGGGTTCAAACACAGTCAGCAAACAATTGTCGAGGAATACATCAACCCCTTGGTGAAGGTTGGGCTTATACTGGAGGGACAGAACCCGTATAGTCCAACGGTACTTGGCTGCAGAGTCAACGATTTACTGAAGGAATTTCATGATTTGGAAAGAATTCTGCCTCCGCACTCGGAATGTCATGAAGAAAAAGCGTTGGATTCGTTGTTGGATGGACCAAGGACCTACGAAGACATGAGAGCGGTGATCCCAACCATCAACGTGGCGCGAGTTCTAAGTAGACTGCAGAAGACGGGATTAATTCATACAAGTGAAGAGAAGAACTATATATTCTTCTTCAGAACGAAAAGAAACCCAGGGTTGTCAAAGCTCTCGGTGACTGAAAGCCGAGTCCATCAGAACATACCCGAGGAAGGCATATCTGCAAAACAGCTTTCAGACAAGACAGGTATCTCTCTGAGAAGAACCTACAAATATGTGCGGAAACTGAAGGGAAAGAAACTTGTTTTTGCAAGGAAAAAGCCGTTGGCATATTCATTGACGACTCAAGGCGTCAAGTTGGCTAAGACGTTGAGAGCGTTGCGTGACCTGACAGTTCAGATTCAGGCCACAACTGCGCAGCTATTGAAGCGCGAGAAAGCAGACACCTCTCTAGCGTTAGACAACAAAGTGGCTGTCAGAAAAAGCGAAGAGATCATAACCTTGACGAACACGGTCTTGACAAAAAATGAATGACACCTTAGCACACTCAAGCTGACAGGCAATTTTTTACACCAGAAGTTTGTGAGCCTTCACATAATCCCTATTTTCTCTACAGTCATCTACGAGGCAAGCCAATAAATACCCATACGCGAGTTCTTGATGAACAGAAAGGCTTAAGGAATTTTGGCCTAATATTTCTGACAAGTCTCGGAGTCGCTTAAGAGTCAAGAGTGAGAAATGCTTGAAGGTAAACATAGTTTCACTGACTTGTTGCGCTGGATGTGTCTCATCCTTTTTGAACGCGGGCGAGGCTTTGTTGGAGATTCTTTCAAGCGACTTCGAAATCGTCTATTCTCCAACATTTATTGATCTGAAGGAGATTCCAAACGTCGACCTAGCCATCGTTGAGGGAGGGGTGAGAACCAAAGAAGATGAGAGACTAATACGAGAAGTGAGGGCGAAATGCCGAACGCTTGTTGCTTTGGGACTGTGCGCAACACACGGTGGAATAACAAGTCTCGGAAACATCATCTCGCTCAAGAACTTGATGGAAAAAGAGTACTCTCTCATCGACACGACAAAGCTTCCAGAACTTGAAGACTTAATGTACCCCATATGCAACTTCGTCGATGTTGACTATTACATTCCCGGTTGCCCTCCAATGCCCTTTCTCATAATCCATACGTTGAAGAGCATTGTAAGCGGCAAACAACCATTAAGGCATCAAACCGTGGTTTGCACAGAATGCCACAGAAGAATAGTTCCAGCAAAACTGGATCGTTTGTATGGCATTTACGAGAAAGCAGTAGATCCTGAATTATGCCTTGTTAGTCAGGGATTTGTGTGTCTAGGGTCTCTCACGCGTGAAGGCTGTGGTGCTCCGTGTCCCAGAGCAGGTTTCACCTGCTTCGGGTGCAGAGGACCTCCTGACTCGATGATGTATAGGTCAAGGGACATGTATGCTTTCCTCGTCAAGGTTATCGCAAGCAGAACCAGCATTCCTGAGGATACTATTAAAGAGGAATTGTATCGCAACCCGTTCGTTTTCCACACCTTCATATTTTCAAGCTTTGAACGCGCCAAAGCGAGGGAGAGAGTCATTTGACAGGCAAAGAGATCACGATATCGCCAAACACAAGAATTGAAGGACATGGTAAGGTTACGATAATCCTTGATGATTCTGGAAACGTTGCAGATGCGCTTTTTTACGCTACAGAAATCCGAGGTTTCGAATATTTTCTCAAAGGAATGGAAGCGGATAGACTGCCCTTCATAATTTCAAGAATATGCGGCGTTTGCTCAACCGCTCACATCATGGCGTCTGTTGAAGCCATTGAAAGCATATACGAGACCGAAACAACTGAAACAGCCAAGAAGCTTCGTGAACTTCTTCTCATGGGACAGATAATCAACAACCACTCGTTAGTCTGCTATTTCCTGACTCTTCCTGATTTCTGGTTTCCCCTAGAAGAGGATTCATCAAAGAGAAACATCTTCCAGATTATGCGAGAAAGACCTGATATAGGTAGAAAGGCCATTGCGTTGAGAAGCTTTGGCGCCAGAATATTAGATGTGATCGGAAAGCGTGAAGTACATATTCTCTCTGTAATTCCAGGCGGGGTCGTTTACCCGCTTAAGGGACGAGAACGTGAAGAACTTCTGAAAGAAGCTGAAAACGCTTATGCGATAACTGTAGAAGCGCTCGAGATGGGCAAGGAGCTTTTCGAGAAAAACTGGGCGGACTTCAAAAAAGCTGGGGACTACCGAACCCATTATATGGCTTTGACAAAAAGCGGCACTATGGACTTTTACAGTGGAAAAGTTCGCGTAATCAACGCCGAAGGCGAAATCGTTTCAGATTTTGGGCCGGCGGATTATATGGATCACGTTGAAGAGAAAATCTCTTCATGGACCTATGCAAAATTTGCTTATCTCAAAGCGTTAGGCTGGCCTCAAGGGATAGTGCAAGTTGGGCCGACGGCAAGAATGAACGTGAACCGCAAGGCGACGACCGAAGTTGCTGACAGAGAAATGCAAGAATTCAAGAATAAATATGGAAGCCCAGCACACGCCACGATCCTTCTCGACTACGCGCGTCTTATAGATCTAATGTATGCTGTTGAAAAGGCACAAGAACTCCTCCAAAGCGATGAATTGACTCGAACTGACACGAGAGTCAAAGTGGAACCGAAAAGCGGGAAGGGAGTTGGAGTTGTCGAAGCCCCAAGAGGTACGCTCGCACACGAGTATGTTTTAGACAACAATGGGCGATTGGAGCAGCTGAAACTGATGATACCCACGCAAATCAACAATCAGGCAATAAACCTGAACGTGAAAGACGCTGCAACCGAGTTCATACACAACGGCGAGATCAAACCTGGACTCTTGAACAGAATTGAAATGATAACAAGAGCTTATGATCCGTGTATAAAATGTGCTACAAGACAAACAGGCGAAAGATTAAGAGTGGAAATAAAGGACAACAGAGGCAGGCTTGTCACAGTTTTGTAGGGGTTCTTCAAAACAGAATTTCTATTGCTTGAGCAGGACAGTTGAACAAGCATGTTCTGCACATTATGCAGTTTTCGACATTGACAATTTCTGGCTTTGATTTTTTCCCTTCACGGAAGACCATTGCGGGGCATATCTCTACGCAGATCTTCTCTTTTTCTCGCAAACACTTGACATCGTTGATTATGATCTTGACCATGTTTCCGCCGCGTTTCGCAGGTTGCTCACTGATCATAAGGCCTGAAGCTGAATGGCGATTTAAACAAATCGTTCTCTAACTTGCGATTTCAACAAAAAGAAAGGCGAGATACGTTTTGCGTATCTTGTGTCTAGCCTCCGGGCGAGCCGTGGAATGGCACGTCTTTCCAGAGTATGTCCCACCAGTCTGCTTCTGTTATTGTCTCTCCCTTGACAAGAATTTCCAGCACTTCTTTCAATAGACCGTGATGCCTTTTCTCATCTTCAAGTATAGCATTAAGCAAAAGTTTGACTTTGTTGTCTTTGACTGATGGCAGCGTTTTGCTTATTTTCTTGATGAGTTCTGCTTCCGTCTGGATGTGTTTTTCAACGAGGTCCTTTTGTTTGTCCAGATTTTCTTGCGTTAAAGCCTTAGAAACGGTGGTCATCAACCTAACAGCTGAAGCGTACATCTCTGCATGTTTAACCGAATCCAGTGATATTCCTTTCAAAACACCTTTGACTGTGGGATTCTCAATTTCAGGCAGCGACTTGTTCAATGCATCTACGATCTTGTTTTCCACTTTGACCTG
>Ga0315280_10012614_pt1 | contig 10184 bp, 12 predicted proteins | sample YL17G06_40_MG_FD_203697 | JGI IMG/M metagenome (GOLD analysis project Ga0315280, IMG submission 203697) | Sediment microbial communities from Yellowstone Lake, YNP, Wyoming, USA - YL17G06_40 | ecosystem: Environmental > Aquatic > Freshwater > Lake > Sediment | place: USA: Wyoming | collected...
GAGCCTGCTGACGGAGGCTCCAGTCGGAAGAATCTGGCTTCCGGGCCGCCTTCCGACAGATGTTCACGTTCGCGATTGCATTCGTACCGGGAACGCCGTTCCCAGCGAGAGAAACATTTGTTTGAAGAAGTATTTGATTTAGAGAGTTCCGCGAAGGTATTCCGCAATTCCTCTCCATGCCTAAAGGCAGGAGTTTCCTTGCGGCGATTCTGATGAACGTAGTACTTGCCGTCCCGCTTGACGAGTTGGAAACTCTTCACAGTGCTCTGCTGCAAAAGGTCCAGGTGATACTTCGCCGGATTCAGTGGAATCGTAAGCTTGACACCTCTCCGAAGAGTTGAGACGCGTGCCACGTAGGAGCAGAGCTTCAGATGCTTCGCTCTTTCAATCGAACCTATCCGGTTATCAAACCATATGGGCACCTTGCCTTGAATTCCGTTCGAGAACGGTTCCCTTGGCTGCCTCCGTAAGAGCTTCCGGAGCCACTTCCTGTCTCCGTCCCTCCGAGCGACTGCAACTTCTCTACGCCACGCCTTGTGTGCTTCACGGTAACCCCGCCACATCCACGCGGCCGTGTCGAAGCAGCATTGAGTTATGGCGCCGCTGAGTTTCGCTTGCTCCTTGACGCGCGCATGAAACAATCGCCTGTCCGCGTAGGAGCCTTTCAACTTGTGTTCCCTGAATAGTTCCGACCATGTCCAGGCCCCATCCGTGGTTCGCGCCGTCAACGAATCCAGAATGGAGAGCTTGCGCTTCGTGATGCCATAGTGAACTGGAGCCCTCACACTCCTCACGACAAGCATCACGTTTTCCTCCTTGCAGCATGATCCACTGATCGGTCATAAACCGTGGAGGGTTACGCTTGCGGAATTGGTCCGCTTGAAAGCGGACACGCAATTCATCTCACCCCCTAAAGGGCTGTAGGGTTTCTTGCTCAATTCCTCCCTAACACGTACGGAGCTCCTTCTTCGCTGAGCGCAGTGAGGAGGAGCGAGGTCTTGCCCATTCTCCTCAGCCCCGTTACGACAACGAGACGCCTCCCTTTTCTCAAAGCATCCCTAAACGTCTCCGGCTCATCACGGAAATCGAAGAAATCTGCGAGACCGGTCTTGGGCGCCTCGTCGAAGAGCAACTACTACCTCCCTGCCTAACTACTAGGGGTAGTAGTTGGCCTTCCCGGAGGCTTCAGCAAATCACCCGGGAGCTCTCTCGACGTAGAGACCTAGAAGACCCTAGCCATAATGGGGGGAGCGCAGGCATCCGACTTCAGTCGTGGACCGAGCTAGCATATTCGAGCAAGCCCGCAGCCACGTCAACAGCCATACCATTTTCAACCTGCCCCTTGCTTGATGATTCTGATCTCCACTCTGGACTTGAGAGAGGTGTCCAGTTGTGTGATGGCATCCTCGATGGCAACCTTCTTTTCCTCGTTCTCGACGGCGAATATGACCCTGTGGAAGCAAAGGTTCCGTAGGTCATTTACGATGTGCCATCTGACGCGATCTGGGTGTTTCTCTGGGTAGGTCTCTGCTTCTAGGGCCGAGGCTCTCTCATAGTCCCATGAATCCTGGAATGGGTGTGGCGGTATTATGATGGCGTCGGGCAGAGAGCTGGGGCTGGTTTCATCGATACGGATCGGGAAACACCCACTGCGCGCTTGGTTCCATTGGCTTTCCAGGATGAGGGATCTGTGCTTGTCGAGTCCTGCCCTCGCAGTCGACGTGGCATCCACGCCTGGGAAGAGGATAGCTTCCGCCTTCTCGGTTACTTGATAGGCGTCTCTGCCCAGCACCGGCACGTGCTTGATGTAGCCTCCGTTGAGAGCACTCTCGATGAGGTTTGAGAGGCTGTACTTGTTCTTGGGGACGTATGCGAGCGATGACTCGCTTAGGCCTGTGAGTGTTGGCGGGCCTTTTTGGGCCTGAAGTTCCCAGACAGCCAAGATGATGCGGAAAAGTGAGGGCGGCGGGGGCGGTGGAATGCTGACCAAGCTCGTCCAGGGAGGCTTCTCAGCCTGCACGGTCTCCCCGATCATTCTCAGCCTTTCAGCCTTGATCACCTTTAGGGCTTCCTGTATCTGCTGTTCTGTGCGAGCATCCTCTGCGGGTGGGTCACAGCGGATGAGGTATGGCGCCACGTACTCACGCTCCCCCTTGACCCTGATCATGGCCTGAAACTTGGTGAGTCCAACGAGGGTTTGCACTATCTCATCTGCCAAGGTCGGGTCCATGTTCTGCGCGACGCGCCTCGCATCCTCGCCGTTCAGGTTGAAGAAGAATTGGAGACCCGTATTCGTGAGGAGTGACGAGATTAGGGGATCATGTAGCTGGGGCAGGTTTTGGTTTGCAAAGTAGAGGAACATTGCGTTCTTTCTCATCTCGGCCAGTATCTGCGATAGAAGCGGTAGGGAGGCCATAAGTTGGAACTCATCAGCCACGACAATCACCGGCCATCGTCTAGCCTCCTCGACGACCTTCGACCTATCCAATATCGCCAGCCATACGCGCCAGACCAGCATTGACGCCAAGGCCTGGCGGAAGTTCAGAGGGATATCTAGCCCACCCAAATTCAGGATGGTGACAGTTCCCGGGAGAAGCATCTTCTTGAAATCCAAAGTCGAGCGTGGCGAACTGAAAGTCCGACGCATCAGCAGCGAGTCGAGGAAGACATCGAGCCGATACTGTAGGCCAAAGATGGTCTCGGAGATTCTCTGCCACATTGCTGAATACTCTCTAAGACCGGCACGAAGATCTTCATCCAGTCCTAGCCGGGAAATCAAGTCATTTAATCGTCGCTCATCCGGGAGCGCGTAAAGAAGTTGCCTAAGCTCACTCAGCGTTGCCGCATCCTTCGACCGCATCAAAGCAGTGAGGCATTTTCGGAGCACTGCGAGCATTCGCGGAGACCACCGCTCCGACAAGCCGGTTGTCTCACCGATGGAAGCAGCTATGTTACCAGCCTGCAGCGTGACCTTCGTATCCCTTTCCTCCGCGTCGGCATAGTCGCTGACCTCGAGAGGGTTGTACGTGAAAGGCGCCTCGTAGAGATGATAGTAGCTCATGGGAAGATGACGTGAGGTTCGAAGTAGACGGTGGCCTAGTTCACCCTCGAGATCGATCACGATCACTACGAACGCTTCTGAGGGGTTTTCAAGTTTCGAACCTATGCCTTGGAAGTCCGCTGCGTCGAGCAAGTTGGTCGGCAGGTTCTTTCGCTGATACGATCCTGCGGCTTGCAAGGCGTGAATGAGGTTAACTAGCAATGTGCTCTTCCCGAAACCAGTTGCACCCAGCAGAAGCGTATGCGCAAGAAAGTCTGACAGTGGAAGGCGGAAACTTTTCTCATCAGCAATGTATGTTCCCAACGATATGAACGGGCTCTCAAGCGCCGGTCGGGCGGGTTGAAGCCTCAGACCGAACCGTTTCACGTTCATGCCCGTAATACTGAGTGGTGAGGGCAGACGTATCAGCGAGCACAGTTCGGGGCTAGCTAGGATGAATGGGCGGACATGCTTCCGTTTGACCATGTGCTCGATGATGGTCTGCGGGTCCTCCCATTGCCATGTCATGGGGCCCTCGGGGCCGCGGATCGCCTCGAACACTGAGCCTATGGACCTAATGGCTTCCTCTGCGTCACGTCTGCTGGATGAGAACGCGACAGCACGCAGGGAAACGCGGAAGAGGCGTCGAAGCATCTTCTGCTCGGCGCCGTTCGCGATCGCCTGAAATGCTCTTGACGGGGTCTCGTCTCTCACCCGAAACCCTTCCATCTTCAGGCGGAGTGAGTGAAGGTAGAGCCTTCCCTTCAAATTGATGGAAGGGCCCTTGATGGGTTCAACCAGCGTTTGTATCCAGATCGTGGCATTCAATGATCGTAGCCTGATCAGAATCGCTGTTAACATGTCCTCTCGGGCGTTGTACGATGGCAACGTCGCGAAGTGTGATGTTGGAGTGATGAATGCACCTGCAGCGAAATCTGTCCGCGAAGCCTTCACGATGGACCCTGGGACTGTCGGCGCTTGCGCGATTCCAAGCCCTTCGTAGGCGTGAGCATACAACTCCCCGATCGCATTATGGCCGTTCGCGGCTACGCCAACTTTGATCTCCCCATCATCCAACCATAGGTCACACGAGAATGTGCGAGTAATTGAGTTGATCGAGCTGCAGAACCTCTCCGGGCTTGGAGCGTTGAAGGGGACCGGCGGCCGAAGCTCGACGGCGAGGAATCTTCCTTGCTTGCTAAGCACCATGGAGGCCATCAAGCTTTACCTTTCGGACACGTGGCTTCATTAGATTCGGAACGACATCACTTCTATGGAGCCCGTACAACGAGAACAGGAACAGCACAGCGGAGTCTACCTGCGCGATTCTTGCCCAATCAAGCTTCAACCCGATAAAACCCAAAGCGGCCGGCAGGATTTCAGTGAAGACGGCCTGTGATGCTGGAAGGGCGATGAGGCAGACAATGAGTATGAGTACGCCTGTTCGTCGACGATGACTGTCGACGCCTATTTGGATTTGATAAGCCCAAACAGCAGAGATGAGCGGGGCGAGAAAGGTCAGCATCATCATCGCCGTCAGCTTCAAAGAGTCCAGGCTAAATTCAAGCGGGCTCCCAGAAGTTACGTGACCGCGAAGCGCGTACGCAACGATGAAGAACCCGAGCACGATAGCAGCCTCAACAGCGGGAATGAGCAACCTCTTCATCTCGACAACTCTCCGTTTCTACGAATGCAAGCTGCTGAAGATGACGCTCTCCCTCGCCCATCGTCGCAGCGAGAGCTTCATGAGACGATATACCTCAGTCACTGCGGGCTCGAAGCGATTCGAAGCGCCTCCACCTTCGATCAACACTTCAGCCAGCACGGATTTGAGCAAATGCCGGAAGCGTGAACCTCTACTGACCATAGCCGGACGAACGCAATCGCGACTCACCCTCTCGCGAAAGAGTCGAGAAGATCCTGCAACTGCTTCCAGAGCAGCTTTGCAGCCTCGAGAGGGAGAACGATCGCCATAACGCTCAAGGTTCCACCCCACGGGATATCGTGAATCGATGACCCCAGCGAGGACACTCACGATGATGAGCCGCCAGTTGATCATCAGGGGTCTCTCTCCTTCTCGGTTAGATGCCCTCGAAAGAGATGCCGCAGCTCAACCAATGCCTCAAGGACCTCATCTTGGAATGCACCGCAACTCTTCACCGTGGTGAACAAGAACCACCATGGAATCCCGCTCAACACGACCGCTACCCACGGACCGGTCTGCATAACTAGTGTGACCAAGACTGTTAGCATCATGTAGGCGATCCAAGCCATGCAGTTTAGTGCCAGAAGCACCAGAGCAGCGATTGCACTTGCTGCAAGTCGAAACAGATTGTGCCGACGCATCGGGATCTCCTCAGCCCTGTATTGTTCGTTTGAGGTGCTGGATTTAAGTACGATGGAGTACCTCGGAGTACGCCGTACGAATTAACGAGTGGAGGACGGCAAAGTGCCCGTCGCAGATATTCGAGCTAGGGGAAGAAAGCCCATGATCACCTCGACAAAGGTTCTTGAGATCTTGTCACGCGCAGGACCGGCTGGACTGTCCTTCGGTGAAGTCTTTGACCGTCTGCCTGGTGGAAGCAAGACTACGCTCTCTGAAATACTCAAGACATTGCAGAGAGATGGCGTCGTCAAGCGTGACTTTGAAACTGCAAGGTACGCTGCAGTCTATCCGTACGTGAAGGGAGACGAGATCACAATTCCAGTGAAGCTGAGCAAGGAGATGGTCAGACTTGTTGACTTCGCGGCCAAGAAGCTTGCGAAGTCCCGCAGGGAGCTTATCGAGGAATCGTTAGCCGAACACCTCCAGACACTGAACAAGAAGAATAACATCGGAATCGGTAACGAACTTGGCAGGCTTGCCGAGCTAGGAATCGCAGGCCACCTCGCGGGATTACTGTACGGACTGGACAGACGTTTGGCTGTACTTGAGAGGCGCGCGGGTCTCATCAAGTGAGTAGGCTTCCTGCCCTCGTCATCACTTCCATCTGCAAGTCGGCCAGATCTCTAGCATAGGCTCGTCGAATCTTAAGAACTCTCTCCGTCAGTGGTGATGCAGCATTACATCCAACGACTCCGCCACCACGCTCGGTTGACGGACGATAGCCGTGTTAGGCAGAGTCGCAAGCCGATACATGCGCGACCAAGGAGAAAGCTAAGCCTGGCGGCCCGTAACACGAGCGACCCACAATTGCGGTGAGGATCCGTCAACGAGACGATCACTCGAATTCTCGTCGGTCGTGAGAAGGGGGAAAATTGTACGTTGCGGACTGCCCCGAACTCGAAATAGCACACCAGAGTAAAACCATCGAATTAGCCTTGAAGAACCTTCGGGAGGCTATCGAGCTGTATCTTCGTGACGAAGATGCGGAGATTCCCGAAGTTGACTATCGACCCATGGTCACTGTGGTCAAAGTTGTTCGGGGTTGTGGAAGCTCCCAGTTATCTCGGGCCGTGAGATCGTTACGGTCCTCAGAAAGATTGGGTTTGGCGCCGGTGGTCGCAAGGGAATCCAGTTAGGCTCAAGAGGCGACGAGCCAATGAGGTATTGATAATCATAGTCCCAATGCAACGTGAACTTGCGAAAGGCACCTTGAGGTCCATCCTCAGACAGGCAAACCTCACAGGGCCGTCGAGATTCTCTAGCCGAGCCATGCGAGCGACACGCTCACCCCCAACCGATGTCCTCAACACCATCTAAGCATGAGGGGCGACTGAAACTGCTCAGGGGCGGAATTCATCTCCATGAATGAATTCAGGACCTTTCTTGCGCCGAACTATTGATTATGATGATTCTCATGGGACCGACTGCCCGGAGAATTGGTGTCCTCGCCGGTTGGTCACGGAGGAGCCCTCTCGACGGAGAGAAGTGAAAGGGATCGGGTGGCCCGTTCCTCTATGAGCGTTGCTTGCTTATCGGAGAGTCGATAGATTGTCCTGAGATGCCCCGCAAGCTGAAAGCCTTGGTCCGTAACTTGCTTGATGATTAGTTCAGTTCCGTCGGCAAAGTCCACGTCGCTCGTCGTCAGGATGCGTACCCCGCTCAGTGTCGCCACCGCTAGGTGCAGGGAGTCCCTTGCCTCAAGTCCATACGTCAAGACGAAAGCAAAGGAGAGAGGGTACGCTAGAGCCCTTGTTTCGAGGATCTGAAGCCCCTCTTGCATCACGACAGCTCGAAGCAGAGTCTCAGCCTTGTTTCGGCCGCCAAGACGTGTAGCCACACCAACGGTTTCGAGGAGAGCGAGCTCCGAGGTTGAACAGCCTCCCTCACCAAGCCTCAGCAGCAGATCTATGGCATAGTCTAATGATTCGTTTCCGCAACTACCAGATTCTTGATATTGTCTTATCATGTCCGCGGATGCAGCGAACATTCGAAAGAGCACATTTGAGTCGATGAACCTCAATTGCAAACTTCACGCAGACGGGGCGGCTTTTTTCCACTGTGACCTAATCTTCAGTTCAAGTTCGCCTTTGCTCAGTCGCTCGTACTCGTCGGCCAGGAGCCCCGCAGTCTGAAGTATGGAATCCTTCCTCTTGGTAACCATTGCGAAAACGGATCTCTGCGCCTTCAATATCTGTACTCCCTGCCTTAACGCTTCCCGCACACACTCAGTCTCACTCTTGAAACCAAGATCGGCAGTCAGCAACTTCAATTCCCTCTTGAGACCTCGATCGATGGTTGTCCAGATCTTGACCGTTGACAATGTTGCTGTCAACAAAAGTTGATGCTCAGCAACCAATTAAGCCTTCGGGAAGATGACCGGAAACAAGAAAGTAATGTCTGCCGCCTCCTCTTCACCGTCTGTTCGACGATGGCTCGTCCCGATGCGAGATGAGGCTTTGGGCGCAGGTTCAGGGAGAGCGTTGAACTTTGACAATCTCCGCGACTGAGGTCGAGAGATTCTCTAGCCATTCGAGGCGTCTTCACGGCTCACACTCGACCAGAGTTCTGGGCGCGGTCAATGGAGCCCCCGTCTCCCACTCATCGTTCCTCCTGGGAGCCCGTTCTGCTGAACTCATAAATTCAGGCGCTTTCTTGCGCCGATATGTTGAACTGTAATGGTTGGAAAAACTCATGCGCCCTCCGCGCTCCGACCTCAGTTATCCCCGGCGGTCTGTCAATCGTTCCAAGTCGTGTTGTTTCGCAGGATCGCGGCAAATCTGCTGGGTAGACAATCTTGACTCTTCGATACCGGTTGAGTGAGAGGGGGCTTCCGTCCCCGGCAACTATGTAGTCGCTTTGACCCGAGAAGACGCACTCTATTATCCTCGCGCCTTCTCTATCCCTGAGTGACGAGGCACCCAGCCTTCTCGCGGTTACCATCTCCGCAAGCTCAGTGACCTCGAGCACATAGTCTCTCGTCAAGTGAACACAATTTCTTTCTTGTCCTAGATGGTCGGACAGTCCGCCGAGCCGTCCCATGGCAGCCACCACCAGCAAGGAGACGGCTGCCATATGAAGCGTATGAACCGCCGTACGAACCGTACAACCGCCATATACACACGGGACGAATCTCCTAGGTGAGGCCTCTGCTCTCGAAGCATCCTATTCCCTGCCGCTCATCTGCCCCGCATAGGATGCCTCACAATTCGCCACAGCCTAGGCCTTGATCCGGACATGTTCGCTTCTCAGCTCGATGACGAAAACTCCGAGCGCCGGGCGCTTCGTGGAGGCCGCATAATCAAGAACGAATCACTATGCGGGACCGCCAAACCGTCAGCTGGAAGAGATCGGCCTACGTCCAACCGGCAACTACACAAGCGCAGTTCCGACATCAGCATTGCCTCTCCACCCGTCTGCATTCACGACAAGAGAGCTGGTCCGGTACGCTTGGGGACCGAGTTTCCCCATTCCTACCTGATGGTCTACGCTTTGTCTTCGGGAGAGGATCTTGTCACCTCAGTTTCGAGTGGTGCAGGCGGCGGTGTTGTCGCCATAGTCCAGCCTATCCAAGCAGCTATCACTAGCACAGCCCCGACGGCTATCAAGGCCGTTACCTGCAGAACAAGCATTGGAGAAACAATTAGGAACCAACCATAGACCAGAAGGATGAGGACACTCATCACCAACATGATGACACCCACGACACGGTCCCTGTTCATCGCAATCCCTGAAGGGGACACATCCTAGAGCGCATATAAAGCCGCTCGGTTCGAATCGGCTTCCGAATCCTGATCGCCACCGGCTGCACGCTGAGTTTGAGCCACCATCTGCAAACCTGTACGCCTAGGAGCTATGCCTCTTCCCTATTGAGGTTCAAACGGTCAGTTCTTCAGCTTTGGTCTCGCCTAGGACTCGCACGCCATAGTACTCTCTTGTCTTCATGTAGAGGTCTTTGTCCGCAGTGATTAGCGAGGCATCAGCGGTGAGTGCGACGTAAGCTGCTTGACTCTCTCCGCGACTAAAAGTCGGGAGCTTGCGCTCGCCCAGTTATGGTCAGTTTTTCTTCCTCTTGCGTGCCCTTTGAATCTGAAGAAACGCGGACACGCTGACTATCCTGGCGTTCCCGTATCGGCCAAGTGTCAGGAGATGGCGATCAACGGAAACGATGAATTGCGCATGCGCTTCTTTAGCGCAAGCCAGCACGTGATTGTCTGAAGGATCCTCTTCTACGACATGAACCTCCGTTTTCACGTCGACTATCGAGGACAATCTGGCGATCGTTCCCATGACTGTACTTGATCGTGTTCGGCTTCGCTTCAACACTGGGAGACAGGCAAGGAAGGACCCATCGACGCAACAGTGGTGAAGGAAGCGGTTACGGCTGAGAGGCTGGCTGAGGATATGGAGCGTGAGCTCGCGGAGTTATTTCCGAAACAGAGCGACCTGCGACTTCAAGGAATCCGGTTTGAAGAAACAAACTGAGCTCGCGGAGGAATTAGGCATGGAAGGATACGCAATGAGCAGGCTGCTGGCGAAGCTGGAACTTCATCGCTACATTATCCGGCGACGAGAAGGAACAGACAAGATCGTCGCATTGCGAAAGCAGAGACAACATTAGATAACATTCGACATCAGAGGAAATGCTGAGCTGAAGAATGGACCACCTGCTCCCAGCCGCTCGTTCACTTTCCATTTCTTGGCAGCGGCCATGGCACCGTGAAACTCTATTTCACGCCTAGAACGGGCTGATTATGAGCG